>ENA-ORMO01000272-ORMO01000272.1-human-gut-metagenome-genome-assembly--contig:-NODE-272-length-78130-cov-6.369055_pt1 | contig 78130 bp, 74 predicted proteins | sample MGYA00242106_ERZ509001 | MGnify/ENA primary metagenome ERZ509001 (study PRJEB26280, sample SAMEA2338736) | human gut metagenome | biome: human gut; feature: human-associated habitat; material: faeces...
TGGACCGTTGCGTATCTAAACGAATTGTGGCAGAGGAAATCATCAAAACCTATTCCTAAACAAAAAAAGAACATTTCAAAGAATCAATCAAGGAAATCTCTGATTTATTCTGATGAAATGTTCTTTTCTTTTTATAATCTCCTAAAATCATTAAACATGACAAACACCATTAAAAGCATCAGCAGCATAAATCCTGCAAAATGTATCATCCCCTCCACATTGGGATTTAAGCGCTTCTTTCTCACTGCTTCAATGAGAAGAAATACTAATCTTCCTCCATCCAAAGCAGGAATCGGCAGAAGATTCATAACGCCCAGGTTGGCAGACAATAGAATCGCCCAGTATAACATTTGCATCCACACCATGACTGCTCCTTCTTCTTTCGCCTCTTCATAAGAATCCCCAATAACGTCTATGATACCCACTGGTCCGGATAAATCATTCACAGAAAACTGTCCTTTTACAAACATTATCAAACTTTCTATGGTGCTGGAAATCCAATACCGTACTTCCACAGCGCTGTATTTCATCACACCTAGAAAATTCGTCTTTTCCCTGTAAATATTGTAAACAAATCCTGAATCCACGGTCTTAGTCATTTGCGGCGTTGCAACAATGGTTTCAACTTTTCCATCCCGCTCCATACCAAGAGTGACTTCTGACCCATTCAGCGGATGCTCGGCAAGATATTCTTGAAGCCCTTCAGCATCTGCCACAGCTACACCGTTAATTTCTCGAATAATATCCCCTGGCATGACACCAGCCTCAGCCATAGAGCTTCCAATCATCACCTGAGTTATCTGTGGTTCTCCCTCTGACATATAATAAAAGCCTAACATATAACGTTCTTCACTGTCTGCTGTATAGGCAATATTATATTTTTTTCCATCCCGTTTATAAGTCAAGGAAATCTCCTCATCCTGCAGACCATGGAGATTCATGTAGGAATCCAAGTCTCGCCCAATGGAAATGTGTCTTCCCTGAAATTCTGTAATCACATCTCCTTCTTGAAGCCCTGCTTCTGCTGCCGGAGAACCTTCTGTCACCTGTAAAACCTTGGCCGGATCATAACCAACCACACTGGTAATAATCATGGCAAACACAAAGGCTAAAATAAAGTTAAAAATTGGCCCTGCTGCAACTACAGATATTCTGGCCCAGACAGATGCATTGTTAAAAGAACCTTCTGTGGTATTATCGTCATCTTCCCCAACCATCATACAGGAACCTCCAATTGGAAACAGCTTCAGGGAATATCTGGTTCCCCCTTTTTCTGTGGAGAGAAGTCTTGGTCCCATTCCCAGAGAAAACTCTGTCACTGCAATATTATTTCTTTTAGCCAAAAGAAAATGTCCAAGCTCATGAAACAATATAATTACAGAAAATACCAGTAGTGCAATTATAATTTTCAATTTACCACCTACTTTCAATCCTCTCGTATATTTCTTGCTCAATCCTTAAAATTTCTTCCACGGTAGGATTGGAAACTACCTCATGTCTTTCCATAGCATCTTCAATAATTGTATAAATATCCAGGAAACGAATTTTTCTCTGGAGAAAAAGGGCTACTGCTTTTTCGTTTGCCGCATTAAATACTGTAGGCAGGGAACCGCCCACCTTGGCAGCTTCCATAGCCAGCGGCAATCCTTTAAAGGTTTCTATATCTGGATTTTCAAAGGTAATAGAACCTAATTTTGCAAAATCCAGTCTTTCTCCATCCAGATATTTTCTGGTTCCCCCATAAAGAGCATACTGAATGGGCAGACGCATATCCGGCGTACCAAGCTGAGCAATAATGCTTCCATCTGTAAACTGCACCATAGAATGAATCACACTTTGAGGCTGCACTACCACCTGAATCTGATTCAAATCCACGCCGAAAAGCCATTTTGCTTCCATGACTTCCAACCCTTTATTTACCAAGGTCGCAGAATCAATGGTAATTTTTTGTCCCATAGCCCAGTTTGGATGCTTCAAAGCATCTTCCACTTGTATGTGTTCCAAATCCTTTGTCTTTCTTCCCCTAAAAGGACCTCCAGACGCCGTAATAAGAAGTTTATCAATACTCTTATGTTCTTCTCCATTTAATGCCTGAAAAATAGCGCTATGTTCACTGTCTACTGGCAGGATTTTCGCCCCATATTCTTTTGCAAGGGGCATAATCAAATGCCCTGCCGTCACCAGGGTTTCTTTATTTGCCAGAGCAATATCCTTGCCTGCTTTTATCCCTTCAATGGTAGGACGAATACCAATCATTCCCACAATAGCGGTCACCAGAATCTGAGATTCTTCCATAGCAGCTAACTCCAGAAGTCCATCCATACCTCCTACTACTTTACAGTTCGTATCTTTAACGCGTACACTCAATTCTTCTGCTTTCTTTTCGTCACCCACAGCAGCCAGCTTTGGATGAAATTCCCGAATCTGTTCTTCCAGCATGGCAATATTGCTTCCGGCAGCAATTCCCACCACTTCTAAATCTTTATTTTTCCGTACAATATCCAGAGTCTGGGTTCCAATAGAACCTGTAGAGCCTAAAATTGCAATTTTTATCATAGCTTTCTCCTTAAATCAATACCGTTGCCAAAAAGTAAATAAACGGTGCTGTAAAAATCACACTGTCAAATCGGTCTAAAATCCCTCCATGTCCTGGAATTAAAGTACCATAATCCTTAATTTCTTTGTTTCTTTTAATAGCAGAAGCAGCTAAATCTCCTATCATGGAAATTAATGCACCTACTGCACAAATAATTCCATACATAAGAGGTGTGTGTCCAGATGCCGGATTTACTCCAGAAATAGCAACGGCATAGAAACCTCCTAAAAGTGCTGCTCCTAAAACACCTCCAACGCCGCCTTCCACGGATTTTTTCGGACTTAGAACCGGTGCCATTTTATGTTTGCCAAAAAGCATTCCTACACAATATGCACAGGTATCGCTGCCCCAAGAGCTTAAGAAAATAAGGCCCACCAGCCATGCCCCGCCTTCCATATTCCTGGTTTTAAAGATGTACGAAAGCATAACAGCCACATAGATAACTCCAAATAAAGCCGCCATAATCTGTTCTGCCTGATATTTTGGATAAGAAAATACATAAACACTCATAATCAGTACCAATGCAAACAGAACTGCCATCATAGAATAACTATGCAATGGAATCCACAATAGAGTCAGATAATAAAGCACCGTTCCAATATAGCCTGCCATTTCCAAAGGAGTAAATCCTTTTTGATGTACTCCCATGGCCTTATACAGCTCATAAACTCCTATGAGAGAAATAGCCAGCAATACGCCGAATAATACCGGACCTCCTGCTGCAATGGATGCAACAGCAATAATTACAAGAACAATCCCACTTAAAAGTCTTGTTTTAAACATGTTACTCCTCCTTTACTCCCCCAAACCTGCGATCTCTTCCATTATATTTTTCTATAGCTCTTACAAATTCTTCTTTATCAAAATCTGGCCAAGGCACATCTGTAAAATAAAACTCTGTATAAGCAAGCTGCCACAAAAGATAATTGGAGAGTCTCTCTTCCCCACTAGTACGAATCAACAAATCTGGGTCTGGAAGTCCTTTGGTATCAAGATAATCCGAAATCTTTTCTTCTGTAATCTCTTCTGGATTCAATACACCACTTTTCACATCTCTTGCCATATCCTGTACTGCTCTACGTATTTCATCCCTGCTACCATAGTTTAATGCAATCTGAAAATGCAGTTCATCAAACTGGCTGGAAAATTCTTCAAGTTCTTTGATTTTCTGCTGCAAATCTTCATCAAAAGCCCTTGGATCACCAATGACACGCACACGCATTTTATTCTCTGCAGAAATCTTCAGGCATTTTTTCATATAGTTGCGGAACAGCTTCATCAGCCCGTCAACCTCTTCTCTGGAGCGTTTCCAGTTCTCTGTAGAAAAAGCATAGACTGTCAGATATTTTACTCCAAGCTCTTTTGCCATACTACAGATTTTTTCCAGGTTTTCGCATCCTTTAATATGACCATAAGTCCTGGGCATCCCCTTGGACTTTGCCCAACGCCCATTGCCATCTAAAATAATGGCCACATGATTTGGAATCTTCATTTTTTCCTCCTACGCATAAAAGAGGCACAATACCAAATTCTGTACGTGCCCCTTCCCTTTCTTTACAGTATATTATACAGTAAGAATTTCTTTTGATTTATCTTCCACTGCCTTCTCAATTTCCTTTATAAATTTGTCTGTCAGCTTCTGTACTTTTTCTTCTAATTCTTTAATTTCGTCCTCGGAAACATCCTGTTTTGACAATTTCTTAAAAGCATCATTGGCATCTCTGCGGATATTTCTTACAGCTACTTTAGCAGCCTCTCCTTTTTTCTTCACATCTTTTACCAGCTCTTTTCTGCGCTCTTCTGTTAGTTCCGGTAATACCAGACGAATAATTTTTCCATCTGTATTTGGGTTCAATCCCAAATCAGATGCAAGAATCGCCTTGCTAATTTCCTTAATTAAAGATGCTTCCCAAGGCTGAATCTGAATCATGCGGGCTTCCGGTACGGTAATATTTGCCACCTGCTGAAGCGGAGTCTGTGTTCCGTAATAGTCTACGGTTAATTTATCCAGAATATGCGGATTTGCACGGCCTGCACGGATGGTTAAATATTCTTTTCTCAGTCCCTCTAAGGTCTTTGTCATTTTGCTTTCATATACTTCTAATCTTTCATCTGCCATGATTTCTTCCTCTACTTTCTTCACTTTTCTGTTTTATACCAGCACCTTTGTGCCTGTAAACTTTCCGTGTGCAGTATTCACAATACTATTTTCTTCGTTTAATCCAAATACCAACATAGGCATTTTGTTTTCCATGCACAAAATAGATGCAGTCATATCTACGACTGCCAGCTTCTGATCAATAACTTCCTGGATGCTCACTTCATCATATTTCTTTGCCTCTGGATTCACCTTTGGATCACTATCATAAACACCATCTACAGCTTTTGCCAGGAAAATGGTTTCTGCTTCAATTTCAATGGCTCTTAACACCGTTGCTGTATCGGTTGAAAAATATGGATGACCTGTACCTCCAGCCATAAATACCACAGTACCTCTTTCCAGATATTTCACTGCCCTATCCTTAGAGAACAGCTTGGTAAAGGAACCACACTCAAAAGGAGTGAGAACGCTGGTATTCATTCCTGCTGCTCTGAAAATCTCTGAAACATAAATACAGTTCATTACAGTAGCCAACATTCCAATCTGGTCTGCCTTTGTCCGGTCTATATTCTCACTGGTACGTCCTCTCCAGAAGTTTCCTCCTCCGATTACAATACCTACCTGAATTCCTTCCTCCACAAGAACCTTCACCTGTTTTGCCACTTCCATAACCGTTGCTTCGTCAAATCCTGTTTTCTTTGGTCCTGCCAAGGCTTCTCCGCTTAATTTCAGTAATATTCTCTTCATGCTCTAAAGCTCCTTTATCTTTCATTATCTTTAGTCACTGTATTAAGTATACCCATAATATGCCTTGATTTCAAGAAATATTTCAGAAAAAAAGAACTGTTGCATGAAAATGTCTCTTTGGAGGGTAAATACCGTTCCTGATTGTCATACCATGCCACAGTTCCTATTAAATTTTATAAGCTCTTAAACAAACTTACATATCCCTGTACAAAAATATAAAGGACAATAAGCGGAAGAATGAAGGTGAGATATACCTTGATTTTTTCGGGGAAAGATACGCCTTCCCCTGTATTGGCCTCTTTTAAGAAATTCTTCCATCCCCAACCGTACCGTGTTACACAGAACAGCAAATAAACAAGAGAACCAAGCGGCAGCATATTGTTGCTTACCAGGAAATCCTCAAAGTCTAAAATACTCTTTCCTAAAATACTGAAATCACTCCAAATAGTCATACCAAAAATACATGGTAATGACAGTATAGCAATAGCAATTCCATTAATGAGTACTGCTTTTTTCAGACTCCAGTTCCACAAGTCCTGTGCAAAAGAAATAATGTTCTGGAATACCGCAATAATAGTAGACAGCGCTGCAAAAGTCATAAACAGGAAAAACAGACTTCCCCAAAGTCTTCCTCCCTTCATGTTGTTAAACACATTAGGAAGGGTTACAAAAACCAATCCAGGACCCTCTCCTGGGTCTACGCCAAAAGCAGAACATGCCGGAAAAATAATTAAGCCAGCAGTAAGAGCTACAAAAGTATCAAGCACCAAAATGTTAACCGCTTCTCCAGTGAGCTTTCGCTCTTTTCCAATATAGCTTCCAAAAATAGCCAAGGCGCCAATTCCAAGACTTAGCGTAAAGAACGCCTGTCCCATAGCAGCAAAAATAACCTCTGATAAACCATATTCTGTCAGTTTTTTAAAATCTGGTTTCAGATAAAATTCCAATCCTTCTGATGCTCCAGGAAGAATACAGGAATTCACAGCCAGAATAATCATAAGAAACAGTAAGATTACCATCATGCCCTTGGTAATTCGTTCCACACCACTTTGTAACCCTAGGGAACAAATAACAAACCCAATCACTACCACCAGAAGCATCCAGAACAACATGGTTCCCAAATCTGTAGTAAGACTGCCAAATGCCTGTTCCACACCAGAAGCATCCAGGCCCTTAAAGTCACCCTTTACCATTTTCACAAAATACGCCAGCATCCAGCCTCCAATGGTAGTATAGAACATCATAAGCAAATAATTACCTGCCATACCGAAATACCGGTAAATATGCCACTTACTTCCCTTCTTTTCCAGCACATTAAAGGATGTTGCAATACTTTTCTGACTGGCGCGCCCTACTGCAAACTCCATAACCATGATGGGAAGCCCCATTACAATCAGGAAAAACAAGTAAATCAGAACAAAGGCTGCTCCGCCATACTTACCTGTTATGTAGGGAAAACGCCACACATTTCCAAGCCCAATGGCACATCCCGCTGAAATAAGAATAAAGCCAAGGCGTGAAGAAAATTTTTCTCTTTCCATTTTCATTACCTCTTCTATTTCTTCTCTTCGTCTCTAATAAATCAGCGCTTCAATTCGTTAATACATAAGCACTTCAAACAGACGCTACGTCGGGATTATACCATGAATCTGTCTTAATCTCAAGGCTGATTTTTATATTTATCCCCTTTAACGGCTTTCAATGCTGCCAATATTCTTAATCAACACAGAGATTGTCCCATCTGGGTTTGTAATAAATTCAATCCTGTCCTTATTGTTATACTCTTCCATAGGAATTTTCAGTTCAATTCCTGTATCAGTCATTAAATGTTGTTTGGTAAATTTTTTTGTAGTATTGGGATTCTGAGGCTCTACAGTAGCTTCTTTCAAATTATATTTTTCCAGTTTCTCCTGTACTTCCTCTTTCATTTCCGGATGTTCCCGAAAAATCTTATCAATTACCACTGGCACCTCAAAACCACCTTGTTGAGTAAATTCCTCATTGAGAATACTTTTCGTTTCCATGCGCACTTCAAACTGTTCAGACTCATTGAAATATTTTTTCTGAACCTGCTCTACTGCTTTATTCACAATAGCCAGTTTTGTCTTAGAAGATAAAGAACCACTGCATTTTAAAAACAACTTAGAAAAATAGTTGGTCTTTACGCCATTCACATCATATTTTTTTTCTACCAGGCGCACATACTGAGGAGCCTCTAAGTCAATCAGAGCCGCCTCTGAAAGCTTCTGTGTCTCTCCAGGTAAAATTGCCTTCTGCATAATAATATCATTATTATTCCCCCATGGGTCTGAGTTTGTCATATGGGTATAAGAAGTTTTATAATTCATTTTCAGAAGCGCCAGGTATTTATGCTTCTCTACCCTGTACTCCACTGCCAGCAAATCTGCTGCTGGAATATCAATATTCTGGTTCATAATGGTGTATAATTCCCCTGCAATTTTCTGGGTAACCTCAATAAATCTTTCTGAATCCCATTCTTCTACCAAATGAAAGACCAAAGACTCCTCCTGGAAAGTACAGCTTCTGATTTCATCACTGGAATCCACCTTAAAAATATGGGCCTTCAAAAAATCAGAAAAATCAGAACCACAGTCCAGCACCACATCCGACAGTACCGGCATTCCAAGGGCTGAATCCAAAATATGTACCACTGCCTGTTCAATTCTAATTTCATCCTTTGTTCCTAACATCACAACCTCCTACATTTCTCTTCCATTCATCATGCCCTGGCAGGCGATAATAATGAAAATAGACACTGCAAAGTTCAACACCAGGGTAATGATGGAAACTGCCATCACAATCATATTCAAATCTCTGAAAATAAAATAGCAAAGAACTCCCAAAACACCGGAAGGAATGGCACACACCAAAATAATCAGCATCCGCAGGAGATTTTCCATCAACGCATTGGTACGGCTTTTTAAAAGACGCATAGATAATATGGTTCCCGCCAGAAAAACCATGGCATATCCCAAAAGCATACAGGTATACTGTATAATATCAAGAGCCGGCATACGATTTAAAACTCCAGCGAATATAATCGCAGTTCCCAGAATGATTCCGATTTTCAAGTAGGCAGGAATCACGGCATATACCAGCTTTTTCAGTGGCTTCTCCGGAATCAGGTAAATCTGATAATTTTTCAAATCTCCCAAAAGTTCTGCATCATTCATAAGCCCAAACATCCAAATCATCATCATATAACAAAACATATAAAACCGGTTACTGGGCATACAAATATAGCTAATGACAAAATATAACACAATCACAAAAATATCCTGCTTACGTAAAAAGTTTCCTGTTTTCCGCATCATCAGCATATTTTTGTAAAAAATGGCCTTTGCTCCCTCTGGAAATTCCCCTTTGATGCGTTTGACTTTTCTGGTATCCATAATGGAATTTCCTTTGTTTGCCCGAACCTTGCGCATATAGTCGCTGACAGACTGGGCATCTTCCACTGCCTGCTCTACAATATCCTTCTGAAAATGTAAAAATAAAATCCCAAGAATTAGATTGCTTCCCACAAGCAGGACAAGTGCCAAAAACATGGACAGATAATCTCCCTGACTAAAGGCGTTCATCACCCATTTTCCCCAGCCAAAAAAAGGCACCATGTAGAATTCTTTACTCATGGCAAAATCCAGATAACCATTTTTCAAATCATAGCCTGTGCGCTGCACGGACAAAAAGAACACAGCAGCAGCAGAAAAGACTACCAGCAGCACCACAATATAATTCCAGATTTCATGTTTCTTTTTTACTAAGGACCAGAGGTAAATGTAATCCGTAAGGGTCAGAAAAAAGGCCATAATCATCCAATACACTACAAAAGAAAACAACAGCAGGGACACTGTAAAACCACTGCCAAAAGACATCATGGCTGTGACATAGGAACAAATCAGGCCGTATATGGCTGACTGGAACCAGGTCTGCACCAAAATAAAACCATTTACCTGTTTTCTGGTATAAGGTCCTGCAAAGAGATAAAAGGCATCTGTATCATAAACCAAAGCCTTCCTTTTATTCATCAAGACCGTAACACATAAAAGGGCCAGCACACCAAGTCCCATAAGCACAGCCGTGTTAAACTGCATGTTCATGACTTCAGATACGGCATCTGAAGGAATCAAAAACACTGCTAAAAAAAGCCCTCCATATAAAAGTATCATAAAAATCGTGAGAATACCGGAACTAATGCTGCGGAATTGATTCCGAATCGTTCCTTTCCATTTTGTTATGGATAAATAAAATAATGATTTCATACAGATTCCTCCGTTGTGGTTTCAAAGAATATCTGTTTCAAGGTTTCACTTCCCTCTTCTCCTCTTCGGATACTTCTTACGATTTCTCCCTTATTCATAATGTGAGCGCAGTCCCAGATTTCATTCACCACATCTATAATATGAGTACTGATTAAAATTGACGTTCCCTGCTGCTTTAAGGTTACAAACAGCTGAAGCAGTTCTTCTATACTGGCAGGGTCCAGCCCTACCATAGGCTCATCCACCAGAAGCGCTTTCGGTTGAATCAAAAGAGCCAGAATCATACTGAGTTTTTGCCTCATTCCCTTACTTAACTCTTTTGCCAGCTTTCCCCTTTGCTCCAAAAGCTGGAACAACTCCAGATAATGCTCTCCCACTTCTTTGTAATTCGCAAGCCGGTAAGCCTTTCCAATAAACTCTATGGTTTCATCCACGGTAAGCAAATCATAAAGCATAGGAACTTCTGGAACATAGCCAAAGCATTTCTTTGCCTCAATAGAATCATTAGGATAACCACAGATGAGTATCTTTCCATTATAATTCAGAAGATTTACAATACTTTTAATGGTTGTGGATTTTCCAGCTCCATTTGGTCCCAGTAAAATCGTAATTTCCCCAGGCTGGGCACAAAAAGATACATTTTTTACTGCTGGAGATAAAATACCGCTGTAATATTTTGTCAAGTTCTTCACTTCAATCATAGAAAATCCTCCTAATATTCTCTGATAGTTATAAATTTTACTTGCAATCACATAAAATTTTAATCTTTTCTCCTTAGTATAACAGGAAATTTTAACCCGGTAAAGAAAATCCTATGGATATCTTCACGAATCTACGATTTATTCTTGCGTATGGAAGTTTGAGGTGTTATACTTGTCCTGATTAAGTATAATTTTATGAAAAATAGATATGGAGGTTCTTTATGCCAAAGAGAAGTGATATTAACAAAATTCTTATTATCGGTTCCGGTCCTATCATCATAGGTCAGGCTTGCGAATTTGACTACTCCGGTACACAGGCATGTAAAGCCTTGAGAAACCTTGGTTATGAAATCGTATTGGTAAACTCAAATCCGGCTACTATCATGACCGACCCTTCCACAGCAGATGTAACTTATATTGAACCCTTAAATGTAGAACGTCTTACCGAGATCATCGAAAAAGAAAGACCCGATGCCCTTCTTCCAAACTTGGGAGGACAGTCAGGTCTTAATCTCTGTGAAGAACTGTATCACGCAGGGGTATTAGACAAATATCATGTAGAAGTTATTGGTGTTCAAGTAGATGCCATCAGCCGCGGTGAAGACCGTATTGAATTCAAAAAAGCCATGGACGAATTAGGCGTTGAAATGGCAAGAAGCGCTCCTGCTTATTCTGTTGAAGAAGCAGTAAACATTGCCAAAGACCTGGGTTACCCTTGTGTTATCCGTCCTGCTTATACCATGGGCGGTACTGGTGGCGGACTTGTTTATAATGAAGAAGAATTAAAGAAAGTTGCTGCAAGAGGTATTGCTGCTTCTATGATTAACCAGGTTCTGGTAGAAGAATCCATTCTTGGATGGGAAGAACTGGAAGTAGAAGTAGTGCGTGATGCCAAAGGAAACAAAGTATCTGTCTGCTTCATTGAAAACATTGACCCTGTTGGTATCCATACTGGTGACTCTTTCTGTTCTGCTCCTATGCTTACCATTTCACAGGAACTGCAGGATCGTCTGGAAAAACAGGCACATGCTATTGTGGAATCTGTAGGTGTTATTGGTGGTACAAACGTACAGTTTGCCCATGACCCTGTATCAGACCGTGTGGTAATCATTGAAATCAACCCAAGAACATCCCGTTCCTCTGCTCTTGCAAGTAAGGCTACTGGCTTCCCAATTGCCTATGTATCCGCCCTTCTTGCTGCTGGACTTACTCTGGATGAAATTCCATATTGGAAAGAAGGAACTCTTGATAAATATAAACCATCCGGCGACTATGTAGTGATTAAATTTGCACGCTGGGCATTTGAAAAATTCAAAGGTTCTCAGGACAAACTTGGCACACAGATGAAAGCTGTAGGCGAGGTTATGTCCATTGGTAAAAACTACAAGGAAGCCCTTCAGAAAGCAATCCGTTCTCTGGAAAAAGGCTGCTATGGCCTTGGTTTTATGAAAGACCTTCATGAGCTAACTTTAGACGAATTGTATACAAAATTGGCTGAACCAACCAGCGAGAGACAGTTCATTTTATATGAAGCTATCCGCAAAGGTGCTCCTCTGGAAGAACTTCACAAAATGACTTACATCAAAATGTGGTTCTTAGAACAAATGAAAGAATTGGTAGATGAAGAAGAAAAAATCCTTTCCTACAAAGGTCAGGAGCTTCCTGATGAACTACTGATTCAGGCAAAAAAAGATGGTTTCTCTGATAAATATCTGGCACAGCTTCTGGAAACAGATGAATGGGAATTATTCAAACGTAGGGAGGCTCTTGGGATGCAGGAGCGCTGGGATGCAGTGCCGGTAAGCGGTGTGAAGGACCCAACTGCTTACTACTACTCTACTTATATTGGAGAAGACAAAACACCTGTATCAAATGGCAGAAAAGTTATGGTTCTTGGCGGTGGTCCAAACCGTATTGGACAGGGTATTGAGTTTGACTACTGCTGTGTACATGCAGCTCTTACTTTAAGAGAACTGGGCTTTGAAACCATTATGGTAAACTGTAACCCTGAAACCGTTTCTACAGACTATGATACCTCTGATAAGCTGTATTTTGAGCCTTTGACTGTAGAAGACGTTATGTCCATTTACAATAAAGAAAAACCACTTGGTATTATTGTTCAGTTTGGTGGGCAGACTCCTCTGAACATTGCAGCTGAATTAGAAAGACGAGGCGCTCATATTCTGGGTACATCTCCTGCTGTTATTGACATGGCAGAAGACCGTGACTTATTCAATGCAATGATGCATAAACTGGAGATTCCTATGCCGGAATCAGGAATGGCTGTAAATGTGGAGGAAGCTCTGGAAATCGCACACCGTATTGGTTATCCTATGATGGTTCGTCCTTCTTATGTATTAGGCGGACGTGGCATGGAAGTTGTATATGATGACGATATGCTGAAAAACTATATGGCTGCTGCCATTGATGTGACACCAGAACGACCAATCCTCATGGACAAATTCCTTCAAAATGCGCTGGAATGTGAGACTGATGCCATTTCTGACGGTACTCATGCCTTTGTTCCTACGGTTATGCAGCATATTGAGCAGGCTGGTATTCATTCCGGTGACTCTGCTTGTGTAATTCCTTCCGTAGAAATTTCAGAAGAAAATAAGGCTTTAATCCGTAAATATACAACTGCCATCGCATGTGAAATGGGTGTTGTAGGTCTTATGAACATGCAGTATGCTATTTGCGAAGGCAAGGTTTATGTTCTGGAAGCCAATCCACGTGCTTCCCGTACGGTACCTCTGGTATCTAAAGTTTGCAACATCAACATGGCAAACATCGCTACCAAACTTATGGCTTACGAATTAACTGGAGAACGTCCTGATGTAACAACCTTTACAGAACAGGCTCACCCATACTATGGCGTAAAAGAAGCGGTATTCCCATTCAACATGTTCCCTGAAGTTGACCCTCTTCTGGGACCGGAAATGCGTTCTACTGGTGAGGTTTTGGGACTTAGCGAATCCTTTGGAATGGCTTACTATAAAGCTCAGGAAGCAACCGGTTCTAAATTGCCTCTTGGAGGAACTGCTTTAGTCAGTGTAAATAAAAATGACCGTGCAGACGCTCTGGAAGTTGCAAAACAGCTTCACGAACTTGGATTCAAGATTGTTTCTACTTCTGGATGCTCACAGTATTTCAATGAAAACGGAGTACCTTGTGAAACCTTGAAAAAAATGCAGGAAGGACGTCCAAATATTCACGATGCTATGATTAATGGAAAAATTGACTTAATCGTCAACACTCCATCAGGAAAGCAGAGTAAATATGATGACTCTTATCTGAGAAAAACTGCAATTAACAAAAAAATTCCTTATATTACTACCATGTCAGCTGCTCTGGCAAGTGTAAAAGGAATCCATGCAGTACAGAACAAGACAGTTTCCAACCTGAAATCCTTACAGGAATATCACAAAACTCTGGAAACAGAAGCATAAAAAAGATTCATAAAAAATGGGGACTGCTGCAATTTGCGGCAGTCCTTCTTTAGAAGGAGAAATAATATGACTGCAAAACAATCCAAAAATTCTCTGCTGCTTTTTATTGCAGCTATTATCTGGGGTGTGGCTTTTGTTGCTCAGAGTGCAGGAATGGATTATGTAGGACCTTTTACTTTTAATGCTGTACGTTCTCTTTTGGGCGGAGTCGTTCTTATTCCGTGTATTTTTTTATTGAACCGCACCAATAAAAAAGAAACTGGCACATCTGCAAATGAAAATACACCGAAAGATGCCCCAAAAGACTTAATCATCGGAGGACTGGCCTGTGGCTTCCTCATGTTTGTCTTTACCAGTCTCCAGCAGGTGGGAATCATGTACACCACCGTTGCAAAGGCTGGTTTCATAACAGCATTATATATCATTATGGTTCCGATCCTTGGTATTTTCTTAAAAAGAAAAGCAGGTTTAAAAATCTGGATCAGCGTTTCGATTTCTGTTGTGGGACTTTATTTATTATGCATGAAAGGAAGTTTTTCTATCAGCAAAGGAGACTTTCTCATTCTCTTATGTTCTCTTACCTTTGCCATGCATATCATGGTAGTTGATCATTTCACAGTAAAGGTCAGCGGAACAAAATTGTCCTGTATCCAGTTCCTGTTTGCCGGATGCCTTTCCTGTGTGTTGATGTTCCTTTTTGAAGAACCTCACTGGTCTTCTATTTTTGCAGCCTGGCTGCCCATTGCTTATGCTGGTATTCTTTCCTGCGGTGTTGCTTACACTTTCCAGATTATTGGACAGAGGGGAACGGATCCTACCATTACTTCCCTGATTCTCAGCCTGGAATCTGTTATTTCTGTATTGGCAGGCTGGGTGCTTTTAGGTCAGAAATTATCTTCCCGTGAAATGACAGGTTGTATCCTGATGTTCGTAGCAATCATTCTGGCACAGGTAAATCCCGCTGCCTTAAAAAGAAAAAGACCGATCTGTTAATGAATTGAACATTTAAAAAGCAGAAAGCAAAATGCCATTTTTATGGTTTTTGCTCTCTGCTTTTTCTAGTTTCTTACTCCATATCTATTAATACCGGGCGTACCGGAGAACCGTCTACATCTTCCCATTTTAATGGCTGTGCCGCCAGAAAATACTTCCCTGGTTTCACTTCTTTTAACACTAGCCCTTCCAGAATCACTACCTCTGCTCCCAGCAGAATCTGATGCACCAGCATCTGCCCGTCTCCCTCTCCTACTGTCTGGCTTTCTACTCCTACTAAATGGATTTTTTTATCCGCCATCACCTGTGCTGCCTGTGGGGTCAGCAGGATTTCCCCCTTCAATAGCAGCTTTTCTGTTCCGTCTTCAAGAAGGTTTTCCATGATTCTGCCTGTTACTTCCCCATTGATTTCTGCAACTTTACAGATACCCAGGCATTTCTCAAGAGGAATGGTGTCCACTCCTCCTTTTCCTTCACAGAAATGCTTCGGTGCATCCAAATGAGTGCCATTATGACTTCCCATGGTGATTACTGTAAGATTACATCCATCACCCTGCTTAATCTGAAAAAATGGTCTTCTCTGCGGTACCGGATCTCCTGGATAAACAGGCGTAGAAAACAGTTCTTTTCCAATGTCATAATATTTCATATTGCATCATTTTCCTTCTAAAATTTCTTCAATCTCTTCCACAGTTTCAGCAATTTTCCATGCACCTGCCTGTGTCAGTTCCTCCTGGTTTCCGTATCCATAGGTAACACCAATACAGGAGATTCCTACCTGATTTGCTCCTTCCACATCATGGCTCCGATCTCCAACCATCACTGCTTTTTCCTTTTGATCTTTGTAGACGAGTTCTTCCAGAACCAGTTCAATCACCTGTGCTTTTGTCATTTTGGGCCTGTTAATATCACTGCCCCAAATAACATCAAAATATTGTTCCAGATGAAAATGTTCCAAAACAATATGTACCATATGATCTGGTTTTGAGGAAGCCACACAGAGAAGATATCCCTTTTCTTTCAATCTTTTCAGCAGTTCTTCCACTCCTGGATAGGGATGGTTTTCAAAAATACCGGTAACCGTATAGCGTTCTCTATAGTACTTCACTGCCAGTTCTGCCTCATCTTCTGTGATATCACAAAAAGTCATGAACTGTTTCAGAAGAGGCGGCCCGATAAATACTTCCAGAGCCTTCAAATCTTTTCCCATCTCCTCTTTTCCCATCTTATTCAGGGCGTACTGGACAGACTTTGTAATACCTTCCCCAGAAGCGGTAAGAGTTCCGTCTAGATCAAATAACACAACCTCATACTTTCTCATTTTTTCTTTCTCCTTTTCTTTTTCAAAGTCAAAATTATATAGTTTTTTATCAATTTATCAGAAGATTTTTCTTCTTTTTTCTACTATAATTGCATATAGCAAATTATCATGTATGTTAGGAGGTTTATGAAATGCAAACTTCATATTCAGCCGAAAATGCCTCTTTTTCAAGAAATCTTCTGCGTCTGGCTGTTCCAATTGTTTTGCAAAATCTGGTGACTACTGCTGTAAGTTCTGCAGATGTCATTATGCTTGGCTTTGTCAGCCAAGATGCTCTGGCAGCCGGCTCTCTGGCGAGCCAGATTATGTTTATCCTGAATCTTGTTTATTCTGGAATTTCTTCTGGTGTCATTATGCTTGCAGCCCAATATTGGGGAAAGCAGGACACCCTTACCATTGAACGGATCATGGGAATCGGAATGCGGATTTCCATTTTGATTTCTACCGTATTTTTTATACTGGCATTCTTTTTTCCGGCTCTTTTGATGCGGATTTTTACCAATGATATGCAGCTTGTTTCTACTGGCATTCCTTATCTTAAGATTGTAAGTTTTTCTTATTTGTTTATGAGTATCTCCCAGGTTTATCTGTGCACCATGCGTACCATTGAACGGGTTATTTTTGCTACCGCAGCAAACGCTTCTGCTTTGCTTTTAAATATTTTGCTGAATGCGGTGTTTATTTTTGGCCTGCTGGGTGCTCCCAAAATGGGAATTGCCGGTGTTGCTCTTGCAACCACCATTGCCAGAGGCATTGAGTTTGTAATCTGTATGCTGGATGCTTTGAAATTTAAAACCATCCGCTTCCGCCCTTCAACCATATTTGAAAGACATAAACTTTTGTTCGCAGATTTTATGAAATACTCTCTTCCCGCATTCGGAAACGAAGTATCCTGGGGACTGGCATTTTCTATGTATTCTGTGATCATGGGGCATCTTGGCAGTGATATTGTTGCTGCCAATGCTGTTGTGGTGGTCGCCAGAAATTTAGGTACTGTGTCATGCTTTGGTATTGCCAATGCCGGTGCTATTCTGCTTGGTAAATCCATCGGTGCAGGCCGCATGGAAACTGTAAAAGCTGATGCTTCCAAATTCTGTAAAATCACCTTTATCAGTGGCATGATAGGAGGAATCTTTATCTTTCTTCTCCGCCCTCTCTTTATGAACATGGCAGACTTAACTGCTACAGCACAGGGATATCTCAATATCATGCTGTTTATTAACATGTATTATGTGCTTGGACAGGCTATGAATACTGCCGTGATCTGTGGTGTATTCCGGTCTGGTGGAGACTCTAAATGGGGATTCATCTGCGACACCATCGATATGTGGGGTTATGCAGTCCCTATGGGATTTTTCACAGCTTTTGTGCTGAAGCTGCCTCCTATGTGGGTATATTTTATTATCTGCACGGATGAATTTGTAAAAATACCATTCGTATATAAACACTATAAAAGCTATAAATGGCTAAAAAACATCACCAGGGAATTCTAATAACCCTGGTGTTTTTTCTGTTCTCATTATAACAGTTTTCTCTTCTTATCACAACTAAAATCACAGCACAAACAGATGCAAAATTTGTCTATCTGTGTTATGATGATATAAAAGACCACTGAATAAAAGGAGTTTTCTCTATGATAAAAGCAATGATTTTTGATATGGACGGAGTTTTATTTGACACAGAGCGGGTTCTAAAAGATTGCTGGATAAAAACAGCAAAAGAAATGAATTTTTTCATTGGTGAAGAAGAATTACAGCAGATGAGAGGTGCTTCCATAGCTTTCTGCAATACCCTGTTCCAGAAATGGTACGAGGGAAAAGTAGATTATAAAAAAGCAAGAGCACGCCGCAGCCAGTATCTGGCAGAATATATTGATCTGCATTCTATTCCTGAGAAAAAAGGGCTGAAAGAACTGCTGAATTATCTGAAACAGCAGAACATCCCATTTGCAATCGCTACTTCAACAGAGCGGAAACGTGCATCTGAATACTGGGAAATGGCAACGATTACGGATCTGATCTCTGCATCTGTCTGCGGTGATGAGGTGACAAACAGCAAACCAGACCCTGAGATTTTTCTCACTGCTGCCAAAAAACTTCATGTTCCCATCCAGGACTGTATGGTAGTAGAAGACAGCATCAATGGCTTAAAAGCAGCCAGAGCCTCTGGAGCTTTTTCCTGCATGGTGCCGGATCTCACCCCTTATTCAGAAGATCTAAAACCCATCTGTGATTTCGTCTGTGAGGACCTGACATCCTGCATCTCACTTTTGGAATCTCTGAATCACACAGCATAGCACCGGCATCACACACAGAAACGAAGTCATGGATGCTTACTTATTTTCCTTTGCCAGCTCCATGATTTCGTTGTATTTCCCCATAATGTATCCATAATTTTTTCTCTTATGAGGTAACATACAATTGCTGCAGTCTTTCACACCATTCTCTGTATATTTAAAATTTCCTCCGCATTTACTTCCCAGAGCATACAAAGGACAGTAGCAAAACAGGCAGTTGAAATTTTCTGGATCTTTTGTCTCATGACAGGGAAAAAATTCACACTCCTTATGACAAAAAAAGGAATACTGTTTTCCCTCCCAATATGGTTTTTCTGTCTGTTTTTCAACTTGTTTTTTTTCTGTATCCATCCTCTTTCTCCTTTCCTGATTTAGTGTTTACATGGTTTATCTTTCTAACTGATACCAAATGATTCCTTCCATTTTTTCAGGATAATATACGGTTCTGGTATCAAAAAATTCCTCCAGCAAATTTAAATTTTCATCCGAATGTTCAATCTCTCTAGCATAAGTATATGCAACCTGTACCATATCCTGAAACTCTAGTTTCTTTCCCTTAGAAAGCCACCGTTCCATCCACAATTCTTCTATCCAAAGGACACTGAACACCGCCAGGACTGCCTTTGTATAAATCATATCATCATATACTGCACCGCAAAAATATGTATAGACAAAAAATACCAAAAGCTGTTCTTCATAAATTTCCCACTGCTTTTTCTGACTGGATGTTTCCTGCACAGATTCCAGAAATTCTTCTCGGAGAGCCTCATAATCTTCCACTCCCCGGGCATAAAGATTTTTTCCAATCTATGAAGTAATTCTGTCCATTCTTCCCGGAGGACTTCCAATTTTTGTAAATCCTTTAGCAGAAGTATTTTGTTTTGAAACACCTTCTCGCCCTGCTTCTGTACACTTGTCTTCCTGCTTTCAGACACCGCCTTTTCAACCTCTGCCCTCAAATCCATTTCCAGCAAAATCCCCTGGTCTAAAGCTTTCTGTGAGAGAAACGATACATGCAGAAGCACAAGCATACGTGCAGAAACAGGCAGGCTTCTGTCTTGTATCACTTCCAGCAATACTTCTCTTGCTTCTTCCAGCCAGTCAAAGAGAATGATATCAAAGTCTTCATATTCTTCTTCTTGTTCTTCCACATCGTCCTCTTCTTCCAGAAAACGAACCTGCTCCTTACATCCCAAAATCATTTCCGCTGCTACCGGACAGGAAAGCGAAAGAGAAAACTCCCTTAAATCTTCATATTCTTCCACATGTCTTGGATACATACGGCAGGTATCGCACAGTCTGTCTGCCCCCAGTTCTCTGTAAAGATCACATAAATTTTCTTGATTCAGGAATGCACAGCGTCTTTGATTCTGCCTGAAAATCCCTTCTTCCCAGTCAATGGATTTCTGAAGGCGTTCTCCAAAGGTTCCTGATATTTTGCCATAATTTTCAAGAGATATGTCATCAATTACAATCTGCCAGCCTGCACAGCAAGTATCAGGACAGCGGTCTGCGATGCAGGTAAAATTGTCATAATATTGTGGTTTTTTATAATGCATTTCCCATATTCCTTTTCTATTATTTCTTTTCGTGCATCTTTCTGATACGCCAGTAATATGCTGCCACCAGAAGAATTGCAGCTCCTAGCCATGCGCCTGTTTCCGCATAATAAATTCCGTCTTTTCCAATAATCATAGGCAGGGTCAGAGCAATGGTAATCCTCATCACCAGTTCTGCGATTCCGGAAAACATAGGAATCACCGTATCCCCCATTCCCTGAAGAGCTGATCTGTATATGTGCAGCAAATATAAGATAACCAGGGTTGCTGCCATCACAGCCAGATAATGATAGGCAATCTCTAATACTGCTTCTGCATGAGCAGCCTCTTTTGAAATAAAAATCTGAAGAATTCCCTTTCCGAACACCAGAAGAATCCCTCCTATGATTACCGCAATGACTACAGAAATAACCGCAGATGCCCGGACTCCTTCTTTGATTCTGCCATACTCCTCCGCACCTAGATTCTGTCCAACAAAAGAAGATGTGGCATAGCCAAAGGACACTGCAGCCAGCTCAAACAATCCGTACAGCTTGTTTGTAGCTGTGAAACCTGCCACATAAAGGAATCCAAAACCATTGATCACATACTGAATGACAATTCCGCCAAAACCAATGATCACGTTCTGAAAAGCAACCGGAAGTCCCAGTGCCAGCAGTCTCTTTACTAGCTCCCAGTCCCATTTCCAGTCTTCTTTTTCTATTTTCCATACCCCATATTTTCCAAGCTGTGCTGTACAGATAGCACCGGAACAGACCTGAGCTGTGACCGTAGCAATGGCCGCTCCTTCCACACCCCAGTGAAAGCCCATGACAAACAAAAGATCCAGTATAATGTTTGTAACCGAGGCAATCACCATGGCACGTAAAGGCGTCTGGCTGTCTCCCATAGCCCTGAGAATGCCGGAAGAAATATTATAAAAGGCTGTCGCTGCAAGTCCAATCAATAAAATAAAAAGATAATGATAAGAATCCTCCCAAATATTATCCGGTACTCTCAAAAGGCTCAGCAGCCTGCCAAGATTTCCTAAAAACAAAGCCATCAAAATCAGTGTGATTCCCACTCCTGACCATACTGACATGGCAATAGTTTTTTTCATCCCTTTTTCGTCTTTTGCCCCAAAATACTGTGCAATAAGCACAGAAAAGCCCTGTGCAATGCCGGTAATTCCACCCATCGCTGTAAAGCTGATCCAGTCCGAAGTCCCCAGTGCTGCCAGTGCTTCTACTCCTACACCTCTTCCCACAATGACGCTGTCCATCACTGTGTACATTTGTTGAAATACATTTCCAAGCATCAGGGGAATGGCAAAGGAAACGATGATTCCTGCCGGTTTCCCCTGGGTCATATCTCTCGTCTTCTGTTTCATAAGTACCCTCAAATTATTATAAACTATTCATACTTACAATTCTATCACGAAGAAATCTGACAAACAAGATGATTTTATAAAATATCAATGTACTCTCCGCTCAAAGCCTTATTCATACTTCTCACTGCACAGAATTTTCCGCACATGGAACAACTGTCTTCCTGTTCCGGAGCTCTGCTGTCACGGATGCTTTTTGCTGTTTCCGGGTCTATGGAACACTCCCACTGTTTTTCCCAGTCAAAGGTACGTCTTGCGTCTGCCATAGCATCGTCCAGATCTCTTGCATGAGGTACCTTTTTTGCAATATCAGCGGCATGGGCTGCTATGCGGGATGCAATAATTCCCTGTTTTACGTCTTCTACATTTGGCAGTGCCAGATGTTCCGCAGGTGTCACATAACACAAAAATGCTGCTCCTGCTGCCGCTGCCATAGCCCCTCCAATAGCTGCCGTAATATGGTCATAGCCTGGTGCAATATCCGTGACAATAGGCCCTAATACATAGAATGGTGCCCCCATACAGATACTCTGCTGAATCTTCATGTTTGCCTCAATCTGATCCATAGGCATATGTCCAGGCCCTTCCACCATAACCTGCACATCTTTTTCCCACGCACGCTTTGTCAGTTCTCCTAAACGCACCAATTCTTCAATCTGGCATACATCACTTCCGTCTGCAAGACAGCCTGGGCGGCATGCATCTCCAAGAGAAATCGTCACATCATATTCCCGGCATATGTCAAGAATCTCATCATAATATTCATAAAACGGATTTTCTTCACCAGTCATGCTCATCCATGCAAAAACAAGAGATCCTCCTCTTGATACAATGTTCATTTTTCTTTTATGTTTCTTAATTTGTTCAATTGTTTTCCGTGTAATTCCACAGTGTAATGTAACAAAATCAACACCGTCTTCTGCATGAAGCCTTACCACATCAATAAAGTCTTTTGCTGTAAGGGTTGCCAAATCTCTCTGATAATGAATCACACTGTCATAAACCGGAACAGTTCCGATCATAGCAGGACATTCTGTAGTCAGTTTTCTCCGGAACGGCTGTGTATCACCATGAGAAGACAAATCCATAATGGCCTCTGCACCCATGTTCACTGCCTCCATAACCTTTTGCATTTCAATATTATAGTCTTTACAATCACGGGAGACCCCAAGATTTACATTGATTTTTGTACGAAGCATGGAACCCACACCGTTTGGTTCAATGCAGGTATGCAATTTGTTGGCACAGATCGCTACCTGCCCTTTTGCCACAAGCTCACGGATTTCTTCTTCTGTACGATATTCTTTTTTTGCAACTGCTTTCATTTCTGGTGTAATGATACCTCTTTTTGCGGCATCCATCTGTGTCGTATAATTTCTCATAAATTTATTCCCTTTCATCCGATTCCTAACTGTTTTTTTACTGCTTCTCGTAATTCTGCTGCTGCCTGTTTTGGATTTTCTGCTTTCATAATTGCAGATACTACACAAATTCCCGCTATGGGAATTCCTTTTAAGACATGGATATTTTCCTTGTTTAACCCTCCTATGGCATTGGCCGGAATAGGAACCGCTTTACAGATTTCCCTTAATGTATCCGTAGAAGTAAGCACAGTCTTTACCTTTGTTGTAGTTGGATAAATGGCACCTACTCCTAAATAATCTGCACCTTGTTCATAGGCTTCTATGGCCTGTGGTACAGTCTTTGCCGTTGCACCGATAATCTTATCTGGTCCAAGAAGCTTTCTTGCGATTTTTACTGGCATGTCACTTTGTCCTACATGAACACCTTCTGCATTGACCGCCATTGCCACATCAATTCTGTCATCAATGATCAGAGGAACCTCATACTTTTTTGTCAGCTGGTGTACTTTTTCTGCCAGTTCTATGTATTCTCTTGTACTCCTGTTTTTTTCCCGAAGCTGTACAAGCGTGACCTTACCCTGCAGTGCCAATTCTACTCTTTTCAGAAATTCTTCTTCTGAAAATCCTGTACTGTCTGTGATAAAATAAAGGTTTAAATCAAGGGTTTTCAAGTTTAATCATCTCCATTTTTATGTATTTTTGTATTTCTTCTTCAGTCAGGGTCGATAATTCATCCATCAAATTTACGAGAAATGTTCCAGAGCCTTTTTCTGTTTCTGCCCGTTCACCGCCAATCCCTAAAATCCCACATGCCATAACAGCCGCAGATATGTCTTCACAAACAGATAAATAGCAAGTACATAAAGCCCCCAGCATACAACCAGTTCCTGTAACTGTAGCCAGCTGCGGCGTTCCATTCTTCATATAAATCAGCTGTTTTCCATCTGTGATAATATCCGTCTCCCCACTAACAAGAACGATGGTATGATATTTTAATGCTAATTCAGCTGTTTCTGCGGCAATGGTGCTTTGATTCAGATTGTTTTCAGCATCTACTCCGGATGCCTGATACTCTTCATGATACAATGCATGTATTTCTGAATAATTCCCCTTGATTACAGATGGTATCGTATCTGCGAGCAACTCCATTACATATTTTCTTCGAAATTTAGAACAGGCAATTCCAACTAAATCTATAAGTATTGGAATATGATTTGTCCTTGCTGTTTTTGCGGCTATTTTCATAGATTGCATTCGCACATCTGTGATATTTCCGAGATTCAGCATCAATGCATCAGCGGTCTTCGTGATTTCCTCTACTTCCTCCGGATGTTCTGCCATAATCGGTCTTCCTCCTATAGCAAGAATTCCATTTGCACACTGGTGAATCGAAATCGGATTCGTAATACAATGAATCAATGGGTGACACTCTTTCACCTTTTCAAGCAGTTGATGAAACATATTATTTCCCTTCTTTATTATTTTGATAGCTTCTTGAAGCCAGCATAATCTGAATGTTATTTAACATCCCGCTTCCTGCTAATTTTCGCAGGAAGAAATATGCAATACTACCACCGATAATAGTCCCACAGAAAAAAGAAGGAACATAAAATAACCAGCTCAAACCTTCTTTTCCCCATAAAAATGTCATAACCGGATAGGATACAATAGCACCGATAATTCCTGTACCAATGACTTCCCCAAGTACTGCACAGATTAAATTTCCTTTGGATATTCTATAAAACACCCCAGATAAAAATGCTCCGAACACCGCCCCTGTTAGGGCTAATGGTGGAATTCCCATGGTCAGCATACGGATAACCCCAATCAACACTGCACAAAGCAGAGAATACCATGGTCCCAAAAAAACAGAGCATACAATATTGATAAAATGTGCCATTGGACACATTCCTTCCACTCGCAACAGTGGCGAAATTACAACTCCGAGTGCAACCAGCATAGAGAGAACTACCATTTTTAATAAACCTTTTGAATTATTCATCTTTCTTTCCTCTTTTCGTATTAATCCGAAGCAGCATCTGCTTCGTGCGGTCGAGAATCTATTTTCTCCTCTCACCCCGAAACACGGGTTCCCATCGCAGAAATACAAGACACAAGGCGCTCCCCTTCTATCCGCCCGAACACACCCGGGATTTCTCTTTCATCACATCCTTTCCTGAAATTCAAACAAAAAAAAGAAGCTTCCTAATTTGGTAACTTCCATCCATAAATACACTTCCATATTTCAGGTATCCCTACGTTGGCATTATCCAAATCAGGTTATCGGTCGAAGGTCATACCTTCCTCTCAGCCTGTCATACAAGCTCCCGTCTGTTCAATTTTTCTTTATCATACACAATTGTTTGACAAATTGCAAGCTATTCCTCTAATTTATTTTTTATTCTGTCCAACAAATCTCCCTGAAGATAAAACATGGTTTCAAAATGTAAAAACTGATTACTGTTTTTATCCCACAAAAGCACCAGCTCCGGCTCAAACTCTTCATCCCCATCCCAAAACTGAAGCAATACTGGAAAAAAAGAAGTGACTGGAATCAGACAGGTAACATCTGCTCTTGCCATGGGTTTTTGCATGATTCCACCGAGTTTTTTGCAGGCTGCTTTTAATTTTTCTGCAGAATTTCGGAACTGTTTTGCATATTTTTTTGTAAACATTCCTGTCCCTGGGCTGCTTCCCACCGCAAAATTCCCAATAGTCTGCCACTCCCCGCATAAGGTAGGTGCTGTCTCATTTTTTGCATAACACAGCAGATCATAAATTGTCATGACGGTATCGTAGGAACGGCATTCCAGCCATCTATTGTTATTCTGGCATGCTTCTATTGTTCCATCTGTTCGGCTGATTCTGTAAGGGGTATTTAGATAATCCAGAAAAATCCATTGATGGTCTGAAAGGAGATGGAATTTTCGGATAATCTTATCCTGATCATACTCCATGAAAATCCTTCTTCCAATATCCACCTGCCTGTCATAATTCGATATAACCGTTTCTTTTTCCACTGCTATCACCTTCTTATTTTTACTTCCACGATTGGATTAATCCAATGATTTCCGTCTCATAATCACCGGAAATATCCTCGTGTCTTCCAATGTTTCTTACATTGGTCTCTGCTCCCCAGATTCCATCTTCGCAAAATTCCCACACATGATATACCACGCCCCGGTATTCAAAATTCACACTTCCGCAGCCGTCTTCTTCCACATAGGTAAACGGAAATCCCTTCTCTTTCAGTACCTTCTGTACTTTCTCCAAACGCACTATAATCACTCCTAATCCTGTATTTTCTTCTTTAATTTCTGGAACATTTCTCTGCATCAATTGCCAATACCAGCATCACCACATACAAGCTGTCTTGCGGCAGTCCAATATCTAAAACATAGGTGTCCGTAAAACGAAAAACGTCTTTGCTGACAATCGCAACCGTAAGACCATTCTGATTCTGAATCTCATAATCCCACTCCATTATGTTTCCAGAGACATCCCAGCCATTAAAATCAATTCTGTACCTGGGCCTGAAAAACGTTATTTCCTTCTGTATGCATCCCTGGTATTGTTCTCCCTCATATAGTTCAAATTTCGGCATAAATGTAAGAATTTTTTCCTTCACTGTTCCCACATATTGTCCTGTGCTGTCAAGAATATGGAGACAATGTCCGAAACTCAATTCGCCTTTCACTGTAAATACAACATTGCCCTGCTCATCATAAATATCATAACTGTCCAGCCAGGAAAAAAGTCTCTGTTTAAAGATTAATTTCATTCCCATGCCCTCTCTTTGCTTTTTTTCATTGTAACACAGATGCTGTTCCGTGAAAATAAAAAAGGCAGGAAATCTCACATTCCTGCACTTTTTTAATCATTAATGGCATTTACTCCATCCACAATTTTTACAGATATTACATCCTTCTTCAAAATTCAATGGCTCTCCGCATTCCGGACAATAGGTTTTGATTTCCGAACTTTCTGTTACAGGAACCGCCTTTGGTTTTGGAGCTTTTTTCACCTTTACCGTCTCGTTTGCCTGCTGCTTCTGGGCTAATTCAGCCTGCATCTCTTTGTACATATCCATCAGGGCATTTCCAACTGCCATTGGACAGCATGCACCTTTGCTGGTGTCTTTTCTCGTTACTTTTCTGGCTGTATAAGAAGGACAGGAACCGCTGGAATTCAACTGATCCACAATCGTTTCTATGGAAATTCCGCCTCTGGCACTAATGGAGATCATTCTGGAAAGTCCTACCATGAAGTTGTTGCATCCTCCTGTAGAACCTTTGCTTAAATAGGTTTCCAACAGTGCTCCTGTATGTGGATCAAACAATGCAACACAGTGAAGACTGCCGCATCCTGTGATCAATTTGCGTTTTTTACCAATGACATCATCGGTTACCAGAAGGATTTCCCCTCTCTTGAGCCCGTCGCCTGCTGTTACTGTTTTGGTTTCTTTTGTATTCAAAATTCCAACTCGTTTGCACCCGTCACGGAAGATGGTGATTCCCTTTAGTCCCTGCTCAAAGGCATAGGTATAAAGGCTTTCTGTTTCCTCCACAGTAAAGCTGTTTGGAACATTTACCGTAGAACTGATGGATGCATCAATATGGGTCTGCCATACAGCCTGCATGTCGATTCTCTGACGGTAATCCAAAGTCATTGCAGTGACAAAATAGTCTGGAAGTTCCTTGTCACTGGTAAGTCCAAAACGCTTCATATAGTCTTCCACAATTTTGGTGTACACCTTGTAATACACATCTGTCCCGTGCAGAGATTCTGTCTTACGCTCATAATAATTGGCATATATAGGCTCGATTCCACCGGAAATTCCCAGCATGGTAGACAGGGTTCCTGTAGGTGCAATGGTTAAAAGCTGTGAATTCCGAAGTCCGTATTTTCTTACTAATTCTCTTGTCATTTCTGTGGTGTTTGCCAAGAAATACGGAGTACTCATAATCTCTTCTGTATTACATTTTGGAAAAGCTCCTAGTTGTTTTGCCAGCTTTGCAGAAGCAGCAATTGCTGTGTCTGCCATGGCAAATCCTATCTTGTCACACATATGGACAGCATCTTCTTCCCCATAGGTCAATCCCAATTTCAGAAGCGCATCTGCTAATCCCATGATTCCTAAGCCAATCTGTCTCCACTGCTGTACGCTTTCTCTCTGTTCTGGAAGCGGATGCAATGGCAAACCTTCCTCCAAAACTTCATTTAAAGCTTTTACGGAAGCCTGTACACATTGTTTAAATTCATCAAAATCAAAATACGCCTCATCCGTAAAAGGATTTTTTACAAAAGCAGAAAGATTCATACTTCCAAGAAGACAGCTTCCTCCTGCCGGAAGAGGCTCCTCTGCACAAGGATTCACTCCTGCATAGGAAAATTCTTTTGTATTACTTAAAAGGTTCCAGCTCTCCACACGGTCCCAGAATAACGCACCCGGCTCTGCATAATCCCAGTTGGTCTCTGTAATTCTACGGAATAACTCTCTGGCATTCACCTTTTTCTCAATGACTTCCCCTGTAGTCTCCCTTGTGTAGTGAAGAAGGTAATCTTCATTTTTCTTCACTGCCTCCATGAAATCTTCATGAATACGGATAGAAATGTTCGCCTTTGTCACTTTCTCCAAGTCTGTTTTCAATTCAATAAATTCTGTCACATCCGGATGGGAACAGTCAATAGAAATCATCAGCGCTCCACGTCTGCCATTCTGTCCGATCAATGCTGTTACCAGAGAATACAGCTCCATAAAGGACACTGCCCCACTGGTCTCTTTTGCTGCATTATTAATCTTGGCTCCTCTTGGACTCAGCTTGGAAATATCAATTCCACAGCCCCCTCCATAACTATAAGTACGTGCTAATTTCTTTGCACACTCAAAAATATCTTCAATTTCATCTTCTGGAGGTGCAATCACATAACAGTTGGAATAAGTAACCTTTCTTCCTTGTCTGTTTAATCCACGATTGGATAAAATCCTGCCTCCAAATAAAAATTTTTTCTCTTTTATATATTTTCCGATTTCTTCATTTCCGCCGCTGACTCTCTGCACCCAGGCTTCAAAATCTTCGCCCTCATTACAATATTTTTTCGTCCATATATCTGTGCCTAGCTGGTTTTCTTTCCCTAGCCATTCCTCAACTGTCATAGTTCTTCCTCCTCAACATTTAGTGAACAGTTATGATATTAACACAATATATTGTTTGTTTCAAGGGTTATTTTCTTTTTTATTTGCACTCTCACTCTATTTGTGCTAGATTAGAGATAATTGGAAAATTTTGTCAATTTTTGAGGTATGAATTTATGAAACGAGAATATTCTCAACAAAATGTCTATGATGCTCTCCAGGATCGTCTGAAATTTATTTTTGAGGAATTTGACAACATTTATCTCTCTTTTTCAGGGGGAAAAGACAGCGGTTTATTGTTAAATCTGGTTCTGGATTACCAACAGAAAAATTATCCTTCCAAAAAAATCGGTGTTTTCCATCAGGATTTTGAAGCCCAGTACACGGTTACAACCGAATACATTACCAGGACTTTTCAGCGGATTAAAGACCAGGTAGAGCCTTACTGGGTCTGCCTTCCTATGGCTACCAGAACAGCTCTTAGCAGCTATGAGATGTATTGGTATCCCTGGGATGACAAGAAAAAGGAAAGCTGGGTACGCGAGATGCCAGACATGGATTATGTCATTAATTTGGAAAATAATCCCATGACCACCTATCATTACCGAATGCATCAGGAAGATTTGGCAAAACAATTTGGCCGGTGGTACCGTATGTCTCATGATATGAAGAAAACTGTGTGTCTTCTGGGCATTCGTGCAGACGAATCTCTACAACGATACAGCGGATTTCTGAACAAAAAAAAGGGATATAAGGGTGAATGTTGGATTACAAAACATTTTAAAGACGTGTGGTGTGCTTCTCCACTGTATGACTGGAGTACAAAGGATGTTTGGCATGCAAACTACCTTTTCCAGTATGATTACAATCATTTGTATGATTTATATTATAAGGCTGGTTTAAAAGTTTCACAGATGCGAGTAGCTTCCCCATTTAATGATTATTCTAAGGATTCTTTGAATATGTACCGAGTGATTGACCCCGCCATCTGGACCAAGCTGGTGGGCCGTGTACAAGGAGCAAATTTTGCCTGTATTTATGGACGAACCAAAGCCATGGGCTATCGGAATGTAACTCTGCCAGAGGGTTATACCTGGAAAGAATTCACCCAGTTCTTATTAAGCACACTTCCCCCAAGACTTAGGAATAATTACGAAAAAAAATTCAGTACATCCATTCAATTCTGGCATGAAACGGGAGGGGGGCTAGATGATGAAGCCATTCATGAGTTACAGATGAAGGGTTACTCTGTAAGACGAAATGGTGTCTCCAACTACACCAGAAACAAAAAATCCAGGGTAGTTTTTATTGGAAAAATCCCAGATGATACGGATGATATTAAATCTACCAAGGATATCCCAAGTTGGAAACGGATGTGTTACTGTATCCTGAAAAATGACCACACTTGTCGTTTTATGGGATTTGGTATTACCCGTGAACAGCAACACCGCATTGATTTAATTCGGGACAAATATAAAAGTATTGAGGAGATGGACTACGATGTTTAAAAGCCCTGTTTATAATGTAATTCCTGTACCTATTGAAAAAATAAAACCAAACACTTACAATCCTAATGCCGTGGCACCTCCGGAAATGAAGCTACTCTATGACAGTATTAAGGCAGACGGCTATACCATGCCCATTGTCTGTTATTATGACAAGGAGGACGATCTTTACATCATTGTAGATGGTTTTCACCGTTATCGTATCATGTTGGAAAATCAGGATATTTATGACCGAGAACAAGGTATGTTGCCAGTATCTGTCATTAACAAATCCCTGGATCAGCGCATGGCCAGTACCATCCGGCACAATCGAGCCAGAGGAAATCATGATGTGGATTTAATGAGTAATATTGTAAAAGAACTTCACGAATTAGGACGTTCTGATGCCTGGATTTCCAGACACTTAGGTATGGATAAGGATGAAATCCTTCGTTTGAAACAGATTACTGGCCTGGCAGCCCTATTTAAAGACGTAAACTTTGGACAGGCCTGGCAGCCTGTAGAAGAAGAGGAGGAGGAGCCTGCTTTTCCAACTCCCTGGGGTGCGTAAATTTCCTTGTATTTACCCCAGTCTCATGCTACACTATAGCTATGAAATCTGAAATCTGAGGTACACCTTATGGAAAAAAAATTAAAGACTCTGGTGGATAAACTGGAAGCCCGACATACCCTTTCGCGGGACGAATGGATCTCTTTAATTCGCTGGCGGACACCCCTGCTTTCCGATTATATTTTTCAAAAAGCACGGGCTGTTCGCCAGCGTTTTTATGGTACAGATGTTTACATTCGTGGCCTCATTGAATTTACGAATTACTGTAAAAATGATTGTTATTACTGCGGTATCCGCCGAAGCAACCTGGAGGCACATCGCTATCGTCTTTCCAAAGAACAGATTCTAAACTGCTGCACTCAGGGATATGATCTGGGATTTCGTACCTTTGTTCTACAGGGTGGTGAAGACGGCTATTTTACGGATGAACGCTTGGCCCAAATTGTTAGCAGCATTCGCAAAAATTTCCCCGATTGCGCCATTACCTTGTCTGTGGGAGAACGTTCCTATGACAGCTATAAAACTCTGTTTGAAGCAGGTGCAGACCGCTATCTACTGCGTCATGAAACTTGGGATGCAGTACATTACAGCCGTCTTCATCCACCGCAACTTTCGGCATCCATCCGGCAGCAATGCCTTTGGAATTTAAAGGAAATTGGTTATCAGGTGGGCACTGGCTATATGGTAGGCTCTCCCTATCAGACCCCAGAAAATTTAGCAGATGACATGCTATTTCTGGAAAAACTGAATCCCCAGATGGTAGGAATCGGTCCCTTTATTCCCCATTGCAAAACGCCTTTTAAAAACCACTCAGCAGGAACTCTAGAACTTACTCTATACTTACTGGGGCTTATCCGCCTGCTGCTTCCAAAAGTTTTACTCCCTGCTACCACCGCCCTTGGAACCATTGACCCAAAGGGACGGGAACTTGGCATTTTAGCAGGAGCTAATGTAGTAATGCCCAATCTTTCTCCGGCAAATGTCCGAAAAGATTATCTGCTGTATGATAATAAAATTTGTACGGGAAGTGAAGCAGCAGAATGTAGAGCTGATCTGGAAAGACGAATGCACGCGATTGGCTATCAGGTGGTCACTCACAGAGGTGATTCTTTAAATAAAAATAATTAGGAAAGGAAAAATCGTTATGTATGATGTAGCATCCAAACACGCTGAAGAATTTATTAACCATGAAGAAATATTAGAAACCTTGGCTTATGCCGACGAAAACAAAGACAACCTTCCACTCATTGACTCTATCATCGAAAAGGCAAAAAAAAGAAAAGGTCTGACTCACAGAGAAGCCTCTATTCTTCTAGCCTGTACCAATGAAGAAAAGAATCAGGAAATCTACAAGCTGGCTGAGCAGATTAAAAAAGATTTCTATGGAAATCGTATTGTCATGTTTGCTCCTTTATACCTCTCTAATTATTGTGTCAACGGATGTACTTACTGCCCTTATCACCTGAAAAACAAACACATTGCCAGAAAGCAGCTTTCTCAGGAAGAAATCCGCCGAGAAGTCATTGCACTTCAGGATATGGGACATAAACGTCTGGCTCTGGAAGCCGGTGAAGATCCAGTCCGCAATACCATGGAATATTATCTGGAAAGCATCAAAACCATTTACAGCATCAAGCATAAAAACGGTGCTATCCGCCGTGTAAATATTAATATTGCAGCCACTACCGTAGACAATTACCGTCTCTTAAAAGAGGCTGGAATCGGTACTTATATCCTGTTCCAGGAAACCTATCACAAAGAGAGTTACCTGCAGCTTCATCCTACTGGACCAAAGCACAATTATGACTACCACACAGAAGCCATGGACCGTGCCATGGAAGGTGGAATTGACGATGTAGGTATTGGTGTTCTCTTTGGCCTGGACAAATACCGCTATGAATTTGCTGGTCTTCTGATGCATGCAGAGCATCTGGAATCAGCTTTTGGCGTAGGCCCTCATACCATCAGTGTACCTCGTCTTCGTCATGCAGATGACATTGATGCAGATGCTTTCGACAATGGTATTGACGATGACACTTTTGCAAAAATTGTTGCCTGTATCCGAATTGCAGTTCCTTATACCGGCATGATTATCTCCACCAGAGAGAGCAAACAGTGCAGAGAACGGGTGCTTCATCTTGGTGTTTCCCAGATTAGCGGTGGCTCCCGTACCAGTGTGGGTGGTTACTGTGAACCAGAGCCGGAAGATGCAAAATCTGAGCAGTTTGATGTCAGCGACCGCCGTACTTTAGATGAAGTTGTTTACTGGCTCATGGAGATGGGGTATATCCCAAGCTTCTGTACTGCATGTTATCGTGCCGGCCGCACAGGAGACCGTTTCATGTCTCTTTGTAAGAGCGGGCAGATTCAGAACTGCTGCCATCCAAATGCATTAATGACCCTGAAAGAATACTTAATGGACTACGCTTCCCCTGCTACCAAAGCACTCGGTGACAAACTGATCGAACAGGAAGTTTTCAATGTTCCCAATGAAAAAGCCCGTGCAGTAGTATTAGAAAATCTCCGTCTCATTGAACAGGATAACCGGAGAGATTTCAGATTCTAAACCAGGAGGAACACCTATGAGTTTAAATGCAGTCCCCGCTTCTGAACGTATCCATATTGGTATTTTCGGCAGAAGAAATGCAGGGAAATCAAGCCTCATCAATGCCATAACCGGACAAGATCTCGCCATTGTATCAGATGTAAAAGGCACTACCACAGACCCTGTTCTAAAATCCATGGAACTGCTCCCCCTTGGCCCTGTGGTCATCATAGACACACCTGGCCTGGATGATCTCGGTGAACTGGGTTCTCTGCGGATACAGAAAGCCCAGCAGATGCTGAACAAAACAGATTTGGCCTTGTTGGTTCTTGACGGAACTTCCCCTGTGCAGAAAGAAGATTTAGAAGTTTTCCGTCTAATCAAAGCAAAAAAAATTCCCTGCATCCTTGTCATCAATAAATGCGACTTAATGCCATCTTCTGAGATTCTTCTGCCGGATGAAATGAAAATAGAGCAGGTTTTGTATGTAAGTGCCATGGAGAAAAAAAACATCCAGGAATTAAAAGAACGAATGGGAAGGCTGGCAGAATCAAAAAAAGAAAACATCCATCTGGTGTCTGACCTGATAAATCCAACAGACTTTGTTATTCTGGTCATTCCCATTGACAAGGCTGCTCCCAAAGGCCGTTTGATCCTGCCACAGCAGCAGACCATACGAGACATCCTGGAAAAAGGAGGCATCCCGGTACTTACCAGAGATGCTGAACTGGAAACTACTCTGAAAAAACTGGATTTGGCAGGCACAAAACCTGCCCTTGTTATCACCGACAGCCAGATATTCGCCCAGGTTTCTGCTCTTGTTCCAAAGGAGATACCACTTACCTCTTTTTCCATCTTATTTGCACGATATAAAGGCAGCCTTGATTATGCTGTTGCCGGTGCAAAAGCTCTGGATTCCTTACAAGATGGAGATTGTGTTTTAATCTCGGAAGGATGTACCCACCACCGGCAGTGCGGTGATATCGGCACTCAGAAGCTGCCCGATATGCTGAAAAAGCATACAGGAAAAGACCTGGTGTTTGCTTTTACAAGCGGTACAGAATTCCCTCTGGATCTGTCTCCTTACCAGGTGATTATCCATTGTGGCGGATGTATGCTCAATGACCGGGAAATGAAATTCCGGCAGACCTGTGCCAAAGATCAGCAGGTTCCCATGACCAATTATGGAATCGCAATTGCCCATATGAAGGGGATTTTAGACAGAAGCATTGCCTGTCTATCATAAAAAACAGAAGGAAGAGATGCCACAAAGGCTATCCTCTTCCTTCTGTTTTTTTCGTATAGTGATGTCCTGCAAACATGGTCAAAAGTTCGGCGGCAGGAAAAGCAAGCCAAATCCCATAAACTCCTAGAAACAGTGGCAGTACATACACAAATACCAGCACCAGAATACATCCTCTAAGCAGGCATAACAACAGTGCATAGCTGTTTTTCACAATGGCCTGGAAATAACAAATATACACCATGTTCACTGCCATAAACAAAAACCCGATGAAATAAATCCGTACAGCATCTCCTGACATGGCTAAGATATTCTTGTCCGGATTCAGGAAAATATAGGTAAAGAAATCCGGTATCACAACGCCAATGAGCACAATCACACCACAGACAATCAGCGATGTAATCATGGTAAGTTTTTGCACTTCTCCTGTTCTTTTCTTCAAGCCTGCCCCGTAGTTAATGGATAAGATTGGCTGTGCCGCCTGATTGACTCCTTTGCTGAGACATGTAACTACAATGGCTGTATTGCAGATGATGCCGTACACAGTCACACCTGTGTTTCCCACATAACGTAAAAGCTGCAGATTAAACACAAAAATTGTAATTCCCGATGCAATTTCTATGAGAAAACTGGCGGTTCCATTTAGAATGATCTCTTTTAAGTAGCTTCGTTTTATTCCTCTGAAATTCCATTTTAGCTGGTTTTTCTTTGTAAAAAAATGTGCTGCCAGCATAAAAACCGTGAGACAGGAACCAATTACTGTGGCAATCGCTGCACCGGCCATGCCCATATCCATAGGAAACATAAACACATAATCCAGAATAATATTAGTAACACCGCCTGCAATCACGGCATTCATAGCCAGATTTGGCGCACCGTCATTTCGTACAAATGTCTGTAGAAAAGATGAGAAAAAATAAGCTCCCATACCCCAGATGATATATGGAATATACTCCATGATATAAGGCATGGTCTCCTCTGTTCCTCCTAAAATCCAGGCAAGATCTTCCATAAACAGGACACAAAAAATCAGCAGAATAAGCCATACTGCCAGGTTCATGAGAAAAGCTGCCGTAAAATATGCGTCTGCCTTTTCTTTCTCTCCTCTGCCCCGGTAAATGGACATCAACACCGAACCGCCCACCCCGAATAGCAGACCAAGTCCAAAGAAAATATTGTAAATGGGAAGTGCGATATTTAATGCCGCCATAGCCACACTTCCCAGTCCTTTTCCAATCATAATGGTATCTGCCAGAACATAAATGGATGTCACCATGGTTCCCATAATCGAGGGAATCAAATATCGGAAAAACAAACCATTTACCGGTTTTTCCATAAATTCTTTTGTTTCCATAATAACCTCTTATAATACTAATTCTGAACCGCAGCACAGATATTCCATACCCGGCACTCTTTCTGAAAGAAATGTAAAAGCTTTCTCTCCAGTACAATGGCAGGTATAAAACAGGGAATCATACTGTTTCAGTCCCTGTGCGACCCTTTCTAATAGTTCTTCCTCCACGGTAACACCCGTGGTAGGATTAAACAGATGAAAGCCTCCGATACACACTTTTGGATGATAAGGTTCAGACTTTTTCAAAATATTCAGCACACCCGTATGACCACATCCCAGCACTAAAACGGTCTGCTCTCCTTCTGTCAGAATCAGATTCTGTTCATGAAGAAAATCATCTTTTTCCTCTCCTTTGTACAGCACATCATTGGCACTGGAATAGCATCTGGAACGGTCTGTCACCACAAATAAGCGAAGCTCCTCATCTATGACAAAATCACCCTCTAAAAGCTGAATCTGGGGATAGTCCTCTGGATTCACAGACAGGCTGATGTCTTTTTTCCTGCCATAATTATGGGAATAATATTTCTCAAATGCCGCTTTTTGTACGTAAATATCTGCTTTCTGATTTAATTTCAAAAAAGCTTCCAGTCCACCTCCATGGTCATAATGTCCATGAGAAAGAATCACGGTATCCACCTGTGCCAGATCAATTCCGAGACGTTCTGCATTCTCCAGAAGGGTTTCATCCGGTCCCAGATCAAAGAGCATTTTGTGCTGTTTTGTCTCAATATAAAGAGAAAGCCCATGCCTGGGCGTAAAATCGCCTTTGGCATGGTTCTCAACTAAACAAGTTATGTTCATGGTCTGTTTATCCTTCTTTCTCTGCCTGTCCTAAAGTTCGGAAACTTCCTCTTCTGTAAGCATGCGGATATTATTTTTATTTAAAATCTTCTTGGCTTTGATACGGTCTTCCACTTTGATGATCATACACGCCAGGTTCCCACTCTGGGCAAAAAATGCATATGCATAATCAAGGCTGATTCCTTCTGCTGCCACATTTAAACCCATACGCTTCATAAAGTCCTCTTGCAACAGCAGTATTTCCTAACATTAATTGTTTCATTTTACCTCTTCCATTCTTTCTTCCTTCTCTTTCTTTTCTTTATCAAATATTTCCCTCATGGCATTTTCTCCATAATTCAGCATCCGATTAACTCTGCTGATAGTTGCACTACTAGCCCTAGTTTTATTTCCAATTTCTGTATAGACCTTTCCTTCATACAGCATCTTAGCTACCGCATAACGCTGCTCCATGGCAGTCAGTTCTGTCATGCTGCACAAATCCTGAAAAAAACGGCGGCACTGCTCTAAATTTTCTAAACGTAGAATACTTTCATACATCTCTGTACAATAATCACTATCTTTTTCCTTTGCCATCTAAAACTCCCCTTTTCTGCTTTTTATTTTTCAGTAATACACTTGTTTTTTATTTTATCACACTTTTACCCTTTAAGCAATTAAAGAATTTTAAATTTGACATTTCTAAAAAACTTCGTATAATTCACTTTAACACTAAAAGAGAAAAATATTTCCTTATATGGGAAAGGGGAATTACTTAGAATGTATTTAATGAAAAAGCCAATCGTTTTGCCAATATGATTTTGGATCGTGGCATTAAAAAGTGGGATAAGGCTGGTATTGATTATCCCAGTACCTCGCCCTGTATTTCTGTAGATAATGAAGAAGATAATGCGGTAATCTATTTTTCTTCTGGAACCACAGGATTCCCCAATTGAAGCCGCTACCCTAGGTATCTGCGCATAAAAAAAACAGCTATACCATTTACTTGTCAGCAGCCTATGCTGTACAGTCTTCGCAATTGGTATAGCTATTTCTCAGTTATTCAAAAGCCAGCGTGCATTCTTCTAAAGCACTATCTCTTTTACAAAGATTGCTACACTCTTAATATTCCTTATACCCATTCTTCCGCAAATCGGTCATGCACAGCGCGCATAGCAATTTCTGCCTCATCTTCTCTTACGACTGCTGTGATACGAATTTCAGAAGTTGTAATCATATCTGTGTTAACCCCTGCTCCTGAAAGTGCTTCAAACATCTTAGCAGCAACGCCTGCATTGGCGCTGACTCCTGCACCTACCACCGATACTTTTGCCACATCCTCCTGACAGGCAATCTCTACATTACCTAACACTTCCTTGTGGTCTTCTAACAATTTCATAGTTACTAGCATATCTGCCCTGGCAACTGTAAATGTCAGTGTTTTTGTTCCGTTATGATCCAGAGATTGAATCATAACGTCAATATTCAGATTATTTCCTGCCATAAGATTCAACAACTTAAAGGTACTTTCCGGCTCATTTTTCATTCCTGACACTGAAATCTTAGCAATATTTTTATCGGTTGCTACGCCACTAATTAACATTTTTTCCATTTTTGTACACTCCTTTACAACGGTTCCTTCTCCTGGTGCCATGCTGGATTTTACTACCAACTTTACATTGTATCTTCGCGCCATTTCCACACAACGATTGTGTAAAACCTTAGCTCCTAAAGACGCCAACTCCAGCATTTCTTCATAGGTTACTTCCTGTTTTTTTCTGGCATTTGGCACAATTCTTGGATCTGCAGTATAGACACCATCCACATCTGTATATATCTCACAAACATCTGCATGAAGAGCTGCTGCCAAGGCCACTGCTGTAGTATCAGAACCACCTCTTCCCAAGGTGGTAACATCCTCATATTTATTCACGCCCTGGAAGCCTGTGACTACTACAATTTTATTAGAATCTAATTCTTTTTGGATACGTTCTGTATCAATCCGTTTCAGTTTTGCATTCTGATAGGCTGAAGAAGTATACATAGGCACCTGCCATGCATTAAGGGAAATTGCAGTCACACCCATCTGAATCATAGTCATTGCCATAAGCGAAACTGACACCTGTTCTCCTGTAGCAAGAAGCATATCCATCTCCCTTCTAGAAGGCATACTGCTAATATGAGCTGCCTGACTCAGAAGATGGTCTGTTGTCTTTCCCATAGCTGAGAGAACCACGACTACTTGATTTCCCTCTTTCCATTTTTTGATACACTGTTCTGCTACATTCCTGATTTTATCCAGGTCAGCCACAGAACTTCCGCCGAATTTCATCACTGCAAGCATATTTTTTCTGTGTCCCTTTCTGTTAATTTATGCGTTTTCTATTTCCTGGACATTTTACCACATACCCTAAAAATATCCAAGTATTTTTGTAATTCCCTAAATGTCTCCTAAAAGGCCCATGATTTGCTTCACTTTATTACTAAATTGTGATAAGATAAATATTAAAATTCTTAAATACAAAAGGAGTTATATCAATATGGATGTTTTAATTATCATGTGTCTTGGGATTTTAGCAGGACGATTTTTGTTATCACCGCGCATAAAAAAAATGAGCGAAACAATATCTGTTGTATGTACTTTTCTTTTAATTTTTTCTATGGGAGTTGTATTAGGAAACAATGAAAATTTTTTTAAAGATTTATCTTCCTTGGGATTCTCAAGTTTGCTATTTTTCTTGATTCCAACAGCATTTTCTATTTTGATCGTTTTTATTTTAACACGAAAAATGATGGTCAAAAATAACACAAAAAAAGGAAAAGAGGAACAGTCATGATTGTCTTGTGTATGATTTCCGCATTGGCTTTCGGATTACTTTATGGCCTGTCAGGCATAGAAATAACGCTCGTAGAACTCATAAGCAAAAATACTGATATCATTTTGTATGTTTTGATGTTTTTCATTGGAATCAGTATCGGAATGCAAAAAGATATTTTTTTTAAAATAAAAGAATACCATATCAAGATATTTATTATTCCCATAGGAACTATTATCGGCTCTTTTCTTGGAGGAATTATCTGCTCACTAATTCTGAAAATACCTATTGGTTACGGTACTGCTATAACCAGCGGTTTAGGCTGGTACAGCCTGGCAGGGGTTACCATCAGCAGCCTTGCAAATGCACAAATTGGAAGTATCGCTTTTTTAAGCAATCTTATGAGAGAAATTATTTCCTTCCTTATTATTCCATTTCTCGCCACTCATTTTAATTATTTTACTTGCATTGCTTCAGCAGGAGCTACTAGTGAAGATACGACATTGCCAATTATTTTAAAATACACCAACGAAGAAACTGTAGTGATGTCTGTTTTTAATGGCATTATTTGTTCACTAATGGTACCATTTTTAATTTCTTTTTGTCTAAAAATGGTATAAATTCAACCATATACAAATATATCATATAATATCATCCTACAAATCTGGTAGAAGGCAGCTAGCTTATCCAATCAAATCTTTCAAAGCCGCTACTGCCTGATCTACCTCTTCCTCTGTATTATAATGAGAAAAGCTAAACCGGACAGCCCCTTGCTCCACCGTACCAAGAGCCTGATGCATCAACGGCGCACAGTGAGCCCCTGGACGAGTCGCAATGCCATATTCCCCTGCCAGAAAGTCACTCACTTCTGAAGAATCATACCCTGCTACATTTAGAGAAACAATGGGACAACGCTCCTGATTTTCAAAATCTCCATACAGGGTAATCCCCGGAATTTCTACCACTTTTTGGTAAAAATCCCACATAAGTTTTTGCTCTTTTTCCCGAATAACAGAAATTCCTGTTTCTTTTAAATAGTCCAGCGCCGCGTGTAAACCAGACAGTCCATGTGCATTTAAAGTTCCTGCTTCCAATGCAGTAGGCATCTTCTCAGGATGGGTTCTTTTATAGGTTTGCACTCCGCTTCCTCCTGATTTCAATGGTCGGATTCTCAACCCTTTTTGCACATACATTCCACCCGTTCCCTGGGGTGCTAAAAGCCCTTTATGTCCGGTAAAACACAAAACATCAATCTTCATTTCCTGCACATCTATAGGAAAAAAACCTGCCGTCTGGGAAGCATCTACCAGAAACAACAGCCCATGTTTTTTTGCAATGGCTCCTACTCTTTTTATATCCAATAAATTCCCTGTAACATTGGATCCATGAGTGCATACAATGGCTTTTGTATTCTCTTGCATGTGTTTTTCAAAATCTTCATACGAAATACATCCTTTTGCATCACTTTCCAAAATGGTAAGCTCCAAACCCTTCTCTTCCAGCTCAAAGAGAGGCCGTAATACAGAATTGTGTTCCAATTGGGTAGTAAGAATATGATCTCCTGGAGAAAAAAGTCCCTTAATTGCTGTGTTCAGACTTTCCGTAGCATTGGCAGTAAAAACTACCTGCGCCGGGTCCTCTCCATGGAACAACTCTGCTACCTTTCTCCTGGTATCATAAATCATTCTAGAGGCATCCAAAGAAGAAACATGTGCTCCTCTTCCTGCATTTCCCATGGAAGAAAGCGCCTTTGTTACTGCCTCCACCACTTCCTTGGGTTTCTGCATAGTTGTGGCCGCATTATCAAAATAAATCATTCCAAAATCCCTCTCTTACCTCACGATCATAGCCCCTGTCATGGCTGCGCCAAGGGCTGCCTCTTCTGTGTGTTCTGCCAACTGAAAATCCATGGAAAATCTCTGGCTCATAAGCTGCTGAAGGAAAGGATTTCTTCGGAGTCCATTGCCCGAGCCAAGGATTTTTGTTTTGGGGCTTTTCAGTCCTTTTTCTATTTCCTGATACATCTCATACAATTCTTCTGTCATGCCTTCCAGCACACCCAAAACTAAAGAAGCTGGTGTAAAATTATCAATTCCTATGTTTTGGATACTTCCCCTTTTGTCTGGATATTCCCTAGTTCCAGAGAATCTAGTATCTATCCTCCATTTTTCCTCCATGCTATTTCTAGCATAGAGCAAACGCTCCATCACTGCATAATGATTCATCTCCACAATTCCCATGGCTTCTGCGTACTGACGGAAAAAGTTTTCAAGCAAAGCATAAGCTCTTCCTCCGCATAAGGAGGAACCAACTAAAAGGTACTGATTTCCCAAATATGGCCTGGCCTCAATTTCTCCTGCCTCATAAAAATCTTTGGAGCATACAGAAACTTGTCCACCTGTTCCCATGTTCAACAAAATGGTGTTTTCTGGATTCTTTACAGAACCTAAAAAGCTGGCTTGGTTATCACCAATAGCTACACAGACCGGAATTTTCTTATAAGTTCCCAGGATGGAAATCTCCTGGGTAATCTTAGGCAGCATGGTACTCTCTATTCCCATCTGTTCCAGGATTTTCTCATAAAAACAGCCTTTTTTTACATCAAAAAGCCCAAATCCAGCTGCATTACTAGCATGTACCAGAGGTTCTTTTTGTCCCGTCAATACCATCCCTAAATAATCCATGATTGTGCAGAAGCCAACTGCCTGTTTTGGTATCTTTCCTGTCTGATGCTGGTACAGATGGGTAACCAAACCATAGCCTGTATATGCTCTTTTTCCATAGGTTTCCTGCAAAATCTGGCAAATACTTTTCCCTTCTAAAAGAGGTTGATTTCCTCTTCCATCCTGCCAGGTATACAGAGGACTTACATGTTTTCCCTGTGCATCCACATAAAGGATTCCATGCATCTGTCCTGTAAGACCAATGGCTTTGATATCTGGATATTCTTTTAAAATTTTCTCCAGAAGTGTTCTAGTTTTCTCAAGGATATGCTGTAGATCCTGCACCTTTTCCCAAGCAGCGTTTGATTTTAAAAAGCTCTGATTTTCCACTGTATAAGCCTTCTCTACACTTCCATTTTGACTGTCTGCCACAACTGCACTAATGGTGGTTGTTCCTATGTCAATTCCCAATGTTCTCATAAATTCCTCCCCATTTATCCATCTTTTGTCACCCATTTTATCACAAAATTCTCCTCTGCACCAGAATGCATCCCACTCTCAGGAAAAAGTCAAAATACTATAGTTTTTTCTTGGATTATTAGGAGAATTTCCCATTTTTTTATACTATAATAGAGATACTTTGAAAAATCATGTATTGATAAAGGAGGATTTATTTATGGGAATGAATGAATATAAACTGGAATCTCATCCCCTTTGCAACCAAGCAGCTGTAGTACAAGGGGACACCTATCGCATTACGGTTTTGACACCTGCCCTAATCCGCTTGGAATACCACCCCCATGGAAGGTTTGAGGATCGGGCCACACAATCTGTTTTAAACCGAGATTTCCCTGTTCCAAATTTTCAGATTCAGAAACAAAAGGGAGAGCTGATCTTGTACACAGATGAATTGGAATTACACTATGATGAGAAGCCTTTTTCCAAGCATGGTCTTATGATAAAAGCCACTGGCGGAAATGGATGGGGGCGTACATGGCGCTACGGTGAAGTTCCTGATACTCTTTTGGGAACAGCTAGGACCTTGGATATGTGCGATGGAGCTAATGTTCTGCAAGGAGGGGCTTACAGTGACAGCCTGGCTCCAACGAAAGATTCTGTCATAGGAAAGGTGCCTATGGAACATGGTGTACTCTCCCAACATGGCATCTCTCTCATTGATGACAGCCATTCCATGGTTCTTACGGAAGATGGATGGATTTCCCCAAGAGATGAGGAGGTCATTGATCTATACTTCTTTGGATATGGACACCGCTACTTAGACTGTCTCAAAGACTTTTACCATCTTTGTGGCAAAACACCTCTTTTGCCAAGGTATGCTCTGGGAAACTGGTGGAGTCGGTATCACCGCTATACAGAAAATGAGTATAAAGAATTGGTAGAGCGTTTTGAAAAAGAAGAACTGCCTTTTTCTGTTGCTGTTATTGATATGGACTGGCATCTGGTGGATGATGTGGATCCCAAGTATGGCAGTGGATGGACTGGATATACCTGGAACAAAAACTTTTTCCCAGACCCAAAGGAATTTATGTCCTGGCTCCACGAACATCACATGAAAGTTACTTTAAATGTACATCCTGCAGATGGTATTCGAGCTTATGAGGAGCTCTATCCCCGTGTAGCAGAAAAAATGGGCATAGACCCAGAAAGTGGACATCCTGTTTTGTTTGACCCTGCTGACCCTCATTTTATGGAGGTTTATCTAAAAGAACTGCATCACTCTCTGGAGGAGCAAGGTGTAGATTTCTGGTGGCTGGATTGGCAGCAGGGCGGCATAACCAAAATACCTGGTTTGGATCCTCTGTGGATGTTAAATCACTATCATTTTCTGGACAGCAGTTGGAAAGGAACACGTCCTATGACCTTTTCCCGTTATGCCGGTGTTGGAAGCCACCGTTATCCCATTGGATTTTCCGGAGATACGGTAATTTCCTGGGACAGTCTGGCTTTTCAGCCTTATTTCACCAGCACAGCCAGCAACATTGGCTATGGATGGTGGAGCCATGATATCGGAGGACATATGATGGGTGTCCGAGATGATGAACTTATGGCCCGTTGGATACAATACGGAGTTTTCTCACCCATTAACCGCTTACACAGTACTGATAATCCCTTTAATGGAAAAGAACCCTGGAAGTTTAACCGGACTACCTGTCATGTTATGGAAACTTATTTAAGACTGCGCCACAGCCTGATTCCTTATCTTTATACCATGAACCGAAGAGCAAGCCGAGAAAGTCTTCCTCTGGTACAGCCTATGTATTACCTGGAACCTGATCAGGGAGAAACTTATGAAGTGAAAAATGAATATTATTTTGGCTCTGAGCTGCTGGTATCTCCTATTACGGAAAAACAGGACCCACAAGCCAAAGTGGGGAAAGCAAAAACTTGGCTTCCAAAAGGACTTTGGGTAGATTTCTTTACTGGTCTAATCTACCAGGGCGGACGTATGTTGAATCTCTTTCGGAGTGTGGAGCACATTCCGGTTCTTATGAAAGCAGGAGCCATTGTTCCCATGCAAAATATGGAAGCCTTCAACAACAGCGTAGAAAATCCTTCTGCCATGGAAGTACACATTTTCCCTGCAAAAGACGGTTCCTTTACCCTTTGGGAAGATGATGGAGACTCACCAGAGGATAAAGATGCAAACTGGGCTTGTACCAAACTTACATTTTGTAAGGAAGCAACACCCAAGTTTCAGATTGGAAAAGCCAAGGGAAATCTGGAAATCCTTCCAAAATTCAGATCCTGGAAACTGGTATTTGCAGCTGTGAAACCAACTGCTGTCATAGTAACCGCAGACAAAGCACCCTTACAAGCAACGGTTACCTACGAGAAAACTACTTCCAGCCTCATAGTAGAGCTCCCAGAAACAGCCATCGAAAAAGAAATTTCCGTTTTATTCCCACAGGGACTCAGCCTGACAGAAAATCATTTGGCCGAACGCTGCTATGAGCTGTTAGAGCCAGCCCAGATAGGATACGACTTAAAATCAAAAATCTACGGTCTGGTAAAAGAGCAGGGGGCAAACTGCATAGGTAGTCTTGCTGCACTTTCTTTCAATGAAGCTTTATTTGGGGCACTATGTGAAATTTTAACTGCATAAATAAACGTGTATAGTCTCTTCTCCTCTTAGAATGCGAAGCCCTCCAAGTGCCAGGGCTTCCATTTCTTTTTCTCCAGGCATGACAATGACAGGTGCCAGAAAGCCCACGTATTCTTCTACTTGTTTTGTGAGGATTTTAGAATAGGCCAGACCGCCGGTAAGAATAATGGCATCACACCTTCCTTTCAATACAATGGAAAGCTGACCAATCCCTTTTGCAATCTGATAGGCCTGGGCTTTGAATACCTGTTCTGCGTAAGCATCTCCCTCCAAAATCCTCTCTTCAATTTCTCTTGCATCACTGGTCCCTAGGTGTGCATACATTCCACCCATACCTCTGATTTTTTTCTTCATTTCACTGGCCGTATATTTTCCGGAATAGCACAGTTTAATGAGTTCCAGGGCCGGCACGCTTCCAGAACGTTCCGGAGAAAACTGTCCCTCATCATCTCCTATGGTATCTAAAATCGCCCCATGTTCATGAACGCTCACTGAGATACCTCCGCCTAAATGGGCTACCAACAACCGCAGATCTTGATAATTTAATCCCTGCTTTTTCGCATACTCTATAGCCATGGCCCTACTGTTCAGCACATGGCAGAAGCTTTATCCACTACATAGCCCCCGTTCTGAAGTCCTGGAACCAAACCACATCTTCCTGTATCATTTTCTCTTCCCCTTGAAACAATGCCAGTTTCGTGCTGGTAGAGCCAGGATTAATGATTAATTGTACTTCTCTTCCTCGTTCCATGTATGTTTTGCCCACCTTCTTTTTGGTTTACCATTTGTTTTAAACAGGCTTGTGCAAACTTATCCGGCGCTCCTTTGCAAAAATCAAAAAGCCATCTATCCTGGACAGAAATCTCTTCCAGATAGCACCCCTTTCCCTTTTGTTCCACCACCTTTTCCATGTGCTGAAATTCCTTTTGAAATCCCCCTGCATACTGATTCCAAATTTCCACAGCATAGATTTCAAAGCCGAAAAAATCTGCCAAATAGGTTAGCCTATCAAAATCGGAAAACTTCATCTCTTTTTTTCCTAACAGCAATTCCCTATCTTCTTCTTTACATAAATATAAGAAAGCAAAACGCTCCAGGTCTTTTCGTTCCATACACTTCTCCTTTTTGTCTCACTTTTACAATCAATTTTATACTCTATGAAAAGGAAACGCAAGGAAAAGTGCAAAAAACGAGACAAATCTATGGACTTTTTACTTACGTTTATAGATCGTTTTACCTTCTTTTATGGTTTCCAAAACCTTCACGTTTTTTACCTCTTCCACTGGAACTTCCAATGGATTTTTATCCAAAATAATCAAATCTGCAACATACCCTTCTTTTATCATTCCCTTGCTCTGTTCTTCTCCATACTGGTATGCTCCATGAATGGTCATGGCTTTTAATCCATCATAAACACTGATTTTTTCGTTTTCTTCTAGCTGAACACCTGCTTTTGTCACACGGCTGGCTGCACACCAAATGGTTTCCAATACATTTGGCATTAAAACCGGACTGTCTTGGTGAAAGGTAAATGGCAGATGAAATCTTAATGCTGTTCCAGCCGGAGAAATTCTTTTGGCACGTGCCTTTCCAAAATTCTGGATATGAATATCTCCCCAATAATATACATGGGCAACAAAAAAGCTAGGCATCATAGAAATTTCTTTCATCCGCTTTAATTGCTCCTCTTGCACCAGCTGTGCATGAATCATAACTGGACGGTTTGTAGTATATTGGGGATGTTCCTTTGCTACTTTTTCAAAAACCCGAATATACTGCTCTGCTGCTGCATCCCCGTTACAATGTGCCAGAAGCTGCTGTCCATCCTCTAAGGCTGCCAAAACCAACGCTTCCAATTTTTCATCGCTGTGTATAGGGTACCCACAATATCCATCTTCTGCTTGCTCATAGGGTTCCAGCATCCATGCAGTTCTTCCCTGAGGGGAACCATCTAGAAATACCTTATATCCTCCTATGCGGAAATGATTGGTATACTGGTGCAGCAATTCCTGACGCTGTGTCAATAAGGTCCGGCAATGCTCCAAGTCCAGATATCCCACCAAATCTAAATATAACTCCTGCTTCTTGCAGGCATATTCCAGAATCTGAAACAACTGCTCTGTCACCATGCCTTCTTGTATAGTAGTAATACCGTAAGATGCATAAATTTCCTGAGCCTGTTTGAAATTCTCCATCATGTCTTCAATTCCAGGCATGGGCATCTGGTTCCTGCATGCTACAAAAGCATTTTCCTCCATATAGCCATTTAATTCTCTGCTCCCCTGTATACGCCCATAACATCCGCCTTCAGGGTCCTTAGTATTCTCTGTAAGTCCCTGAATTTCAAGTCCCAGAGAATTACATACCCCCATATGAGAGGATGCATGTACTACCATAATGGGATACTCTTTGGAAATCTCATCCAACACCATTTTATCTGGGTGGCGTTTCTCTTGTAGAAAATTATGGTCATAGTTGGTTCCTACTACCCATTGTCCTTTTGGAATATTTCTTTTCTCAATAAACGCTTTCATGGATGTTACAATATCCTGAAAATTTTCTGTTCTGGACAAATCACATTGGGATAGGGCGGACGCCAACCCTGAAAAATGGCTGTGTCCGTCTATAAAGCCTGGAAGCAGGGTTTTGCCCTGTAAATCAACTAAAACCGTATCTTGTGTTTTACAGGAAAGGACCTCCTCCTGTGTTCCGCATTTTACAATTTTTCCATTTTCTATAAGCACGGCTTCTACCTTAGGACAAGAATCATCCATGGTAAGAATCGTACCGTTTACAAATACATAATTCATATATTTTAACCTCTCTTCTTTTTATCATTACTCATGCAGCTCCAAGGGCAGCCCATCTGGGTCATGGAAAAAAGTCATCTTTTCCCCTGTAAAGAAATCAATCCGAACAGGTTCTGTCTCAATTCCCAGTGCATTTAATTCCTTCACTGTTTCTTCTACTGACTTCACATGAAAAGCCAGATGCCTGAGCCCATAGGCTTCCGGATAACTAGGTCTTTTGGGGCATTCTTTCATAATAAATAGTTCTAACTCCATATCCCCTAACTGTAAATCAATTTTATAATCCTGACGTTCTTCCCTATAGTGTTCCCGAATGATCTGAAATCCCAGAAGGTCCACATAAAAATGTTTTGATGCTTCATAATCACTGCCAATGATAGCAATATGGTGTACTTTGTTTAAATCCATAGCATGCACCCTTTCTATATTTCCATCTTATTTCTTTGTCCGTTTCTATTTTACCCTATTTTTCCTCTTTTGACTATCTAGGAATTAGAAAAGCCATTCCACAAAAACACCGCCAGAACTTTTGGCAGCCTTTCATGGAATGGCTTTTAATTTTTTCTATTTTATTTTCTTAACAATGGTTTCTTTGCATCTTCTGCACTGGCAAAAGGTCCTGGAACAACCTGGATTCCTCTGTGTCCTCCAAAATAGTCTGATTCAAACAAAATCGCAGTTCCATCTGGATTCTCAAATTTCTGTTCTGGCTCAAATGCCTGTCCCAGAATGTCTGTATGAATCATTCTGCCTGTAAAATCTTTGAGTACCTCATACAGATTGGTGTCCAGATAATAAGTTCCGTCTTTTTCCACCAGCTCTACTTTCACTTCATCACTGGAAACAAAACCGTTTACTTCATTCTTACATGTCTTCGCACCACTAAGATAAGCATTTCCTTCTGTCCAAACAGGAAGGTGACCAAAATGAGCCGGTTCCAGTTTTTTCATATCTGCTGGTTTGCTGAAATCAAACTGTGCGCTCCACTCATCATAAGTAGGATATTCATCAAACATCCAGGTTCCTGCTTTTCTATTCTCTGTGTCAAATCCATCATCAGAATCATGAGGAATCACCACATCTTTTGAAGGCCATTTCTGAACAAAAATATTGTTGTAGAATCTGTCATCTCCATGGAGGAAGGTCATGAATCCCATGACTTCTGTACGGTGAGGAATGTGGTAAGGAGTATATCTCCAGCCAGTACCTTCTCCCACACAAGTAAGGGCACCGCAAATCAAGTTATGTACCATAGCAAGTCCCTGGGTTGAAAAACGTAAACTTGCCTCAGACAACATAATATTGTTATCAATTAAAGTCGGTCCGTGGCTAACCTCCACAAAAATATCCTGGGACGTCATGCCGCCTTTTAAAGTTTTCGCAAAGGCAGGTTTCTGATTGTCATGAAGCAGGTTCTGGGAAAGTCTTGTGCCCTGTGCCTCCCAGTCGCACCAGATTCCCATGGTACAGTGATGGATATGGTTTCTTCGCATAGTAACGTCAATAGCAGCGTGCATCTTAATTCCTGCAATTTCTGCTCCACCCTGTTCCATCATGTTATTAATATGGTGAATATGGTTATCTTCAATTAGACTGAACACACCGCCCATACGTCCAATAATACCGCCCTGTTCACAGTGGTGAATGTTATTTCGGCGGATAATATGACTTCCTACCTTTTCTTTTAACCATCCATGATACTGCCCTTTACATACAGCATCTCGTTCCATCTGTGTTGGGCTCTTTACATATTTATAGGTAAAATAATGGTCATTATCTGGGTCCAGATATTTTCCTACAGAAATTCCTGCACATTTACTGTTGGAAATATCGCAATCCTCAATAATCCATCCTTTACTCCAGTGAGGTCCAATCATACCATCCTGAAAAGCTGCCGGAGGTGCCCAGGTAGTAGCTGCTTTGCAAATGGTAAATCCACTTACCGTAATATAGTTTCTTCCTGTCTCAGAAGGCATGAAACATTCTCGTCTTACATTGATTTCCACATTTTCTTCATTAGGATTTTTCCCTTGGAAATTGGCATAAAGAATCGTCTCATCTTTTTCCTCATCCTGTGTGGTATACCACTTATATACAGATTCTTCTGGCACCCAGCTACATTCGTAGACTTCTCCTTTGATACATTCTTCCAGCGTTGCTGTCTCATAAAGGGCTCTGTCATTGAGATAAACACAGCCTGTATGTTTGTCTGCTTTTGCAAAATACCAGTCTCCATATACAAATGTAGTGTAAGGATTATAAGTTCCAAAAAGGCTGTTTGGAATCCTGCTTACCCATACATTCCCTTCATATAATTCCCAGTTTTTCACAGATTCCGCTCCAGTAATCACCGCTTGTAAAGGCTCTGTACTACGGTAAGTAATACGTGCATCCTCAGCTCCTGCATGAACTGGATTTACGTATTCACGGTAAACTCCCGGCGCTACTAAAACTTCATCGCCTGGCTGTGCGATTTTTGCTGCATCATTGATACGGCGAAAAGGCATCTGCTGAGTTCCGTTTCCATCATGTCCTGCATGAACATCTACATAAATTTTCATTGCAATCCCATCCTTTTCTTTTAAATTGATACTGTTATTTTAACTCTTTTTCCAAGAAAAAGATTGCACAAATCAGGATTATTTTAGCACTTATCGGATATTTTTCAAAAAATTTCTACTTGACAGGCTGTTTGCAAAGCCTTACAATGAACATTGTTCATTTAGAATACTATGAGATAATTTATTGAGAAAGGAACTTAAAAAATGAAAAAAATATGGAATGCTTCTATGCTCTACCTTCTTCTTGCCATGGCAGGCGGTGTCTTTTACCGAGAATTCAGCAAATTCCATGGCTACACTGGAAAGACAACTCTGGCATATGTACACGTGCACTTTCTAGTACTTGGTATGTTTTTATTTCTTTTAACTGCACTGTTTGCCAGTCAGAAGCCTGAACTTTTACATAACAAACTTTTCCAAAGATTCTTTGCTTTGTACAACATTGCCCTTCCTTTTATGGTTACCACCATGCTGGTAAGAGGTACCTTACAAGTTTTACAAACAGAACTTACCAAGGCATCCAATGCTATGATTTCTGGCTTTGCAGGTATCTCCCACATCCTCATGGCAGTCTCACTGGTAATGTATTTACTTGCTCTGAAAAAAACTTATATAGCAGATAAAAAATAAAAATATCAGGATATCACAGAAAAAGGAAATTTGTGACATCCTGATATTTTATTTTCATGATATTCTGTCTCCTCCATTGAGTTCTTCCATAATACCCTCTTCCAAAATACTTTTTCCTGCCCATTCCATGGCAAGAATACAAATGATAAGATTCAGAACCAACATTACAACCACAGGCATTACCGACACCCATGCTACTGGATGCAGATAGAGGTACACTCGAACCATAACATAATAAAGAATCTTTTGCATCGGAACATACAGTGCAAACATCAGTAGATTGGCATAAATGCCATAGCGGATTCCTTCTTTAAACAACATTCGACGAAAGCCTCCATCTGTAATTCCCATGGCGCGCAAAATACCAAATTCATGTTTTCGTGCCGCCACCAGATATTGCATACTATTGATAATATGCAGAATACTAATACCAAGCAGGACAAAAGCAACACCATAGAAAAAGAGCATCTTTTGTTCTATAAAAGCATTTTCAGTTTTAATCGCCTGGGTATAATCCTTTACCATACATTTTGACACACTTTTGGTGAGTTGTCTTATTTCGCTGGAAACAGCTGCCCCATCTACGCCTTCCTTCAGCGTAATCCCCATATTATGATATCCGGTCACACCAAAATATTTTTCCATCTGCTCTTCTGTCATAATAATGTCCACCGTAGACGATTCCTCGTCTCCAATAAAAGCATCTGTTTTGGCAAGTGGTCTGGATGCAAGGGCTGCTACCTCAAGTTTCTGCTCTGTATAGAAGGAATCCTCTTCCTGAAATTTCAGCACCTCTGCTGGTACTTCTGTATTTTTGGGAGTTTTCAATGTGACGAAATCACCTGTTTTCATGTCAATACCATCATACGTTCCCTGACCGCCCATAATGGTTTTAAAAATAACCGTATCTTCCTTGCGCATGGTATCTGGATCAATACTTCCTTCCAGTAAATAGTCTGAAAGCTCCAAAAGCATCTCATCATCATATCCATAGACATTGACCTTCAATTTATAATCGTCATCGCCCTCAATGGTTGCCATACCATGATACTTTTCCATTAACACCGGATCCGGTTTTAGGTCGTCCGAAGGGTCTGTTTCTGCAAAATAAGAAGTCCAAATCAGCTTCCCATCATAAAGAGGAATTTCCCCCAACATGTAATTCATGGTATTCACAGACTCAACATCAGGAAGCTTTCGGATTTCCTCAGCTATATACGCTGGAATCATATGGCCTAAATCATCTGAGTCCTCGAATACCTGAATATCAGAGCCAAGCCCATCATCTGCTTTAAAAGTCAGTTCATTATGAATTTTTGTATTCTCAGTCACATAAGTGGCTCCCAAAAAAATAATACCACCAATAGAAAGGGAAAACAAAATGCCGAAAAAGCTACTTATTTTTCCAAACATAAACTTCTTTGTAAGAATATCAGAGAGATTTTCCCTGTGAAGGCAATAAATTTTCCGGTTTTTCTTTCTTTTTCCAGATTCCTTTCGTATCATCTGTCCCCAGGAATAGCTCCGCATTTTTCGCACCAAATGAAAGCTCATCACAGCTAAAACCACCACAAAGAAAATCAGGCTGCACCAAATCAGCTTTTCATCTATGTAAAACCTGCCTGCCTCTCCGATATTTGCCGCTGAAATTCCGGCTAGCTCCTGCTTCCCCCCAATATGTCGTAATCCCTTGTTCTGTACACCTACAAAAATCTGACCGATTTTTCCATACAGCAAGGCAGCAACACTATTTCCCAACAGACAGCCCAGCGGAAATCCTGCTGCAAAAATCAACAAAAGTTCTCCCAACAGACTTCCAAAAGTATATCCCTCTGCCATTCCAAGGGTCTGCATAATACTGTACTGTGACATACGCTTTCGCACAGACACTTGAAAAAGACTGTAGAGAATAAAAACGCCAAACACACCAAGAGCTATGAGTATTACTTTATTTGTCAACTGTCCGCCTTCATTGTAATAAGCATAAAGATAGGGAATACCGGTTCCTTCTTCCGTAAAACTTACTTTTAAAACTTCCCAATAGGCAGAAGGCGCTGTTCCTTTGAAATATCCATCAAGTTCACTGTTTCTGCGGATGCTTTCCTTTTCTACATCAAACTCTTTGCAAAAAGCAGCCAACTGTTTATAAAGCGGACGGTTTTCCATAAATTTGAAGTAAAAAAACACACCGTTTTGCCCATAATCTATACTTTCATGGACAAATACCTGCATGTAGTCCTCTGTGCCTTCCACAGACTCACTCAAGATACCGCTTAGCAGAAATCGTTCTCCATCCAGAACCACTTCACTTCCGATTTTCTCCGGAATTCCAAGATTTCGCAATACATAAGTGTCCATGGCAACTTCATTTGCAGCTTTTGGATAACTGCCCTTTAAGAGTGTGCGGTTCATCATATGCCGATAAGATTCATCCCCATAAGCTAACATAATTTTGTAAGGCTCTTCCATAACTTTCCGAATGGTAATGGTACCGGACGCCTCTATTTCATATCCGTTTCCGTTCTTTTTTTCCAGAAGGCGCTGTGCCTCCTTGGCATCACTCTGGAAGTAATAATGCCAATCCCCATACTCCTGCCTGACTTTTTCTATGTTCTGCTGCTTCCCGCTATAGAGAAGAGAACCTACTCCACTAAGAAGTGCTGCGGAAAGAAGAACTCCGAGAAACAAAGAGAACGTCTGCTTTTTATAATAACGAAGATATGCAAAAGATAATTTCAACACGCCTTTCATGACTGCTCACCACCTTTTGCCTGAAAGCTTCTTTTCCCTGTAAGAATCTCTCCGTCCTCAATATGAATCACCCTGTCACAGGTCTGCGCAATGGCTTCATTATGTGTCACCATAAGAATGGTCTGCTTATATTTTCTACAGCTGGATTTTAATAACCCCATAACCTCAATGGTTGTGGCAGAATCCAGATTTCCCGTAGGTTCGTCACAAAGTAAAATGGCAGGCTTATTTACCAGGGCTCTGGCAATGGCGACTCTTTGCTGCTGACCTCCGGATAATTCATTGGGATATTTCTTCCGCTTTTCCCAAAGACCAAGCTCCCGCAGCAATTCTTCGATATATTTATGGTTGATATGTTTTCCTCTGTCAAAGGTAATGGGCAATGCCACATTATCATAGACATTCAACACTGGCATCAAGCTGTAATTTTGAAACACAAAGCCAATATTTCTTCTTCTGAAAATGGTCAGTTCCTTTCTGGATAAAGAACCAATCTCCCTGTTTTTTATAAAGATTTTTCCCTGCGTGGGGTTGTCCAGACCGCCAATTAAATTTAAAAGTGTGGACTTGCCGCTGCCGGAAGTACCTACAATGGCAACAAATTCCCCTTCTTCTACCTGCATGTTTACATTTTGCAGGGCTTTGACCTGGTTTTCTTTTTCCCCATATATTTTTCTCACATTTTGCAATTCTAGTATACTCATCCTTTATGTCTCCTTTTTTTGATACGTTTAGTATACCTGTTATATCTTGCAATTTCTTTACAAAGAGAGCATTAGTTCTTACAGTTTTGTAAGAATACGGAGAAACAACTGCCTTTTCCATACTCTGAAAGAACTGTAATATATCCTTTTTCCTTTTCCAGAATCAGATTCGCCAAATACAGTCCAATGCCGGATCCTTCCATGTTTTCCACCTCCGGACTTCTGTAAAAACGTTTAAAAATATCGGTTAATTCTTCCTGTCGGATTCCCCGTCCATTATCGGAAATTTGAATTTCTGTATAAAGTTCATATGCTTTTACCCGAATAGAAATGGAGCCTCCTTTCTCTGTATATTTCATTGCATTTTCCAGAAGATTTACAAACACTTCCACTGTCCATTTCCGATTATGATATAAAAATCGATCTTCAAAAGGCTCCATATCCAAATGGATTTCTTTTTTCTCCAATTTCTCATAAACAGTATCCACAGCATCTAAAATCGTCTGACGTATCTTCGTATTTTTCACTTCAAAATCATCCAGGTTTTGTTCCAATTTGACCATTTTAGAAAGAGATTCCACCATCCAGCTTAGCTTCTCAATCTGCCTTTGCATTTTGGAAAAAAACTCATTTTTTTGTTCTGGTGAAATCTCACTTTTCCCCAGAATCTCTGCATAAAGAGAAAGATTTGCCAGAGGTGTTTTCAACTGATGAGACATATTAGACACCAGACTTTTCACCTGCTCTTTTTCTATTTCTGCACTTCTGGCATGGTTTTCAAGTACTTCCTGTATCTTTTTTATTTTACTTACAAGAGCAGAATATTCCCCTTCTTTTATATCAGAATCTACAATTACTTCCTGATTTAATACACGCTCCAGCAATTCGTCTATCCGACGATAGGTGCTTCTCTTTTCATAGATACTCCACCCAACTACCAAAAACAATAGTATCACTATAATCATAAGGCTCCACATATCTTTATTCCTTCCAGATATATCCAATTCCATGTACCGTTTTAATTCTGGTAGGTTTGGATGCATCCTCTTCAATTTTTGTCCGCAGTCTGCTAATATTCACAGACACCGTATTGTTGTCCACGTATTTTCCGTCACAGTCCCATATTTTCTCTAAGATTTGTTCCTTTGAAAGAATGTGGTTTTTATTCTCAATGAGATATCGTAATAGACGATATTCTAATTTGCTCAGTTGAATTTCTTCCCCATGTTTCCACACTTTACAGGTGTTCTGATCAATGGTAAGGGATCCAGTAACAATCCTAGCTGTCTCTGTTTTCTCTTGCAAAATCCGCTTGACCCTGGCTTTTAATACACCCAGGGAAAACGGCTTGGACATGTAGTCATTCACTCCCAGTTCTAATGCCTGGATTTCGTCTAATTCGGTATCTCTGGCCGTAAGCATTACAATTGGAAGATTGCTGAAACTACGTACCTCTCTGCATAATTCAAAGCCGGTTCCATCTGGCAAGTTACAGTCTAGAAGAACCATACGGTAAACATTTTTCTTGATTTCCCGCAGTCCCTCTGCCTTTGTTGCCACTTCTGTCACCTCATAACCGTCTGAGGAAAAAGAAAAGGACAGACCTTCCCTTAAATCTGTATCATCTTCTATGATTAGTAAGCGATTGTTATTCATCTTATAAATTCCTTTGCAAATACATTTTTACTTCTTGTATGCTGCTTTCACAATGTTTCTGTCTGTTCCAATAGATAATTTTCCGTATCTCTTTCTCTGTGGCATCAAAGCCAGCCTTTTTAATTGCATCAGCAACCCTATCTTTCATTTGCTGCCACCAACGCAGTCCTCATATATTGTGCATTATCTTTAAACAAATCACTGTCCACATAGAATCCCTTACTTTCAATAAATTGACTGCAAAATGTTATGATTGTACGTGTATTTCCTTCGCGATACGGATGTACACGCCAAAGCTTTGCTAAATACTCTGAAAATATTCTGGAAGCTTCTGCAACAGACAATGTCTTCCATAAAACCTTATTCATATCATCTAAAATATTGGTAACATCCTTTTCAATATTAATAACCCTGATTTCCCCTGCCCATTCGTAAACATCTTGAAAAATATAGCGATGCATATCACAAAGTGACAGGAAATTAAAATGACTTGCAGATTCTTTTGTCACAAGTTCCGCAAGTCGTAAACTGGTATATTCAGCCTCCATACAAGATAATTCTTCTTCATCTTGTATATTGGCTAAATTTTTTAAAATATTTGTATGTGGATACACATATGGATCTCTCATTACCCCACCTACTTCTTCATTTTATATTTTTTATCTAAAACTTTTCTCATATCATCTGTAGTCATCTCACCGCGTTTTTCTTTTGCAATCAAATTTTTAAACTCTGGAGACGGTTCCAGTCCATCCACTTTAATGATTCCAAGAGCATAATCCCATTTTTGGTCTGCACTTACCAACATAATACCGTTCCCCTTTCTACTATTTTTTATCATTGTACCATGTTTTGAAAGCAATATCCACACAATTCACTACAACTTTATTTTGTCTCATTTTTACAACCTTTCAAACGCTCAATCCCATGTAAAATAAACAGCGCAAAAATGAGACTGTTTTGTTTATACTATTTTCAGGAGGGATGAAAGATATGCCGAAACCCGGGAGTTTGACAGTTGAATATTGAAAAAAATGCTTGCAGGCCTCATAATACCTGCTTTTTTTGTGTCAAATTTTCTGTTCTATTTTATAGTATTATCTAGCAATATTATGTAGTGTATGATATACTATATCCAGGAGGAATTTGCCATGAAAGTAACTACGTCAAAATCAAAAAATTCTGAATCCTTTTATATCGCCAAAAGTTACATTAACAATAAAGGAAAAAGTACTTCTGTTAATGTACGAAAGCTTGGAACACTCAAAGAACTTTTAATCGAGCATGGACCGACTCGTGATGACGTTATGAAATGGGCAAAAGAAGAGGCACGTTTGGAAACTATAAAATATAAAAAAGAACAACAAGCAAAAGCTGTTCCTATCACTTTCCACTCTGATCAGAAACTTGATTACAACCAACAGGTTCTTTATCGTGGTGGGTATCTTTTCCCACAAGCCTATTATTATCGACTTCAGCTTGATAAGACATGCCGGAAATTAAGAGATAAATATAAATTCAAATACGACATTAATGCAATCCTTTCAGATCTTATTTATGCAAGGATACTTGATCCAACCAGTAAACGTTCTTCTTACAAGATCGCTTCTGAGTTTTTAGAAAAACCTTCTTATCAATTGCACGACCTATATCGTTCCTTAGATGTTCTTGGAAATGAAGCTGATTTTATCCAATCAGAAGTATATAAAAACAGCCATCTTCTAGGAAAAAGAAATGATAAGATCCTCTACTATGATTGTACGAATTACTATTTTGAGATTGAACAGGAAGACGGTGACAAGAAGTACGGAAAAAGCAAAGAACATCGCCCAAATCCAATCATCCAAATGGGAATGTTCATGGATGGAGATGGTATTCCACTTGCTTTTTCACTATTCCAAGGAAACGCAAATGAACAAACTTCCCTGAGACCATTAGAGACAAAAGTACTTCAGGATTTCGGATGTACCAAATTTATTTATTGTAGTGATGCAGGTCTTGGTTCAGAAGCAATCAAACGAATAAACCATGCAGGGGAGCGGGCTTTTATCGTCACGCAGTCTATTAAAAAGTTAAATAAAGAGGATAAGAAGTGGGCTTTAGATAAAAACGGATTTAAGCGCGTGTCGGATGACACCCCTGTCAATCTTTCAGAAATCCCAGATGATGATAACGGATTGTATTATAAAGATGAACCTTACACACCTCATACCTTGCATCAACGGCTCATCGTAACCTATTCACCGAAATATGCACGGTATCAGAAATCTATAAGAGAAGCCCAGGTAGAACGTGCCGAAAAAATGCTTCAGACCGGAAATATAAAAAAAGAGCGTAAAAATCCAAACGACCCTGCCCGCTTTATTGGAAAAGTTGCGGCAACTGAGGATGGAGAAATCGCAAAGATCCATAACTATCTGGATACAGAAAAGATTGAGCTGGAAGCATTGTATGACGGAATATATGCTGTAACTACGGATCTGTTAGATGACGATGTGAAGGACATTTTAAAAGTCAGCGAAGGCCGTTGGGAAATCGAGGAATGCTTCCGTATCATGAAAAACGATTTTGAGGCAAGACCTGTATTCCTTCATGATGATATACGCATAAAAGCACATTTTCTTATCTGCTTCCTCGCATTAGTAATCTATCGTTATCTTGAAAAAGACTTAGGAGATGTCTTCAGTTGTGAGACAATCTTAGATAAATTAAGAACTATGAATTTCGCCGATATACAAGAACAAGGTTTTATTCCACTTTACAAACGGGATAAGCTGACAGATGCATTACATGATGCTTGTGGTTTTGAAACGGATTATAAATTCATCACAAAGAGTCAGATGAAAAATATTCAGAAAAAAAGTAAGGGTCGAGAATAAAATACTATAGTTTAAAACGACGCAAAAAATCGCTGAACCCCAATGAAACCAAGGGATACAGCGATTTTTTCATTTCTCAACTGTCAAAGATAGGATTATAATACAATAAACTTTTTGAAATGTCAACACTTTTTTGTAAAAAAATATAGAATAAAAAATGATTGACAACTAGAACATATGTTCTGTATAATAAGAGAAAAGAAGAAAAGGTTTGAAAATATCAAGGAAATGAGATATGATACAGGAGACCTTAACCTTATAAGGGGTGTTTGCTGATAAAGTAAGAAAGGGTGAACAAGATGGAGTGGGAATTTATTGTTTTAGATTGGTTTCAAAGTATCCAGAATCCTGTACTTACGAAAATATTAGGATTTGTAACTATGTTGGGAGAAGCAGGATGGTTTTGGATTTTACTAGGTGTATTGCTTTTTATTTCTAAGAAATACAGGACTTGCGGAGTGGCCCTGCTGGCAGCTCTTTTATTAGACCTTGTTTTAGCAAACATGATTTTGAAACCCCTGGTAGCAAGACCAAGACCCTGCTGGATTCGTGATACAGTAGAGCTGTTGGTGCGAGTACCTGGGGATTATTCGTTCCCTTCGGGACATACCATGGCTTCTTTTGCAGCAGCAGGAGCTTTATATTTTACAAAGCGAGTCTGGGGATATTGGGCAATGGTCCTGGCTTTTTTTATGGGAATTTCCCGTTTGTATTTTTATGTACATTTCCCTACCGATGTGCTGGCTGGATTGGTTTTGGGGCTGCTCTGTGGATGTTTAGGAGCACTCTTTATGAAAAAAGCAAGGAATACAAAATTTGGAAAGTTATATAAGGAAGGATTGGAACATGGCGAAGAAAAATGTCTATGATGCCAGCAGTATTACAGTGCTGGAGGGTCTAGAAGCAGTGAGAAAGCGTCCGGGGATGTATATTGGAAGTGTTTCACGCAAAGGACTGAATCATTTGATTTATGAGATTGTGGATAATGCAGTGGATGAGCATTTGGCTGGTTTCTGCAAGAATATAAGAGTAACGCTGGAAAAAGACGGTTCGGCAACCATAGAAGATGATGGAAGAGGAATTCCTGTGGGAATGCATGAAAAAGGAGTGTCTGCAGAACGTCTGGTTTTCACCACCCTTCATGCAGGAGGGAAGTTTGATGATTCTGTGTATAAGACCAGTGGAGGTCTCCATGGAGTAGGATCTTCGGTAGTAAATGCATTGTCTTCTTATCTGGATATTAAAATCAGCACAGGAGGATATGTACATCATGATCATTATGAAAGAGGAAACCCAACCATAGAATTAGAGGAGGGACTCTTGCCTAAGCTGGGAAGAACTAAGACTACAGGGACCTTGGTGAATTTTCTTCCAGATCCAGAGATTTTTGAAAAAACCTGGTTTTCTTCTACTGAAATAAAAAGTCGACTTCATGAAACCTCTTATCTGAATCCAGAACTTACCATTCTTTTTGAGGATAAGAGACAACCAGAGGAAGAACGGATTGTTTTTCAGGAGCCAGAGGGAATTGTGGGCTTTATCAAAGATCTGAATAAAAAAAGTGAAGCAGTTCACGATCCAGTGTATTTTAAAGGGGAATGCGATGGTATTACTGTGGAAGCAGCGTTTCAATATGTTAGTGAATTTCGGGAAAATGTTCTGGGATTTTGCAATAATATTTATAACTCAGAAGGTGGAACTCATCTTACTGGATTTAAAACCACCTTTACTTCTGTGATGAATACTTATGCAAGAGAACTGGGAATCTTAAAAGAAAAGGATACGAACTTTACTGGAGCAGATGTGCGTAACGGTATGACTGCAGTGGTTTCTATTAAACATCCAGCGCCTCGATTTGAGGGGCAGACTAAGACGAAACTGGATAACCAGGATGCAGCTAAGGCAGTAGGAAAAGTGACAGGAGAAGAGATTGTCCTTTATTTTGACCGAAATCTGGAAGTTTTGAAAAACGTTTTGGCCTGTGCGGAAAAATCTGCCAAAATCAGAAAAACAGAAGAAAAGGCGAAAACGAATCTTTTAACAAAACAAAAGTACTCTTTTGATTCCAATGGTAAGTTGGCAAACTGTGAGAAACGAGACCCTTCCTTGTGTGAGATTTTTATTGTAGAGGGAGATTCTGCAGGGGGAAGCGCAAAAACAGCCAGAGACAGAAGTTTTCAGGCAATTTTACCCATTAGGGGTAAAATCTTGAATGTAGAAAAAGCCAGTATTGATAAAGTGTTGGCAAATGCGGAAATCAAAACCATGATTAATGCCTTTGGATGTGGTTTCTCTGAAGGATATGGAAATGATTTTGATATTACGAAACTTCGATATCACAAGATTATTATTATGGCAGATGCAGATGTGGATGGTGCCCATATTTCTACCTTACTTCTTACACTGTTTTACCGGTTTATGCCAGAGCTTATTTATGAAGGACATGTGTATATTGCCATGCCGCCGCTGTATAAAGCTATGCCTTCTAAGGGCAAAGAAGAGTATCTCTATGATGATAAAGCTCTGGAACGCTACAGAAAAGAACACAAAGGTTCGTTTACTCTCCAAAGATATAAAGGTTTAGGTGAGATGGATGCAGAACAGTTGTGGGAAACTACTTTAAATCCGGAAACTAGAATGCTGCGGCTGGGGGAAATCGAGGATGCCAGAATGGCGTCTGAGGTAACCGAGATTCTCATGGGAACGGAAGTTCCTCCAAGAAAAGCATTTATTTATGAACATGCACAAGATGCAGAATTAGATATATAAGAGGTGCAGTATGGCAGAAATACAAGATCATATTATTAGAACAGAATATTCGGAAATTATGCAGAAATCCTATATTGATTATGCCATGAGCGTGATTGTCGCCCGTGCGCTTCCAGATGTTCGGGACGGTTTAAAACCTGTTCAGAGAAGGACTCTGTATGATATGTATGAATTGGGAATTCGTTATGACAGGCCTTATCGTAAATGTGCTCGTATTGTAGGTGATACCATGGGTAAATATCATCCTCATGGTGACAGTTCTATCTATGATGCCCTAGTGGTTATGGCTCAAGAGTTTAAGAAAGGACAGCCACTCATAGATGGACATGGTAATTTTGGATCCATTGAAGGGGATGGTGCAGCCGCCATGAGATACACAGAAGCCAGGCTGCAGAAGATTACCCAGGAAGTTTATTTAAGTGACATGGATAAAAATGTGGTAGATTTTATGCCTAATTTTGATGAGACAGAAAAGGAACCAGAAGTGCTTCCTGTAAGGATTCCGAATCTTTTGGTGAATGGTGCAGATGGTATTGCGGTGGGAATGGCTACAAGCATTCCACCTCATAATCTGGGGGAAGTCATTGATAGTGTGATTGCTTATATGAAAAATAATGACATTACCGTTCAGGAACTCATGGAAGTAATCAAAGGACCGGATTTTCCAACTGGTGGTTTGGTGGTAAATAAAGACGAGCTGCTTTCTATTTATGAATCCGGAGTTGGAAAAATCAGACTTCGGGGAAAAGTGGAAATTGAAAAAGGGAAGAATGGAAAAAATCTTTTAGTAATTACAGAAATTCCTTATACCATGATTGGGGCTAATATCGGAAAATTTTTAAATGATGTTGCCGCTTTAATAGAAACCAAGAAAACCACAGATATTGTAGATATTTCCAATCAGTCATCAAAAGAGGGGATTCGGATTGTCCTGGAATTGAAAAAGGGCGCAGATGTGGAAAATCTCAAGAATATGTTGTATAAAAAAACTAGGTTGGAAGATACTTTTGGTGTGAACATGCTGGCTGTTGCAGATGGAAGACCTGAGACATTGGGATTGAAACAGATTATTGAACATCATGTGGATTTTCAGTTTGATGTTACTACCAGAAAATATAATAGTTTGCTGAAGAAAGAACGGGAAAATCGAGAAATCCAGGAGGGGCTTATTAAGGCTTGTGATGTCATTGATTTGATTATTGAAATTTTAAGAGGTAGTAAAAATCGGGAGCAGGTAAAAAACTGTCTGATACAAGGTGACACAGAAGGAATTCGTTTTAAAACAAAAACAAGTCAACGTCAGGCACAAAAGCTACATTTTACAGAACGCCAGGCATCTGCAATTTTAGATATGCGTCTGTATAAACTTATTGGACTGGAAATTGAGACCTTAATGCAGGAGCATGAAGAAACAATGAAGCGTATTGCCAGATACGAAGATATCTTGGCAAATTACGATTCTATGGCAGCTGTTATTATAGAAGAACTACAGAAGATAAAAAGAGAATACGCAAGACCAAGACAAACGGTTATAGAGAATGCAGCGGAAGCAGTTTATGAAGAGAAGAAAATAGAAGAGATGGAAGTTGTATTCCTGATGGATCGTTTTGGTTATGCTAGAACCATTGATAAAAATACATATGAAAGAAATAAAGAAGCTGCAGATAGTGAGAATAAATATGTATTTTCTTGTATGAATACAGATAAAATATGTATTTTTACAGACTTGGGGAGAATGCACTATGTGAAGGTACTAGATTTACCTTTTGGGAAACTTAGGGATAAAGGAACACCTGTGGATAATGTGAGTAATTATGACAGCGGGCAGGAGCAGATGATTTATGTGGGTTGTCTGGCAGGTATGAAAAATGGAAAGTTATGTTTTGTTACAGCCAAGGGCATGGTGAAACTGGTGAATGGCAGTGAATTTGATGTGTCAAAAAGAACCATATCAGCTACTAAATTAGGGGAAGAGGATAGGGTGATTATGGTACAGAATGCAGAACCTATGGAACACCTGGTTATTCAGACAAAAGATGGATATTTTCTCAAGTTTTTGAAGGAGGAGATACCAGAGAAGAAGAAGAATGCTTTGGGAGTAAGAGCCATACGAATGGGAGAAAAAGATTTGGCAGAGCATGCTTATATGTTAGAAAATCGGACAGAATATGAAATTGATTACAAAAATAAAAAAGTGATTTTAAATAAGCTGAAACTGGCCAAACGAGATACCAAAGGAACGAAAATCCGCGTTTGATCAGGTGAGAAAGGCAGGGGATGGTATGAAAGCTAGAAGAAAGATAAGAAACAGCCTTCTGGGCTTTTTTCTGCTTCTAAGTCTGTGTGGATGCAGTATAGAAAATATCCAAAGAATGGGTACTTTCGCTACATCAAAGACAGAGAAAGAAGTTACAGAAGAGCAGGAAGCTTTTTACTATGGATATCAGACCTTGTCGGAAGAAGAACAAAAGGTTTACAGACAGCTCATAGCTGGATTGGAGGCTTTTGAGAAGGAAATTACATTAAGCCCCATCACACAGGACAGGTTGAAGGTTGTGGCAGATATGGTAATGGTAGACCATCCGGAATACTTCTGGACAGAAGGGGGTTTTCAATATTATGAAGAAATCTGGCCAGGAGGAGCTGCTGCCTGTATAAAAGTGCAACCAGATTATCTTATGGAGAGTGAGGAAGCCCAGAAAATCAAGAAAGAGATAGAAGCCACGGCCAAGGAGTGGCTTATGGGTTTACCTTCACAGGCAGATACGTATGAAAAAATTAAGTATGTATATGAAACACTGATTCGTCAGGTGCGTTATGATGAAAGCAGCCCTAATCATCAGAATATTCAGAGCGTTTTTTTGGATAAAAGCACAGTCTGTATGGGATATGCTAAGGCGACCCAGTATCTTTTGAACCAGATGGGGATATTCTGTACTTTGGTAACAGGAACGGTCGCAGATGGCAGTGATTCTGGACATGCATGGAATCTGGTGAAAATTCAGGATTCCTATTATTATGTAGATACTACCTGGGGAAATCCTGGCTATGCAGATGCAGGTGATTCTGGAATAGATGTGATTTACAGTTATTTATGTTGTAGTGATTCTATGTTGAGGCCCACGCACAAGGCTGACGGAACTATTCCTCTTCCCGCTTGTGAGGATGACAGCTATAATTATTACAAAAGAAAAGGATGTTGGTATGAGACATATGACAGAACCAAAATCTATGGAATTCTTTCACAGACAATAAATGGAAAACCACATATGACAGAGTTTTGTTTTGCTTCTTGGGAAGCCTACAACCAGGCAGTAGCAGATATGGTGGATGGAACTTTGCTGCAGGATGTGATTCAGAATATAGGAAGTTTATCTCCAGGGCAGCAGGTATCTTGGAAGATTTATTATGGCGGATGGGATAAATTACTGGTTATTGTGTGGAATTAGAAGAGAAACAGAGAAAAAGGGGCTTGCATGTTTTATAGATTAGTGCTATCCTTAAAGAGAACTTGATAATTACGATAGCATAAGAGTGGGCCTAGCGGTCCACTCTTATCGTTTGTGTACCCTTTCTCAAGGAGGGCAATTTTTAGAAAGAAGGTGAGAGCATGAGTAAAAAGGAAACTTATGAACAGAAAGCAGAAGCATTGATTCTACCGATTGTGGAGGCACAAGGATTTGAATTGGTGGATGTGGAGTATGTAAAAGAAGGAAGTAATTATTATCTGAGAGCTTATATTGATAAGCCCCAGGGAATTACAGTAGATGATTGTGAAGTTGTCAGCAGGGCTTTTTCCCAGAAACTGGATGAAGAGGACTTTATTGAGGAAGCATATATCATGGAAGTGAGCTCACCGGGACTTGGCAGACCTTTGAAGAAAGAAAAGGACTACAAAAGAAGCATGGGCAAGGAACTGGAAATCCGTACCTACCGCGCGGTGAATCGAGAAAAGGAATTTTATGGTATTTTAACTGCATATGATGAAAACAGTGTGACAATTGATTGTGAGGGAGAAGAAAAGACCTTCCAGAAGTCTGATATTGCGCTGATTCGTCTTGCATTTGATTTTTAAGAACCTTTAGGCGAATGTATATTTAGGAGGAAAGTGAAACATGAATACAGAATTATTAGAAGCGCTGAATATTCTGGAAAAAGAAAAATCTATCAGCAAGGATACACTGCTTGAGGCTATTGAGCAATCTTTGATTCAGGCATGCAAGAATCATTTTGGAAAAGCAGATAACATTAAGGTGAATATTAATCCTGAGACCTGTGATTTCAGCGTATTTGCAGAGAAAACCGTTGTAGAAGAAGTGCAGGATCCAGTGACAGAAATCAGTCTTGCAGATGCTAGAATGATGCATTCCCAATATGCACTGGGAGATGTGGTAAATGTAGAAGTGAAATCCAAACAATTTGGACGTATTGCTACACAGAATGCGAAAAATGTGATTCTTCAGAAAATCCGTGAGGAAGAGCGGAAAGTGATTTTCAATCAGTATTACGGAAAAGAGAGAGACATTGTAACAGGTATTGTTCAGAGAAGCATGGGAAGAAACTACAGCATTAATCTTGGAAAGGCAGATGCTGTGCTTACAGAAAACGAGCAGGTAAAAACCGAGGTGTTCCAGCCTACAGAGAGAATTAAATTGTATATTCTGGAAGTAAAAGATACACCAAAGGGTCCGAAGATTCTGGTTTCCAGAACTCATCCAGAGTTGGTAAAACGTCTTTTTGAGGCAGAGGTTACAGAAGTGAAGGACGGAACGGTAGAAATTAAAAGCATTGCCAGAGAAGCAGGTTCCCGTACTAAAATTGCTGTATGGAGCAACGATCCGGATGTGGATCCAGTAGGAGCTTGTGTTGGTATGAATGGTGCCAGAGTAAATTCTATTGTAGAAGAGCTTAGAGGAGAAAAAATTGATATTATCAATTGGAGTGATAATCCGGCACTTCTCATTGAGAATGCTTTAAGTCCTGCAAAAGTTATTTCTGTTTTGGCTGATCCAGATGAAAAGAGTGCTATGGTAATTGTACCGGATTTCCAACTGTCTCTTGCAATTGGTAAAGAAGGACAGAATGCAAGACTGGCCGCCAGACTGACAGGATATAAAATTGATATTAAGAGTGAATCACAGGCCAGAGAAGCAGGAGAACTGGAGCTGTATGAAGAAGAAAATGTAGAGCAACAAGAAGAACAGGTAGAGGAACAAGTGGAAGAGTAAGGTGGACATATGGGTACAGTTCGTAAAATTCCAATGCGCAAATGCGTAGGATGTGGAGAAATGAAAAGCAAAAAAGAGATGATGCGGGTGCTGAAAACCACAGAGGACGAAATTGTTCTGGATACTACGGGCAGAAAAAATGGAAGAGGTGCCTATTTGTGTTTTCAAAAATCCTGTCTTTTACAGGCAATAAAAAATAAAGGACTGGAGCGTTCCCTGAAAATGGCCATTCCAAAGTCTGTATATGAAAACCTGGAAAAGGAGTTTGAGAATCTTGAACATTCGTAAAGAGTTATCCCTACTTGGGCTGGCAACAAAGGCAGGGAAAGTTGTTAGCGGCGAATTTGCTACGGAAAAAGCAGTGAAGGGAAAAATGGCATTTTTGGTTTTGATTGCAGAAGATGCATCAGAAAATACTAGAAAAAAATTTTGTGATATGTGTACGTATTATAGAGTGCCTTTTTATATCATTGGTTCAAAGGAGGAATTGGGAACAGCCATAGGAAAAGAATATCGTGCCTGTATAGCAGTGACACAGGAACAGTTCGCTGTGGCGATGAAAAAGAAGCTGGATGATATGAGACATCAGGACAAAAAGGAGGGCAATATATGTCAACAATCAGAGTTTATGAACTCGCAAAAGAAGTAAATAAAACAAACAAAGAGGTTTTAGATTTCTTAAAATCTCAGCACATAGAGTTAACGAGCCATATGAGCAATGTAGAAAATGCCCATGCGGATATGGTAAGAGCAAATTTCAAAAAAAGCGCTTCCACAGCTCAGGAAGAAAGTGGAAAAAATGGGGATGGGGAAAAGCCTAAGAAGAAATTAATTCAAGTATTCCGTCCTCAAAATGCAAGCCATGCTCCGGAGCGTAAGCAGAAGCCGCAGCGTCAAGCAAATGCCAATACAGAACAGAAAAATGAAGAAAAACGCCAGGGAAACCGTCAGGGCGAAAATAGAGGTACGCAAGATTCCATGAGACAAGAAAATAAAAATAATCGTTCTAATAATAACCGTCCAAACAACGGAAACACAGAAAACCGTCAACAGCGTCAGCAAGGCCGTTCTAATAATAATGGAGAGAATCGTCAAGGTGGCCGCTATAATAACAACGGAGAGAACCGTCAGCAAGGCCGCTATAATAATAACGGAGAGAACCGTCAAGGTGGTCGCTATAATAACAATGGGGAGAACCGTCAGGGAAACCGTTATAATAACAACAATGGAGAAAATCGCCAGCAGCGTCAGCAGGGCGGTCGTCCGGGAAGCCGTTTTGGCAATAATAATGGAGAAGGACGTCAGACAGAGCGCTCTAATAATCGCTTCCAGGGAAATAATGGAGAACGTCCTAACAATCGTTTTGGAGGTAGAAACGAAGGAAGAACAGGAGATTCCAGAAGAGAACAGGCAGGAAAATTTGATGCACCAAATCTGGAGTTTGTAGAAAAAGACAGCCGCAAAGCAAACAGAGAAAATAAGAAAAAAGATAACAGAAGAGATGAGTACCAAAATCAGGGCAAACGCCCAAACCAGGGTGGACGTCGTCAGGCACAGAAAATTCCAAAAGCTATGCAGCTTCAGAAGCCTGTTACACATCCAAAGGAAGAAAAGAAGGAAGAAGTAAAGGAAATTACACTTCCAGAAAAAATGACTATTCGCGAATTGGCAGATAAAATGAAGATGCAGCCATCTGTGATTGTGAAGAAATTATTTATGGAAGGTGTCATGGTTACAGTAAACCATGAAATTGACTTTGAAAAAGCTCAGGAAATTGCTATGGATTATGACATCATTGCTGAACAGGAAGAAAAGGTGGATGTCATTGAAGAACTGTTAAGAGAAGAAGAAGAACCGGAAGATACTTTAGTAACCAGACCCCCAGTTGTCTGTGTTATGGGCCATGTTGACCACGGAAAAACTTCTCTTTTGGACTATATCAGAAAAAGCCATGTAACAGACCGAGAAGCAGGTGGTATTACACAGCACATCGGTGCTTATATGGTAAATGTAGATGGACAGAAGATTACTTTCCTGGATACACCAGGACATGAGGCATTTACTGCTATGCGTATGCGTGGTGCCAATGCTACTGACATTGCTATTTTGGTTGTAGCAGCAGATGATGGTGTGATGCCACAGACTGTGGAGGCTATTAACCATGCCAAGGCGGCAGGAGTAGAAATCATTGTTGCTATTAACAAAATTGATAAACCGAGTGCAAACATTGAGAGAGTAAAACAGGAATTATCAGAATATGAACTGATTCCAGAAGACTGGGGTGGAAGCACTGTCTTTGCACCAGTTTCTGCTCACACAGGAGAAGGAATTGATAACCTTCTGGAAATGATTCTTCTGACAGCCGAAGTATCCGAACTCAAGGCAAACCCAAACAGAAAAGCAAGAGGTCTGGTAATCGAGGCAGAGCTGGACAAAGGAAAAGGTCCAGTTGCTACTATTTTAGTACAGAAAGGTACACTGAAAGTCGGAGACTTTATCGCTGCAGGAGCATGTTCCGGAAGAGTTCGTGCTATGATTGATGATAAGGGAAGAAGGGTCAAAGAAGCAGGTCCGTCTACTCCAGTAGAAATCCTGGGCTTAAATGATGTGCCAAATGCAGGAGAAATTCTAGTAGTAACAGACAATGATAAGGAAGCGAAAAACTTTGCAGCCACTTTTGTTTCTGAGAATAAGAACCGTCTGTTGGAAGAAACAAAAGCAAAAATGTCTCTGGATGATTTGTTCAGCCAGATTCAGGCAGGAAATCTGAAGGAACTGCCACTGATTGTCAAAGCCGATGTTCAGGGGTCTGTGGAAGCAGTAAAACAGAGTCTTGTGAAGTTGTCTAATGAAGAAGTCGTAGTAAAAGTAATTCATGGAGGCGTAGGTGCAATTAATGAATCTGATGTTACACTGGCAAGTGCATCTAATGCCATTATCATTGGATTTAATGTACGCCCAGATGCTACTGCAAAATCTGTAGCAGAGCAGGAAGGGGTAGATTTACGTCTTTACAGAGTTATTTATCAGGCAATCGAAGATGTGGAAGCAGCTATGAAAGGTATGTTGGATCCAGTGTTTGAAGAAAAGGTTCTGGGTCATGCAGAAGTACGTCAGATTTTCAAGGCTTCTGGAGTAGGAAATATTGCTGGATCCTATGTTCTGGATGGTGTATTCCAGAGAAATTGTCAGGTTCGTATCACTAGAGATGGAGAGCAGATTTTTGAAGGAGTTCTGGCTTCTCTGAAGCGTTTTAAAGATGATGTAAAAGAAGTAAAAGCAGGATATGAATGTGGTCTTGTATTTGAAGATTTCAATGATATCAAAGAAGAAGACCGTGTAGAAGCATATACCATGGTAGAAGTTCCAAGATAGGAACAGACAGAGAGGGATAGTATGAGAAAAAATAGCATTAAGAATACCCGGGTTAATGCAGAAGTTCAGCATGAACTAGCAAATCTCATTCGGGAAGGCATAAAAGATCCCCGCATTCATCCCATGACCTCTGTAACAGGTGTGGAGGTTGCGCCGGATTTAAAAACTTGCAGAGCGTATATCAGTGTTTTAGGGGATGATGAAGCGAAAAAGAACACCATTGCAGGATTAAAAAATGCAGAGGGATATATTCGCAGACAGCTTGCAAAAAGCATTAACCTAAGAAACACTCCGGAAATTCGTTTTATACTGGACGAATCCATTGAGTATGGCGTCACCATGTCAAAACTCATTGACCAGGTCACCAGAAAAGAGGAGGTGCAGGAAGATGGAGAAGATAGCAAATGAATTAGCGGAAGTAAATACAGTTGCCATTGCCGGACATGTGCGTCCGGATGGCGACTGTGTTGGTTCCTGTATGGGATTGTATCTTTATTTAAAAGAAAATTATCCAGAAATTGCAACCGATGTATATCTGGAATTGCCAGGAGAGCAATTTTCTTTTCTTTCATGTTTTGAGGAAATCAAAACAGCTTATGAACCAGGAAAGGTGTATGACTTGCTGATTACTCTGGATGTCAGTGATAAGAACCGGATTGGGGTAGCTCTGGAAGGGTATGAAACTGCCAAAAAGAGAGTTTGTATTGACCATCATATTAGTAATCGTGGACTGGGAGATGTAAATGAAATACGTCCTAATGCTAGTTCAACCTGTGAGGTTTTATACACGCTTTTAGAGGAAGAGAAAGTTTCAAAAGTGGTAGCAGAGGCTCTTTATACTGGAATGGTCCATGATACAGGCGTATTTCAATATTCCTGTACATCGCCGGAAACCATGCGTATTGCGGCAAAACTCATGGAAAAGGACATTCCTTTTACAAAAATTGTAGAAGAATCCTTTTATGAGAAAACTTATGTGCAGAATCAGATTCTAGGCAGATGTCTCATGGAGAGCATTCTGATTATGGATGGAAAATGTGTCATTGGAGTAGTGAAAAAGAAGATGATGGATTTCTATCATGTAGAGCCTAAGGATTTAGATGGCATTGTTCAACAGCTTCGTGTGATTAAGGGTGTAGAGGTGGCCATTTTCATTTATGAAGTAAAGCCTCAGGAATTCAAAGTAAGTCTTCGTTCAAAAGGGAAGGTCAATGTCAATGAAGTGGCTTCCTATTTTGGAGGAGGCGGTCATGTTTTGGCAGCTGGCTGCACGTTTCATGGGTCAGTGTATGATGTCATGAATAATCTGCTGGAAATTATAGAAAAACAATTACCAAAAGAGTGAGAGGCATCCATGATAAACGGAATCATCAATGTATATAAAGAAAAAGGTTATACATCTCACGATGTGGTGGCAAAGCTGCGTGGGATTTTAAAACAAAAGAAAATTGGTCATACAGGAACCTTGGATCCAGATGCAGAAGGAGTGCTTCCAGTTTGTCTGGGAAAAGGAACCAAGCTTTGTTCCTTGCTGACAGATAAGCATAAAACCTATGAGGCAGTGCTGCATCTTGGGGTGAAAACAGACACCCAGGATCAATCAGGAACAGTTTTGGAAGAAAAGCCAGTTTCCTGTACACCTGAGGAAGTCCAGACTTGTATCCAAAGTTTCCTGGGAGAACAGATGCAGGTTCCGCCCATGTATTCAGCGTTAAAAGTCCAGGGAAAGAAATTATATGAGTTGGCAAGAGAAGGCATAGAAATTGAGCGTAAGCCAAGGCCTGTGACTTTTTATGATATTCAGGTTCAGCAGATTTCCCTGCCGTATATTACATTTTCAGTTACCTGTTCCAAAGGAACCTATATCCGTACCTTGTGTCATGATATTGGAGAAAAATTGGGATGCGGAGGCTGTATGGAAAAGTTGCTAAGGACCAGGGTAGACCAGTTTGTGCTGTCTGATAGTTTGAAACTTTCAGAAATTGAAAAGTTGGTAAAAGAGGGAAAGATTTTAGAACATATAGTTACTGTGGAAGAAATGTTTTCTTATCTGCCTGCTTATGATGCAGAACCAGAACTGGATAAATTACTGGAAAATGGAAACCCTGTTCCTAACAGGAAGCAGCAAATTTTTCAAAAGGTGCGGATGTATACCAGTACCCATGTTTTTGTTGGGATTTATGAATATCAGGGGGAAAAGCGTCAGTATAAGCCGGAACGGATTTTCTGTACACCAGAAGATTTTCGGCATAATAAGGAGAAATTATGATTTATACAACACAGATTCCTCATGTAAAAGCTCCTTGGAAAAGTGCAGTAACTCTGGGAAAATTTGACGGACTTCACAGAGGCCATCAAAAATTGATTGAGTGTATCCGGAAGAATAAAAAGGAACAGTGGCAAACCGTGGTATTTACCTTTGATGTACCTCCCAGAAGTCATATGCTGCATACACCCCCAAAGTTCTTACTGACTTATGAAGAACGAAGAACATTGGCAGAAGAATTTGGTGTAGATATTCTAGCAGAATGTCCATTTACAGATGAACTGATGCATATGGAACCAGAACAGTTTGTAAAGGAGTATCTGGTAGAACGGCTGCAGACTGGGTTTGTGGCAGTTGGTCCGGATTTTAGGTTTGGATATGAACGTAGAGGAAATCCCCAGATGTTAGCTAGGCTTGGAGCGGTTTATGGTTTTGGGGTACAGATTCTAGAGAAGGAAAAAGATGGGGAGAGGGATATTAGCAGTACCTATGTGAGGGAAGAATTGGAAAAAGGAAATATAGAAAAAGTAAATACTTTGCTGGGATATCCTTATTTTACCAGAGGAGAGATTGTCCATGGACGGCAGCTTGGAAGAACCATAGGAGTTCCTACAGCAAATCTCATTCCTCCAGATGTGAAAAAACTTCCCCCAAATGGGGTTTATATTACCCAGTCTCTGATTGGTAACCGACTTTATCAGGGAATTACCAATGTAGGATATAAACCAACCGTGAAAGAAAATTTCTTAGGTGTTGAGACCTATTTGTTTTCCTGTGATGAGGATTTATATGGACAAGAGGCTGAGGTGCGTTTTTATAAGTATTTGAGACCAGAGAAAAAATTTGCATCTTTAGAAGAATTAAAGGAACAGTTACACAAGGATGTAGAAACAGGTCGAAGTTTTTTTGAAAAATAATATGGACAAGCAGAGATACATCCGCTATTCTAAAATAGAGATGGGTGAGAGCCTGTCCGTCTTATTACGAAGGAGAAAAACATGAGTATAGAAAATATATTGTCGCTGGTTGGAGGGCTTGGATTATTTTTATATGGTATGACCGTAATGAGCGACAGCATCGAAAAAGCAGCAGGGGCGAAGATGAGGGGCTTCCTGGCTTTCTTTACCAAAAACAGATTTATTGGAATGTTATTTGGAATGCTGTTTTGTGCCATTGTACAATCTTCCAGTGCAACTACGGTTATGGTGGTTAGTTTTGTAAACGCAGGTCTTATGAATCTGGTTCAGGCAGCTGGAATTATTATGGGGGCCAATGTAGGTACAACCATTACCTCACAGCTTGTGGCGTTTAACCTGTCGCAGGCAGCACCAGTGTTTTTGATTTGTGGTGTTGTGGTTACCATGTTCTGTAAAAATCAGAAAATCAAGCAGATGGGTGAAGTAATTGTAGGCTTTGGTGTGCTTTTCATGGGGCTGTCCTTGATGTCTGGAAGCATGGAAGGAATGAAAGAGTCTCCTTTTGTAGTAAATTTACTGTCTGGGATTAATAATCCCTTTTTAGGGATTTTAATCGGCTTTGTAGTTACTGCAATTATTCAAAGCTCTTCTGTAACGGTAAGTATTGTACTTTTAATGGCACAGCAGGGATTACTTCCTCTGTGGATTTGTTTCTACATTATCCTGGGATGTAACATTGGCTCTTGTACCACAGCGCTTCTGGCAAGTGTCAGTGGCAATAAAGATGCAAAACGTGCAGCCATGATTCATTTTCTATTTAATGTTATAGGAACCATAGTGATTGCTGTGTTGCTTCTGGTTGGTGAAAGCTGGATTGAAGCGGGAATTCGTCAGATTTCTGGTAATAATGTAGGAAGATGTGTGGCAAATGCCCATACCTTCTTTAAGGTCTTCCAGTTGCTTATTTTGTTCCCATTTGCACAGTGGCTTGTGAAGCTTACGTATCTGTTTGTTCCAGAGAAAGGGGCAGAGAAAAAGAAGGAAGGCTTTCAGCTGGAGTACATAGGTCCTTCCAGTGTATTTTCACCGAGTACAGCAGTTGTGGAAGTCACAAAAGAGCTGGACCGCATGGCAAATTTAGCAGCTACCAACCTTACAAGAGCCATGAATGCTTTGATTACCCTAGATGATCAGGAGATTCAGCAGGTCTATGAGACAGAGAAAAACATTAATTATATGAATCATGCCATTACCAACTACCTGGTAAGTATTAATCAGAGCAGCCTGCCAATTGATGATATTAAAAATATCGGTGGACTGTTCCATGTGGTCAATGATATTGAAAGAATCGGAGATCATGCGGAAAATGTGGCGGATTCTGCTGTGACAAGAAAGGAAAAGAACATTCAGTTTAGCAAAGAGGCCCAGAGCGAGCTTTCAAAGATGCTGGATAGTGTCATTCAGATTATGCAGTATTCCATGGATATGTTCTCTAAAAATGACCGGAAGCATTTGCAGGAGATTCTGGAGTTGGAGGATCGCATTGACCAGATGGAGCGAGACATGCAGGAATCTCATGTACAGCGTCTGACACAGAATCAGTGTACACCTGAGGCTGGTATGATTTTTTCTGATTTAATTTCTGGATTAGAAAGAGTGGCAGACCATGCCACGAACATTGCTTTTTCTATTCTGGATGAAGAACCAGAAGATTTTTCTGGTTTCCATACCACAGGAAATACAAAATAATAAAACCATACATCATATACAAAAGATGAGGTTGCTGGTAAAAGTACCCGCTGGAAAATTCGGCGGGTACTGCAGCAGCCTCTTTACGTTTTTTCAACAGGAACATTCAACAAGTTTAAAAAACGGATTTTGTAAAGGAGTATAGGATGCAGAAATTAAAACAGATGCTACAGCAAAAATGGATTTACAGTGTGGGAGGGATTCTAGGAGGAATATTATTTTTTGCAGGAACGGTTCACGGTACACCAACAGACAGGGCAGAAGAATATCAGGTGGCTTATGCAGAGGTTTCCACCTGTCTTAACATCCGAGAAGGTGCAGGAATGGAGTATGATGTTATTGCGCAGCTTCCCAAAAACGGATACTGTGAGGTGAAAAAGGAGCAGGGAGAATGGTGTTATATTGCATCAGAAAATATAGAAGGATATGTATACAAAGGATATCTGGAAGTGGGCATGAACCAGGAGGAATATTTAAGACGTACAGGTAGAGAGAAACCTATTTATGCATATGAATTAGGAACAAGGCAGACAGAAGAGGCAGAAGCGTTGGCACCGGTAAGAACAGGTGGAAAAGGGCAGGAAATTGCAGAATTTGCCTTGCAATTTGTGGGAAATCCCTATGTGTGGGGAGGAACCAGCCTGACAAATGGAGCGGATTGTTCTGGGTTTGTTCAGAGTGTGTATAAAAATTTTGGAATTGCACTGCCAAGAGTTGCAGCGGCTCAGGCGGAGGTAGGAACTAAAGTTTCTTTGGAGCAGCTTGAGACAGGGGATTTAGTTTTTTATGCAGATGGAGGCTCTATTTATCATGTGGTCTTGTATATTGGAAATGGACAGGTGGTTCACGCCAGCAGTGCTGCCACGGGGATTAAAATTTCCCAGGTAAACTGGAGGAATGCAGTCTGGGGTGTGCGATTGATATAAGAAAGGAAAATTAGAAATAGTCTTTACAAGCCATCTTCCATGTGGTATACTCAGAGCTGTTGAGAACAGCCATGATTCAGAAACAGGAATCTCCAACCATTTCTTAATCACCGGCGATTTCCAACAGTTTCGATTATTTTAATGATTAATGGAGGAAACAGACATGATTTCTAAAGAAAAGAAACAGGCTATTATGGCAGAATATGCAAGAACACCAGGTGATACAGGTTCACCAGAAGTACAGGTTGCTGTTTTAACAGCTAGAATTCAGGAGCTGACAGAGCACTTGAAGAACAATCACAAAGATCATCATTCCAGAAGAGGTCTTCTGAAAATGGTAGGTCAGAGACGTGGATTACTTGCATATCTGAAGAAAACTGATATTGAAAGATACCGTGCTTTAATTGAGCGTTTAGGTCTTAGAAAATAATCAGAACCAAGAGACGGGGCGGGAAAATTTCCGCCCTGTTTTTCACGAAGAAGGCATTTGTGGAAAAGCAGGAAAATTCTGGTACCGAGACCACTGAAAAGGGCATTTTGGAGAAAGTGGTTTTTTCAGTTGTTTCGGACAGAAAGAAAAATAATGCTTTTAAGAAGCATGCCATAAGAATGAAAAGGAGAAAAAATATGTACAAGAGTTTTTCAATGAATCTGGCAGGAAGAACCCTGACCGTAGATATCGGACGTGTGGCAAAACAGGCCAACGGTGCAGCATTTATGCATTACGGAGACACGACACTTCTGTGTACCGCAACAGCATCCGATAAACCAAGAGAAGGAATTGATTTCTTCCCATTAAGCGTAGAATACGAAGAAAAAATGTATGCAGTAGGAAAAATTCCTGGAGGATTTAACAAAAGAGAAGGAAAAGCAAGCGAACATGCAATCTTGACTTCTCGTGTTATTGACCGGCCTATGCGTCCTTTATTCCCAAAGGATTATAGAAATGACGTAACCTTAAACAACATGGTTATGGCAGTAGATCCAGAATGTAACCCAGAAGTAGTCGCTATGATTGGTTCTTCTATTGCTACCTGTGTTTCTGATATTCCTTTTGATGGTCCATGCGCTGCCACTCAGATTGGTATGGTAAATGGAGAATTTGTAGTAAATCCATCTTTGGCACAGAAGGAAATCTCTGATTTGCAGCTTACGGTTGCATCTACCAGAGAAAAAGTAATTATGATTGAAGCCGGAGCTAATGAGATTCCAGAAGATAAGATGATTGAGGCTATTTTCAAAGCTCATGAAGTAAATCAGGAAATCATTGCCTTTATTGATACTATTGTTGCAGAATGTGGTAAAGAAAAGCACACTTATGAAAGCTGTGCTGTTCCAGAAGAATTATTTGCAGCAATCAAAGAAATCGTAACACCAGAAGAAATGGAAGAAGCTGTTTTTACAGATGAGAAAC
>ENA-ORMO01000274-ORMO01000274.1-human-gut-metagenome-genome-assembly--contig:-NODE-274-length-77991-cov-8.649135_pt1 | contig 77991 bp, 71 predicted proteins | sample MGYA00242106_ERZ509001 | MGnify/ENA primary metagenome ERZ509001 (study PRJEB26280, sample SAMEA2338736) | human gut metagenome | biome: human gut; feature: human-associated habitat; material: faeces...
CTGCAAGACCTACTGCGTCTGCTCTCCAGTATCCCGGATACTGTCTTACAAGCTCATCATCAAGTCTTGTGTACGATGTGTCTGATGAAGCCTTTACATACACGTCATAACGCTTAGCGCCTTTAACTGGCTTCCATTCAACATACGCACTCTCAAACCATCCGCTTGATTCACTTATTTCAAGCTTATCTGTCATTGGTTGTTCGGGATCTGTCGGTTTTTCCGGCTCTGTTGGCTTCTCAGGTTCTGTTGGAGGCTCAGGAAGCTGTCCTCCTGCAGTAATATCAACACCGTCAACAATTAATTTAACATTACTAAATGTAACATCGCAGTTGCGGACTGCAAACATACCTACATATATATATTTTGAATCAATACTTGTAAGAGGGAAGTCAAAACCTCCTGAAATAGTTTCCTCATCACCAAATGTACAGGCATATCCATCAGCATTGCTCTCAATTTTTAACTCATATGTATTTCCTGCAGCAACATCCTGTTTACATGTGCCTCCCTGAGTTAATACTCCGCTCTTTCTCGCAAAGCAATTCCACATTGCTCCCGACTGTGCAAGGTTCTTAACTCCGGCTACAACATAATCACCTAACTTATCTTTTGTATATTTATCAATATACATATCATCTCTTGCCATTAAACCAAACGCAACCTGATCGTTTGCCGCAAAATCATTAACTTTCATAGTAGCACTTAATGTAAATTGACTTGATGATGGTATCCTGTAATAATACATGCCCAAACCATCTGTTGAACTTGCAATCTTACCCTTGTTGTTCTTAACTGCCATATGAATACTTCCATCTGCATTAAGTTCAAGTGTATGATTAGCCTCTGATGGATTACCACCAACATCACCAAATACTGTACCCTTCCAAATACCTGCATCTTTCCAAATTGTACTTGGTGTAAGCTGATCTGAATAGTCATTCTCTACATAGTTAGGATTTTTAACTAATGTATCTTCTTTTTTAGGCGCATCTGACGACTTGATATGTTCAGCAAGTCCAGCCACATTTAACTCTTTAACTGTCTTGGTAATCAAATATGCATTGTAACGTGCACCCCATATATTAGTATGTGTATTATCAACACTTTCTTTTTTTGAAGATGTCCATGCATGTAAATTAACTGTCTCATCAACGCCAAGAGTTGTATATAAATCCTTAGTCAAAGTTGTCATATCTACAACCGCAATGCCTAAATCTTTGCCAAGATTAACAATTGCCTGTCTGTAATCACCACCAGGATACCCTTCAGTACCTGAAGTAATATGAAGATTTGAATTACTCCAATCTCCTGTTGTGCTTCTTCTTACGATTGGTGTACAAAGAACAACTGTTACACCTTTCTCCTGTGCCGGTTTAATATAATTTACATATAATGAATTGGCAAATGAGCCTTCTGTTTTGTAATCTCCGTTCGGATTTGTATATCTGTCAGCTTCTGCTTTCTCATCATTATGACCGAAGCCTACAAAAAGAAAATCACCGCTCTTCATTCCATTCATTAAAGTTGAATAATTTGCTTCTTTTGTAAAACTCTTTGAACTTCTTCCTGATAAAGCAAGATTATTAACTGCTATCGTATCATCAAAATAATACTCAAGCTGTGTACCCCAGCCATATCTTGGATAATAATAAGCGTCACTAAAGCTGCTTACTGTCGAGTCGCCTATTACCCACGCTGTCGCCTTATCTGAGGCTTTTACAAAAACATTGCCAAGCCCCGCTCCTATCAGTGTCACTGCCAGCATTGAAGCTATTGACACTATGACGGCCATCTTACGCCATATACGTTTTACTTTTGACATCATTTAGTCACACCTCTCTTCTTTACATAAACCAAAAGTCCCGCTGCCATCATCACTACACAAAGTGTAAGATAGAACAATACCTGAGCCTCATCTCCTGTCTTTGGATTTTCTGCATCAGGCTCTGCCGGTTTCTCAGGGTCTGATGTATTTCCTGTATCAGGCTCTGTCGGCCTTTCAGAATCTGTAGGATTTTCTGTATCAGGTTCTGATGGTTTTGTCGGGTCTGTTGGTTTTTCCGGATCCGTTGGTTTCTCTGGTTCTGTTGGCTTCTCTGGGTCCGTTGGTTTCTCTGGTTCTGTTGGCTTCTCTGGGTCCGTTGGTTTTTCCGGATCCGCAGCATTTAATTCATCGTGAACTTCACCTATTTTATCAATTAGATCCTGACCATATTTCTGCCAGTAATCTGCCGAAACTACATATTTACCGTCAGCGTCCGCTGTGTATGCGGTCAGTTCTCCCTTGCCATTTACCGTAAATGGCTGCTGTCCGTCAGGAAGTGTACCTGCAACCTGTGTCGGTATATCAACCACCTTTGAAATATTAAGGTCAAGTCCCTGAATTGTCTGTGCAATCAAACCTGCGCTTAAAAAACCGCCGAGCTTACTGCTGTGCGTGCTGTCACCCGGACACATTGCCTGTGATCCGATTTCTGACTTACCATTAGCTGCGTCCACGTCATCCTTATATGCCTTCTCATACATTGTCTTCGTAAGTTCAAATGCATCGATCAAAAGTATATCCTGTTCCTGTGCAAGCTGCTTGTATGCTGTCACATAAGCATTGTTGCTTGAAACATATGTACCTGTTGTTGTGTCTGTAGAATCATGATGCGGTCTTATTGTTCCATCCTGTGTGTAATACAATCTTGAAACAGGTGTTACAAGAACTGGTATAGCACCAACCTGTCTTGCTGCTTCAACATACTGCATAAGATACCATTTAAATGTACCTCCGCAGTCATATGAATAGAATGTATCACCGTATTTGCCTACAAGTGAATCCGGTGTAGGAACTTTCTTACCCTCTGTTGTAGGGAAAATACCGTTTGCGTCAGGTGTTCCCAACGGAACATATCTGTCCTCAAGATAACCCGAACCATTAGCACAGTCATTGTGACCAAACTGAATGAACAGATAGTCACCCTCTTTAATATTTTCTTTTATTTTGTCTAATGAACCCTCATTAATAAAGTTTCTTGTACTTCTTCCGCCATTAGCATAGTTCTGGATTTTAACCTTTGACTCATCAAAAAATGTCTGTAAAAATTCACCCCATGAGCCCTCGATCTGAGGTTTTCCATTCATGTACATACCGGCAGCTGAATAATCCTTAACAGTCGAATCACCTGCGAGGAAAATGTTAACGCCATCTCCCAATGTGATGTCTGAACCGCCGCCCGACGGATCTTCATAACCGTCTCTTACTGTCGCCTCAACTGTATAAGATTTTACTTCTGCACTCTTACCGCCTAATGTCTCAGGAACCACAACAACCTTAATCTGCTTTCCTATAGCATCTTTCGTAATCTTATATGTTACATCTGAATTTGCTGTTGATGATTTAACTAAGGTTTCATTGTCTCCGTCAACAATATACCAGCGGATAACCGAAGCATCATTTGCATCGTTTGCAGCTCCGAGCGAATATCCAACTGTCAATGTATGTCCCGGATATGGAGCATTTATATCACCATTATCAACCACATATGGAATTGTCGCAAATTTTACTTCTGCATCCTCTTCCACGTAAGATGACGAACCGATTCCTGCCGCAAAACTCTTTACATAATCATTAACTGCATTGATATCCACATCTACGCCTGTGCCTGCCACACGCTTAGAAGTATCTACCTTTGTTCCGTCTGTCTTAACTGAATTGTATTCAACATAAGCTGCACCCTGAGGCTTATTGCCGCTCATCTCTGTCCAGCCTTCATCTACAATGAGGTCTCCCTCAATCTTTGTGTTAATAAACGAAACCTTTGCGCCTGCTCCCCAAGGTCTTCCGAAATAACCCGGTTTTACCGGAAGCTCCGGATTTGCTGTAATTGTACAGTTTCTGAAAATGTAACCGTTCTGTGTTGTCGGTCTCTGCGCTGTGATATAACCGCCTACTCCGCCTGTACTGTATCCGTACCAGCTCAATTCACAACCGTCAAATACCACATCACCGTCACCAAAAATGTAATCTGTATTACCCTCAATAAGACAATTCTTAAAATAAATGTCAACTGCGCCTGTATACAATGTATCCTGACTTCCAAGGAATGCACAGTCTGTAAATTCTACATTATCAGCCTCAACAGCCATAGCCGAAGCTCTCTCTGTAGCAGCCTTTGAAGTTACGTCGACACCATATTTTCTTTCAACTGTAATAGCCTCTCCGCCGCTAAGCTCAACTCCGTCCTCAAGCTCTTCATCTGTTATATATCTGTTAAATGAAGCCTCGAATGTAATACCGTCAGCCTTAAAGCCTGTAGCACTACTCTTTAAGTATGTTGAACAGCCCCACTTTGAAACTGTCTTCTTATCATACTTGTCATATGCATTTTCAGGATTATAATATCCTGTCTCATCTGCACTGTAATACTTATATCCGATACCATAATACCATGTCAGAAGTACCTCATCTTCTGAGTCATTTACAAATGAAATATATGGTGTATCTATAATAATCTGCTCACGATATGTACCCGAAGCAATATGAACCGTAATTCTGTCTGCCTCTGACTGAGGATTCATTGCCTTGCAGGCAGCAACCGCCTCATTTACAGTATCATAATTTAAATCACCCTTATCTTCGTAACCTACATAAATATCCTTAACCAATTCCTTTGGAGGCTCCTGTGAAGTTGATACAAAAAGAATATCCTTTTTTACCTCACCGCCTGCAACCACTACATGTGTATTAGTTCTGTATCCCTCAACAGTTACAGACACTGCATAAGAACCATCTCTTAACTGTGCCTTATAACCGTCAGCCTCAACAGTTCCCGAATATACATAACCGTCTTCAACATTTGTAAATTTGATATCAGATACGGTAACTCCCTTTGCCAAATCGAGAAAACCGCCTGAAACTGCATATACCGGTTTTAGAGCCACCTTGATATCAGATGTATGATTTTTATTATCAACAATAGTTTTTCCCTCAACTATTTCATAATCATTAACTCCACCAAGAACTGCAGTATATTCCACGTCCGGCTCCAGAACGACACTAAATGAACCGTCTGACGCAATAGGAACCGTAACGTCATCTGCAAGTGAATCCTTCGGAGGCACTAAAGTTACACTGAGCTTTGAAATATCATAATCAGCAGCAAAGCCCGTAAGCTTTCCTGAATAAGTATATGTTGACTTAGTTTCAACCTTAAGCGTTACATCATTTTTACCTGTAAGCACATCGCTAATTTCAGTTTTTACCTGTTTTGTATCATTAGTAAAACCAAAGCCTGTTGCACCTGTAAGAGCTGCCGTATACTGCTCATCTGCTGCCAGAACAACAGAGAATTTATTGCCATCTAATACGGCTTCCGTCTCATAACCTGTTACATCGCTTGAAAAAATTACCTTATAGCCTGAAGCCTGTGTATCTCCCAAATCGATAACACCTGACACCTCAACACCCGGAATTCTTACAACTCTGTTGTAGCAAGGCTTTCCTGCAGCTCCTTCGGTCCAAATCTTATATGTACCGTCATGCTGTGCTACAAATTCATATCTTGCACCCTTATTTGTAAATGACGCTGTCACATCCTGAGAAGCACCCTCGTCCATATATGTGAAATGTAAAACACCCTGTGCCGAGTTACTTGAACCCATGTAAACAAGGAACTTATCACCGGCCTTTACATTAGCCACAGTAATATGTCTTCTTGTCTCGCCTCCCGTACCATTTGCATAATACATGCCATTAGCAGTATAACCATCATCATATTTTGCTATTGCTAAAGCATTGCCAATACCATAACTGCCTTCCGCAGCCGAATACCATCTGTCCTTTGCATTATGAGTTAATGTGAGGTCACCAAATGTTGTTGTGCCTCCCACAAACAATCCACCGTTACCGACAGAGCCTGTTGCCTTCATCCCTTCCATGGTGATGTTATTGTTGTAAAGCTCTGTATTGCTTTCCTCAACACCACCAAAATCCCAAACATCAATCTTACGTGAGCCTGCTGCAAATACACCTGCAAATGCCGTATTCCCCAGACATGTTACAGATAAAAGCACAATGGCCAAAATAAGACTGAAACGTTTTCTTGTCTTTTTTTCCATAGTGTCAAACCTCCTACTATTATAATATCGCGCTAATCATACTCCCATAGCACCTTTATAATATATTTATAAAGTCTGACACCATGTCACAGTCAAGTTTTTATTAATTTTTCGTAATTTTAATCAATTTGTAATTTATTTTTTGTGTATTTTTCACAATATAATGTTTAAAACAATCATACATAAGCAAAAAATAAAGCTTTATTTTTGTTCAACAGGAATACTTACAAGCATATACTGTATATCCTCGCCGCAGTCAACTGCCCTCGTTATAAGCACAGCCAAAAGGTCCCCTGCAATTTTTAAATTATTCTTATCCATATATCTCAAATGCTTTCCAATAATCATCTCCTTTAAATCACAATTTGGAATTTCAGTAATTTTGCTGTTTGACATAGGCATTTTGACAACAGACATAATAGATTCTTTCGGAGGATAACTTTCGGTATATTCGTTCTCCGTCATTCCGTATTTTTCCATGTCCCTTTGCTTTATCGCATATCCGATTCCTATATTGTGCATATTTCCGCTTTCAACATCATTTTTACGCATCACATATATCCTTTGTATCTCAGGAGAATCATATAAAAATTCCTGAACCTTCTTAAGCCTTTCAGGCTCCTTTAACAGCCTGTCTCCTTCTTTATATAAAACGTAATTAAATCCTACATTTACCTTTTCATAAACCTTTTCCTCTGATTGGGCCTTATACATAAGCTGTAAATCACCGCCCATACGATTCTTAACATAAGTCATAAATTCAATTTTGTGTTCCAACTCTTTAATCTTTTGTTCATATGACTCTATTGTCTGAGCCAGATTACAGTTCATTAAAGCTTCTATCTCATTGTGGGAAAATCCATATTTTCTAAGCAGCTTTGTATTCGTAATTCCAAAAATACTGTCATCATCATAATATCTGTATCCGCTCTTCTCATCTCTTACAGAATTAACATATCCCATTTCTTCATATCTTCTTACAGTATTAGTTGACACATCCAATAGCTTAGCCAAATCACTAATCCTATATCTCATATAAACCCTCCTTATTTCAGCAGCTTTTTTGCAATCAGACAAAGAAAAACCCGCACATGCGTCAAATAAACTTCTTTTTTCTGCATCAATGTAATTTACCACGCTGTATTTATACAAACCATACCACAAAAATACTGTTTTTGCCACCGCAAAATTGATTCTAAAAAATCCTAATACCACCTTATTTCATATGCAGCATACTCATAATCAAAATGATAGCCGAGCTTTTCCGCAAGCGCCACTGACCACATATTTTGTGCATCCCAGCTGGGATATAATCCTCTTTCCAGACACTCCAAAATAAGCTTTGCCCCACACGCATATGCCAGACCTTTTCTTCTATGGCCGCATTTTGTGTCGATTTCAATCTCAATACCTTCATTGTACCTGCTGTATGATGAAGCTCCCGACACTAATTGTGTACCATAAAAGGCTACCACACCCAATCCCAAACTTTTATATGTATCATAATCCTTAAACTGCGATACCAAATCATTGGCCCAGCTGCTGTTTTTACACAAATTATATTCGTTCTCCTCAAGCAGCCTTAATTCATATCCTTTTGGAAGTTCTAAAACAGCCTGTTTCAACCTATCTTTATCAAAAATATCTTTCTCTTTTTTGATTGCGTATCTTGAGACCCTTTTTGCCCTATCCTTATGGCATTTTTCAATTAAAGCCGCCCACCCCTCATTTTGAGGTACCATAATAATAAAATCCTGCACACAGTTCTTGGGCTTGAATCTGACTAATTCTTCACTCGGCCTTCCTGAATAGAAAGCAAAATCACCAAGCATTGCCACAGCTGCATCATTTGAAGCATTTGTGTATATTTCTCCCATTACCCCCTGCAAACATGACCATATAATTGTCTCGTCCCATCCTTTAAATAAATCCTCTGATTTCATTACCTCACCCGCTGCAATTAAATAAACAGCTGCTCCCTTCCGCTCAATAAAGCTTCTTTAAAATTCTCCACAGCGTCGTCCTGCTGATTCCCAACTTTTGCGCTGCTTTCGTGCGGTTTCCATTTTCTTCTTTAAGAATTTTTAATACATATTCTGTATTAACACGCTCCAGCAAACCTTCATCTGCCTTTTGTTTAAAATCTGTGTTTATGTCTGATACATCTTCGCTCGCAAGTGCCCGCTTCAAATCCATTTCTGTTGCAAATTTTATTTTTTCAAGTGCTGCTATTCTTTCTTCTGTAGCATCAATTTCATAATTCTGCAAATTTCTCCTGATTATTTTTCTTTTATCCGGCTGTTCATAATAACTGCTTATATATACATAATGATACGGCACAGCATTTAAAATTTCCTTCAATATTTCCTGTCTGTTGATTGACAATATTACTTTGTTGACAGCAAATATTCTGGAATCAAGAAAATAATTTTGAAACTGCTTTTTTAAAATTGCAGACAGCGACTCCATTCCTTCCAAAATAATAACATGTCCAATGAGATTTAAAACCGAATTTTCATCCTCAAACAGTCTCTTTATTTCCCTATCGGTGCACATATCAAACCTGATATAAAACGGTGTTGAATCCCTGTAATCTGAATTTTCAATAATTTCATAAAATGCTTTACGTTTTAAAACCTCATCCAAAGATGAAATTACTATCGGAAGAGAACTTGCCGCATATAATAAAATCTTTTCCATCTCTTCATCAACTATATTATAATCAGATATTTCCTTCATCTGATATGTCATATCCGCCAGCGTTTTTGAATATTTTATAAACTGCGCCTTAATTGCGGTCAAGCGCTTGTTATCCGCATTAAAATGATGGTTGTATATTTTAATGAAGTACTGATTTTTATAAATACATTTTTCCTGATATTTTCCATTAATAAAAGAATCCATCGAATTTTTGATTTGCTTTTCTATCTCTTCCTGAAATAATGTATTAGTAATTCTTTTCATATATAGTTCTTTGCCTATATACAAATATACATTTTTATTTTCGTCAAGCAGATAGGCATCTAAAATGTGTTCCTGCTGACGCAGCTTAAACAGCTCATTATATAAATTTTCTGCTTTCAAATAAGCATCTTTAATAGATTCATATGACGATTCAATTAAATTGCATGATATACCGTACTTCTGCAAAAATAAAAAACTGCTGTAATCCGAATATATTTTCCCATAAGAACGAATCTGCCCTATATGTTCCTCTAATTCCTCATGCCGGTTTAATGACAAAACATTGAGCTTTATATTTGTTAAATCACTAATTTTACTGGCATACTCCATAGTCTCTTTCACTCCAACCAATAGAGTGTCTTCAATATTAGAAAAATCCAAAACATTAATAATGTCATAAACCGTTACATAAATCGGAATTACAGGTTTTTCTGTTCTGTCCTTGACAAATCGGTAAGTTCCGCCTCTCGTAATAACTATCTCACAGTTTCCGTTTTCTATATATTCAACAACCTCCTGCTTTGACATCTGCTGTAAATCAATTATATCTATTTCATCTTTTTTAAATTCATTTCTAAGACGTTCTATTTCTATTCTCATTTTTTCATAAGTACTAACAAACAAAACACGCATTTTAATCTCCATTCGTTTCAAATTGAAACATTTTTTCTTATTTTTCTATTTTAGCATATTACTTTTGTTTGGTAAAATAACTTAGCGGTCCTGATAATCGTCAGCGACACTTTTACAGTTATATAATTAATTGAAAGGAAGAAAAAATGGATACTTTATTATTTGCCCTTAATGCAATTCTGCCTATTATTCTCTTAATTTTATTAGGCTACATATTAAAAGAAAAACACTTTTTGGAGGAGGAATGGTTTAAAAAAGGAAATAAGCTTGTTTTCCGCATCTTTCTTCCATGCCTGCTTTTTACCAATGTTTACGGAATTCAATCTTTTAAAGAAATCGACTGGTCTGTAGTCGTTTATTCTGAAATAGGTATAGTTGCAGTATTTTTACTTGGACTTTTAGTTGTAAAACTTACAATCCCTGATTACAGACAGAAAGGCGTTATATTACAATGCGTATTCCGCTCAAATTTTGCAATCATAGGTCTTACGCTTGCAGAATCACTTGGCGGCCCGGCTGGTGTCGGAATTGCAACTATACTAAGCGCATTTTCAATACCAACATTTAACATACTTGCTGTAATTTCTCTTACAATGTTTGTCAGCAGTGAAAATGGCAAAAAGGCAAATTTAAAAGATGTTCTTGTAAAAATTGCAAAAAATCCTCTTATTATAGGTGTGGTTTGCGGCCTTATATGCCTCGGCATACGCTCTCTGATTCCTGTAAACGAGTCGGGTAACCCGGTATTTTCTTTATCAGAAAGCCTGCCTTTCCTCTATACAGCTATAAAGAATGTTGCAAAAATCAGCTCTCCTTTAGCACTCATTATATTAGGCGGCATGTTTGATTTTTCAGCAGTCAGAGGTATGCTTAAACAAATTATCATCGGAACAGCTTTCAGAGTTGCGATTGTTCCTTTTGTTGTGATAGGCCTTGCAGTAATTTTATCGCGCTACACAAATATTATTAATTTTGATGCAACCGTTTATCCGTCATTAATTGCACTTTTTGGTTCGCCTGTAGCAGTCTCAAGCGCAATTATGGCCCAGGAAATGGACAATGACGGCGTACTTGCAGGACAGCTTGTCGTCTGGACCTCAATCGCCTCAATCTTTTCATTATTTATATCAGTACTGATTCTTAGAAGTATAGGATTGTTATAAAATAAGAATGCCTGCGGTTACGCATCTCTTAAGTGTGTGTACAGTTTGCAAAGCAATAGGCGCCAAAGCTCTCCATTTTATGCAGGAGAGCTTGAGCGCCTATTAAAAATTGGATATAAATTATAATCATATGTAATCTTTTTTCATTTTGCTTTCCTTTCAATTCCACAACTTTTATTACACGTTAGCATTTTTCTAATATCAAATCAATGCTCATGTGCTATTTAGTAGTAAATCCGTGCTATTTGGTATATAAAATTGTTTCTTTTAATGCTTTTTATACTATCAGTATTATTAAAATTTCTGTCTGTCCTACTATTTTATAATCCCTTAATAAATTTCCATTACATCTTATGACGGTTCATATGAGATTTTTAGGGTCATACCGGGAATAGAAACGCCTTCGCTTCTTGTTATTTTGTGTATGTCATCTGCCGAAAATCCGATTGTCTCACCATCATGAAGCTCCACATCACTTTTCAATACATATCCTACAATGCCTGCCAAAAAATCACGCACTTCACTCGGACTTGCATCTGCGTTCAAAACCTCCATCTCATCTTTTCCAAATACATCCATACCGTATGTATAAGCGTTGACACCTTTTTCATTTCTGTACAATCCAAACCATATCCAGTTAAATATAGGAAGTCCACCATCTTTCATCATATCGGCAAAGTTCTCATAGAATCGCGGCTCAAATACCACGCCGCTTGTATAAACACCTGTCGCATATTTTTGGCGGCAACAGGCTGCTACTAATTTTGTATAAAATTTGCCGCGCTTCAAAACGTCTTCCTCTTTGCCAAGTACAGCCACCATAATATGAGCTTTATGTTCTTTGGCAACATTTACTGCCTCCTGCCACATGTAGTTATTTTCGGCATTTAATTCTGCTTCACCGTCTGGAACAGGCGCAGGCATGAGACTTACTACCCCAAGCATATTTTCATATTCAAAAACTAACGTGTCACCTCTTTTTTCTTCATTTTTATCATCTTCATCTATTGTGATATCCCATTTCTCTTTCATATCACAAATAAACTGTTCTTTATTCCACTCTTCTTGGGATAGAAGAACAAATCCCACAAAACCCCCTTTGCTGCTTTCCTGTTCAGTTTCACTGCCGGCAAATTTTTCTCCTTCATTATCTGATTTATTGTCTGTATTTTTAAGATTTATTGTGCCTGCACTACGCCTGAAGGTGTGAAAGTTTGCCCAAGTAATATCAGTTTCTTCAAAAAATTCCTTGGCCACATGTAAAGCAGCCTCCAAATCCCATGCAATAAAATCTACATAACCATAGTTTACTCCTGTTGCACCTCCGGTTAATGTAAGTATATCTGATTCGCCTGCCAGCTTTTCCTCCAATTTATCCCTAAAATCAAAAATCTGTCTGCTGCGGTCCTCTCCGGTGAATACACCCAGCGGATAGCACAAAAATCCTGCAACTGCGCCATCTGCATGAAGCATATCAATATATTCATCATCACCGATAAGATAGTTTTGAACAATAGGAGCACAGCATGTACTTCCGACAATCGTATCAAATCTCCAGTCAGCATCCGCATCTTCAACCGGTTTCATTTCATATGCGTTATAAACTTCCAGATAAGTTTTAGGGTCATTGATAAGCTCAAATCCCATATCTTTCATTTTTTCAGGAAGCTTTGAAAGCTTAACTGCCTCATCTTTTTTTGCAGATGTTAAGACATCAAAAGAATAAATATATCTCATATGAGAGATTTCACCAAGAACCTGGTCTGTCAAAGTCGTAAGTATCCACCATGCCTTACCCTCGTTTTCTTCTAATAATGGAAGCAGTTTCTCACAATATACCGATAGAGCAATATTGTGCTCGTCGACCGGTTCTAACCAGACCTGCACATCCTCACCGCTGATATCTGTCTCATCTATATGCAGACCGATATTTTCATCAGCCTGTCGCCCCACCAAAATATTCCAGTTATCAAGCAGACTTTCAGGGACATGACGGACAAAATATACAAGTTCAAACAGCTTAACCTTATCTCCCTCAGGTGTAAGAATCAGTTCATATTTTTCACCGTTATACCCCATCTCAAAAGAAACATCATAAAATGCAATCTCCAAAATTTCTCCGCATTTCTCTATCAATTCTTCTCCACGTCGTTTTTCTTTATCTTCATCCATGATATGACGAAGCTCCTCCTCTTTATCAGTAAAACATTTCCACGCCTCTGTCGTTCTTTCCCTGAAATTCATTCCAAACCTTGGCAGACTGATACGCTTCTTACAATCCTCAATATACTCCTCAGTATCCTCATCTCCTGGACGAGCCTCCAAAGCTTTCTCAAAATACCTCAGCGCCACTCCCTCCTGATCAAGATAGTAATAAGAAAATGCCATGCGATAATTCCAGCAATGGTCCCGCTCAAAATATTCCTCGTGCGGTTCCAATAAAGCGATTGCTTTTTTGAGCAGTTCCCTGTTATCGGGTACCGCAATATTGTTGTATGCTTTTGCCAATTCGCTGTCCTGTTCAGGCGTACGTTCATTAACCGGTATTCTTTCCAAAGCGTCAACAATTTTTTGGTACTCTTCATTATCATTCCACTCAATAATCAGCTCCTCCAAATCCTGTGTATTTACATCAGTGCCACCAATATCGTTACCATGGTATTTTTCAATATACATACGCAATTCCTCCAATTCTAAAATTAATTTCTTATTTCTTCTATCCTGCAATGTTGGCACTTTCCAAGCCAGTTTCAATATTGCCGCAAATCTCAACAGCATGTCCCCAAAACATATCATCATCATTGTAATAAGCTGTAAAATCACCGTCTGATGTGAAAGACATCTCAGAGACCGAAATTCTTTGTGCAAAAATATCTTCGGTAATATCCCCTGCATTCTCATCATCTTCCTGCCATTCATTAGCAAGCTCCGTCAGCTCGCCTGCTGCAAATGCTCTCACCTGTCTGTCTTTATTTTTCCAGTCAGATACGAAAGCTGCTGCATTAGCTGCCGCGCTGTTCCATGATGAACAATCCTGTGCATCAACCTCTAAATACAAAAGAACCTTTTCCTCATCCAGAGTAATTTCCCCCTCAAACATATCCAGCTCTTTATTCAACGTTAATATTCCAAGCACATCATTTTCAATTTCTACCGGCTTAATATACTCTTCCCAAAGCTTTTCAAGCTCCCGACACTCTGTCTTAGCCTCCAACACTTCTGTCAGGCACCATGAATTAATTTCTTGGGTTTCTGCGCCCTGCGGAAGCTTTTTCTCAGATAATTTTCTGACTCTTATTCTGCAAATCTGACCCTTTCTAAAAAGATTCCAACCCTTTTCACCATTTCTTTCTTCATCTGTAACGGGCCATCCCAATCTTCCTCTTCTAATATCCTCCTTCCCGTTTTCACAAAACACCATTCCAAGCGTTGTAGCTGTCATAGCCCAGTAGTTGTTGCATTTACCTGCACCAAGAACATTTTCAATCAATACAATAACTTCATGCTCCTCGTCTTCATATCTTTCATAAAAATCTTCAAACACTTATTCTCCTCCTTATTCTGTCAGCATTTCGCATCCTCACACATTATATTTTTGCAAAACACGAAACAATCTGTCTAATTATAATCATGGTGTTTCAACCCCACTCTATAAAGTAAAAAGTGCCCTGCACAGCATAGTTCAAAAGAACCGGCCGATGCAGGGCACAAAAAGCCGCAGGCAAGGATTCACAGCTTTTACAGATGTGAATCCATTTAAATATAACAGCTTTTCTTTCCATATAAAGGTGGTATTTAATAATTGCCTTGTATTTTCCACATTGTTTTTGTCTTTCATAATAACCTCCGTTTCTGATACGCTTTGCACCGGAGAATGCACAAGTCAAATATGCATATCATAATGCTTTGCATGATGATATGCATTAGCAATTAGCAAAGTAGCTTGTCAATATACATTTTTGACGCTGCAATAAAATCTACTTTGTATAATTCTAACATATTACACTGCTCTTTAAAATACATTTTGATTTTTAATTTATTGACTTGCTTTGATAGCTAAATAAATTAAGTCCACCACATCATCTAATGTCATTTCTTCGGCTCCAAATTCCAACCTATTGCCTTTCGTTTGATGGCACTTTAATATTTCTTCAAATATTAAATCATAATAAAACGCATATATATTTTATAGTAAACATGATATTCCCATGATACATTCTTTTTCACCATCTCAATATCTTGTCCAGGAAGCCATTAAAACGAAGCCTCTCATCATTCTAATTCCCAAGTGTCTTTTTCCTTCTTGATTCTATTATCACCATATACCACCTTTCTTTTTTATGTCTGCATCAAATTCAAAAAAGACATTATCGTATTCCTCATACCTAAATGAATATACTCTAATGTCTTCCACTTTTCTCTGTTTTCTTTTATTTTCCCTTATTTAATATGCTGAATCAGTCCCTTTTCTTTGCAACTGAACAACCGTCTCCACATGCACCGTATGCGCGAACTGGTCCACAGGCTGCACTTTCACAACCTTATACCCATTTTCTGAAAGATATTTTAAATCACGTGCAAGTGTTGAAGCGTCACAGCTCACATACACTATACGCTTTGGTGAGGCTGTTATTATCGTATCGAGCAGAGTCTGCTCACAGCCCTTTCTTGGCGGGTCAACTACTACAACATCAGGCGTTATGCTTGAAAGCGCCTGCAAATCACCGACGGCAGCTTTCTTTTTCATGTCATTATAAAAGGCAGGAACCACTTCTTCTGCCTTTCCCACAAAAAATTCTGCATTAGTTATATTGTTTCGTTTTGCATTATTTCTGGCATCCTCGATTGCCTGCGGCACTATCTCGACACCGTAAACTTTCTTTGCATTTTTTGCAAGAAAAAGAGAAATTGTACCTATGCCGCAATATAAATCCCAGACAGTTTCATTTCCGGTAAGTTCAGCATATTCAAGTGCTTTTTGGTAAAGTTTTTCTGTCTGAACCGGATTAACCTGAAAAAATGAAAGCGGAGAAATCTGATACATAATTCCGCATATGCTGTCCTCAATATATGGCTTCCCCCACAAAGTTTCACAATGCTTTCCGAGAATAACGTTTGTTTTTTGTTTATTTACATTAACCATTACCGATGTCATTCCCGGAATATTTTTAAGCTTGTCAACCAGTCTATCCTGCTTAGGTAATTTATCCGCGTTAATAATAAGACATGTCATAATCTGTTTCGTATGAAATCCCATTCGTATAAGCACGTGTCTTACAATTCCTGAATTGCTGTTTTCATCATATGGTGTTACATTACACTCCTGCATATACTTGCGGACAAGCTCCAATATCTGCTTATTTATTTCTGCACCAAGCCTACAGTCCGTATTTTCTATAATATAATGGGTTCTTCCTGCATAAAACCCCATAACTATGCGGCCATTTTTATCAAGCCCAACGGGAAACTGAGCTTTATTTCTATAATTAAAAGGTTTTTCCATGCCTATAACAGGATACATCTCAAAATCAGAAATTCCCCCGATTCTTTTAAGATTATCCGCAACAAGCTTTTCTTTATATTTAAGTTGGGCCTCATATGACATTTCCTGTATCTGACAGCCCCCGCACTGTTTTGCCACAGGGCACACCGGTGCCACTCTGTCCTTTGACGGTGTAACTACCTTTAAAAGTCTCGCATAGCCATAATTTTTCTTGGCTTTAATTACTTTTACCTCAACTACATCACCTATTATGGCATCCTTTACAAAAAGTGTATACCCGTCAGATTTTCCGATTCCCTCGCCTGATGTTCCTATGTCCTCTATCAAAATAGTTACGCAGTCGTCCTTTTTTAATGCCATTTATCTTATCCTCACTAATCAAACTATAGTTTTTCTTATATTTGAATCAAGCCAGCGATTGTATCCGAGCCATTCAGTTGTATCCTTTGCTTCAAGCACCTCTCTCATAGTTTCAAGCTTTGCATCTATATCATCTGCATAAGCTAACGCAAGTGCCTCCGCAATTGCCGGTCTTTTCGGTGAACCATACTCAAGCTGTCTGTGATGCGCCAGTATACAATGTCCTATTTCAGAAGCAAGATCCTGTGGAAAACCTTCTATAGCTTTTATTTTATCCATAACCATCTCGTATCCCATCACGATATGACCGATAAAATTTCCTTCATCTGTATAATCACTCTTAGGAAATGCACAAAATTCCCTTACTTTTCCGCAATCGTGCAGCATTCCGCATGCAACAAGCAAATCGCGGTTTAAATAATCATAATTTGACGCTATTTTATCACACATTCTCGTAACACTTAATGAATGTTCAAGGAGACCTCCAGCAAATGCATGATGAACCGATTTTCCTGCTGCAAATGATTTAAATTTACTGATAAAATCGCTGTCTTCAACAAAAAATGTATTTAACAGCGCAAGAATATATGGATTTTTTATGCTGTTTACATATCCCATAAGCTCCATATACATCTCATCCATATCAAATTTACTGCAAGGCACGTAATCAGAAACTATGTATTCTCCCTCTCCGGCTTTTCTTGCCCTGTCTATTTTAAGCTGCAAGGCTCCGTTAAAGCTCGTCACCTGTCCCGTAATTGCGACATAGTCCATAACATCAAAATCGTCTATACCACCTGAATTTAAATCCCATATTTTACTGTCTATCTGTCCTGTCTTATCCTGCAAAATAACATTGTCATATTCCTTACCTGTTTTCGTAAGAGCTGTTGACCTCGACTTACACAGATAGACATCTGAAATTCTGTCTCCCTCTTTAAACTTCTCAATAAAATGCATAATTTTTCCTCATACTTTCCTAAATTTCTCTGATATCATTATTTACTTTTTCATGATTTTCTTTTTAAAATCAGGGTGTCAAAACACACTAATTATGATTACACGGATTGTTTCAGCATTAGCGCACCGACAACGTAACTACAAAATCAAGCTCCCTGTAACCGTCAATTCCCGGCCGCTTTACTTTAACTTCAACATCATCTCCGCCGCTGCTCTGATACAGCTTCTCTCTAAACGTCTGAATTGTCAAAACAGAATTTCCATTAAATTCAACAATAACATCTCCTGTTTGTATTCCGGCATTAAATGCAGGCGAATCTATCTGTATGTCGGATATATATACCCCATACGGAAGTCCATACTTTGAAGATGTCGCATATGTCACATTTGTCCCCTTTATTCCCATATAAGGAATATCTGAATCTATTGACAAAAATTCAAGCAGCGATTTCAAATCTGAAATTCCTATTATCTCAAGATTTGAATTCTCACCTGCATACCTTGAGACACCGATAACATTTCCATCAGTATTAAACAGATAACAATAATCTCCATCAGAAGCCTTTATGCCTATATCTATGACATCATATGCACAATCAGTACCGCTTTCTGTTGTTATGCCTGTTACAAGACCTTTATCTGCAGTATTCATTTTACCATACAGCCTGCCTACAGCCATAACGGTATCTCCCTGCTTAACCATATATGAATTATCAAGCGATGCCACCGAAATTTTTATCTGCTCTTTATCAGGAATATTACTCTTTTTAATGCCAAGTACTGAAATACCTATCTCCTCATCCATACTTATAAGATAAGCCTCAACCTCTATTGAATCATTTATTTTTACATATCTTGCTTCCTCATTATTCCCTGTATCACTGCTTGCAAGAACAATATACTCTCCATTCATCTCGCCTATAACCAGTCCGACAGTCTCAGTATCACTTTTTGAGCCTGACATGGCAGCATCAACATCGCTGTTATTTACATCTATTGTAACTATTGATTTTCTTGCTTTCTCAATAACCTTTTTAAAATCCACTTCCTCTTCACTGTCATGAGTCTGCTCAGTACTATTTTCGATAGTCATCTGTCCCGTTATAAACGCATCACTCGGATATTGATCCTTATCTATCTGTAAATGTATCCTATCCTGCTCGTTTACCTGCGAAAACCGTGCACTCACCCACGGATAAAGCAATGACATGACAAATGTCGCAACAACACCGAATATCACTGCTCCCAGTATTAATTTTAATGCTGCAAACAACTTTTTATGCTTTACAAACGGATTTATAACAATCTTTTCCGTATACAGCGAATATTCTTCTCTTTGTTCTTCTTTTTTTTCTTTATCTGTATTCATAAGCAAAAAGTCTGCCTCTCTATACATAGTGTTCGCGTGCAATCATCTTACCATGATTTCACTACGTTTCATCATGGTTCGCGCACATTCGCCAAATGTCTGCTTCGAAGCCGCTTGGCTCATTGTGTTCGCGTATATTATACCCCATACATATTAACATTTTATGACATAGTTGTTAATAATGCAAATATGCGTTAAAATAAATATAATCATGCTTATTATGCCAAGGTCATCTGACCCTGTGGCATCGTAATCATTATTATACTATTTAAATAGCCCCTGCTGCAATAACAAGAATTTCCTGCCACTCTTTTACCGGAAAATCTCTTCTGCATCAGGAATTAATAAGAAAAGAGGTATTTTTATGAATCTTAAGTCTTTAAAGACTCTTGAATATAACAAAATTATAGAAAAACTTGTATCCTTCGCAGTTTCTGATAAAGCAAAGGATATGGCAGCAAATCTGATTCCTATGACTGATATAAATGAAATTAACGATGCGCTGTCATTTACAAACGATGCACTTTCCCGCATTTATGCAAAAGGCACCGCTCCATTTGCAGGAATACGTGACATAACAGCTTCAATTAAACGCCTTGAAGTAGGAAGCGCATTAAATATACATGAACTTTTGGCAATAAGCTCCCTTCTTAGCTGCGCTTATAATGTAAAAAATTATTATGAAGAAACTGCTGACTCGCTTTCTTCATATTTTGAACTTCTTGAGCCTCTGACACAGCTTAATAACAAAATAAAGACCTGTATAATATCCGAGGACGAGATAAGCGACGACGCCAGTTCTAATCTGCGCGATATAAGACGACAGATGAGAATAGCCAATGACAGGATTCATACGGAGCTTACAAAAATTCTTAATTCACCGTCAACCCGAAACTGCCTTCAGGATTTTGTCATAACTACACGACAGGGACGCTACTGTCTGCCTGTCAAGGCTGAATATAAATCTCAGGTCTCAGGTATGGTTCACGACCAGTCAGCTACAGGCTCAACTATATTTATTGAACCTGCGGCAGTCGTAAAGCTCAACAATGACATAAAAGAACTTGAATTAAAGGAACAGGCAGAAATTGAGATAATCCTTGCCTCATTAAGTGCTGCCGCAGCCGAATATACGCAGGAACTGTCCACTAATTATACAGTTCTTACTACTCTTGATTTTATATTTGCAAAGGGACAGCTCTCAAAAGCGTTAAAATGCAGCCGCCCTGTAATGAACACCGAAAGAAATATCAATATCAAAAAAGGCAGACATCCTCTTATAAACCCTGATAAAGTCGTACCTATAGATATTTACCTCGGAAAGGATTTTAATTTGCTTATTATAACAGGCCCAAACACAGGCGGTAAAACTGTTTCCTTAAAGACAGTCGGACTTCTCACGCTTATGGCTCAGGCAGGCCTCAACATTCCTGCTCTTGATAACTCAGACATTGCTGTATTCAACAACATTTTTGCCGACATCGGTGACGAGCAGAGCATTGAGCAAAGCTTAAGTACTTTCTCATCTCACATGACGCAGACCGTAAACATACTTAACGAGGCTGACGAAAAAAGCCTTATACTGTTCGACGAAATAGGTGCCGGAACAGACCCTACAGAGGGTGCCGCCCTTGCAATATCAATTCTTAATGATTTGCACATGCGCGGTATCACAACAATGGCTACAACGCATTACAGCGAAATCAAATATTATGCCCTCACAACACCGGGCGTTGAAAATGCCTGCTGTGAATTTGACGTTGCATCATTAAGACCGACTTACAGACTTCTTATCGGTATTCCGGGAAAGAGTAACGCCTTTGCAATATCAAAAAAGCTCGGCCTGTCAGACTATATCATTGAGGACGCGTCAAAGCGCATAAACTCACAGGATATACATTTTGAAGATTTACTCTCTGATCTTGAAAAAAGCAGACTCACAATCGAAAAAGAACAGGCTGAAATCGCAAAATACAAAGAAGAAATAAAACAGCTTAAAGCTGAATTTAAAGAAAAATCAAAGCGTCTTGACGAAAAAACCGACAAGATCATAAGAAAAGCAAATGAAAAAGCCGCCGATATACTGCGCGACGCAAAGGAATTTGCGGATGAGACTATTAAGACCATGAATAAGCACGGTATGTCAGTTAAAGAGCTTGAAAAGCAGCGCAGTGCAGTTCGCGAAAAGATGAACAAACGTCAGGAAAAACTTGCAGTCAAGCCGGCAAAAACAAAATCCCACAAGGCTCATGATATATCTGAATTTAAACCTGGAATGCATGTCAGCGTAATAAGTATGAACCTTATAGGAACGGTTGTCGACAAACCAAATTCAAAAGGCGAAATTTCTGTACAGATGGGTATGCTTTCCACAAAGACGAAAATAAATAACCTTGAAATTCTTGAAGGATACGTTGAACCTGAAGACAAAAACTTTACCAAAGCTTCCGGCTCAGGAAAAATTAAAATGAGTAAATCCTCAAATATATCAACCGAAATAAATCTTTTGGGACTTACCGTAGATGAGGCCATAGCCCGTCTTGACAAATATCTTGACGATGCATATATAGCCAAAATACCTCAGGTACGAATTGTACACGGAAAAGGTACCGGAGCTTTAAGAAATGGTGTGACTGCTTATCTTAGAGGTGTTTCCTACATCAAATCTTTCCGTCTTGGTGAGGTCGGTGAAGGAGATGCCGGTGTAACTATAGTTGATTTTAAATAATATTTTTAAAGGAGGCAGTATGCCATGGTAACAAAACAAAAAATACTTATAGTAGATGATGATGAAAATATTGCCGAGCTTATCGCTCTCTACCTTACAAAGGAATGTTTTGAGACAAAAATTGTCTACGATGGCGAAAGTGCACTCAATGAAGTATCATCATACAAACCGAACCTTATTTTACTCGACCTTATGCTTCCCGGCATTGACGGTTATCAGGTATGCCGTGAAATAAGAAAAAATAATAACGTCCCTATAATAATGCTTTCCGCCAAAGGCGAGACCTTTGACAAGGTTTTGGGACTTGAGCTCGGTGCCGATGATTACATGATTAAACCTTTTGAAACAAAAGAGCTTGTCGCAAGAGTAAAGGCAGTGCTTCGAAGATATCAGATTCCGCAATCCGCCGAACCAGAAAAGGTGCAGTGTGTCGAATATCCTGACCTCACAATTAATTTAAGCAATTACTCTGTAATTTACAACGGAAGAAACATTGAAATGCCGCCGAAGGAACTTGAACTGCTGTATTTTCTTGCTTCATCTCCCAATCAGGTATTTACAAGAGAGCAGCTTCTTGACAATATATGGGGATACGAATATATAGGTGACACAAGAACCGTCGACGTTCATATAAAAAGAATCCGTGAAAAAATCAAGGACCACGAGAAATGGGCACTCGATACCGTTTGGGGAATCGGTTACAAATTTGTCCTAAAAAGCAGACTTTAGAACTTATGCACATGCAGAATAAGTATTAATACAAGAGGATTAATATGAAATTAAATTTAATTACAAAATTTTTATGTATTTACATTGCAATATCTATACTTGGATTTATCGGTGTTTCTTCAATAATATACAGAATAGACTACAATAATGTCCACGACGAAGAAGAAGATAATCTTTACCGTCAGGCAGTATCAATTGCCCAGGAATTTGCACCCGACTATTTTAATAATGAGCGGTTAAAACTTATAAATCTTGAGTTAAAAACGATTTCAAAGCTAAACGAATCAAGAATTATGTTTATAGATATGTCTGGCAACGTAATACTTGATACAGGATATGCTAACGGAGCCGACGAAAACGGCGTACTTTATAATATTGAAGATTTTAATTTTGATTCATTAGGTGCTGCTCACTCTACAATAGGGAATTTTTATGGTATATTCCAAGAAAAGACATTAAGCGCATTTGCCCCTATTACAAATAAATTTGTCATGAAAGGCTATGTTGTTGTTCATCTTCCTGAATCAATTATTACTGACCGCGTGTATACAACGTTTGATACAAACTACTACACTCTCCTTATGATGCTTATTTTATGTCTCGGTTTTGTCGGAATGTATATAATAAACATACATAAACCGATAAAAGTGCTTTCAAAGGCAATCAATGAATACGGAAAAGGAAATCTTGAATACAGAATAAGTCTGCACAACAACGATGAAATAGGTCAGTTAGCTGTTTCTCTTGATTATATGGCATCAAAGCTAAATGAAATGGATGAATTTCAACAAAAATTTTTATCAAATATATCTCATGATTTCAGATCGCCTCTTACTTCAATAAAAGGATATCTCGAAGCTATCTCTGACGGAACTATTCCACCGGAAATGGTTAATAAATACATCAATATTGTGCTTTTTGAGACTGAGCGCCTTACAAAGCTTACAAGCAACATCCTGACCTTAAATGACCTCGATGCAAAAGCTGCAAGACTCGAACTTGGAAATTTTGATATAAATCCTATTATACGCCACACAATTGAGACATTCGAGGGAACCTGCAAAAAGAAGCACATACAATTCCAGCTTACCTTTTCGGGCGAGACTGCATTTGTATATGCAGACAAAAGCAAGATACAGCAGGTAATATATAACCTTATTGACAATGCCATTAAATTCAGCAGGGAAAATTCTTATATTTTCATAACTGTAAAAGAAAAAGGCGAAAAAATCTATACATCAATCAAAGATACCGGCGTCGGTATATCAAAAGAAAATCTTGGAAAAATATGGGATAGATTTTACAAATCAGATTCATCAAGGGGACGTGATAAGAAAGGCTCCGGACTCGGACTTTCAATAACAAAAGAAATTATTGAAACTCACGGTGAAAATATAGACGTTATAAGCACTGAGGGCGTCGGAACTGAATTTATATTTACACTTCCTATATCAAAAAAGAACAGCACACCGTCATCCACCCAATAAATTGGGTGATGGCAGTGTGCCCATTTACATTATTTATCACATCATTTATTATATTATTCTTTCCAGTGCATATGATGAAGCTCTCCTGCAAGATTCATATCTGCAAAATTATTTTGTCTTAATGCCTCATACAATACAATAGCAACCGAATTAGACAGATTAAGAGAACGTATATCACCAACCATCGGGATTCTTATGCAGTTTTCTTCGTTATTTACAAGTATTTCTTCAGGTATGCCCGCACTCTCTTTTCCAAACATTATATAACAGTCATCCTCGTAATTTACCTGTGTATAAGTCTTATGAGCCTTTGTCGTCGCCATATAAATCCTGGCACCTGGGTTTTTATTAAGAAAATCCTCGTAATCATCATATACCAGAACATCAAGCTTATCCCAGTAATCAAGTCCGGCTCTTTTTACAGCCTTCTCATTTAATTTAAATCCAAGAGGTTCAATAAGGTGCAGCCTTGTTCCCGTAGCCACACAAGTCCTTCCTATATTACCTGTATTTGCAGGCATCTCCGGTTCATGCAAAACTATATTCAACATAATTATTAACCCTTTACCGCTACATCAAGTTCTATTGTAATATCATCTCCGCTTAACGGAACACATATATTTTTTGCAAAAGACTGCGCAAATTTGATATTTCCCCTGCAGACTGTCGGTGGTGTTATATCTACTGCAACTCCCTTTGTCGAAAGAATCGTAGCCGCATTTCCCATAATCATATTGCCCAGTTCACTTATAGCACTTATTGCCATGTCGTCAAGAGCTGTAACAGGCATTCCCATCATCATCCTTGATGCAATTTCCAAGGCTTTTGTACATGAAAGTGCTATCATAACCTGACCACGCATCTCTCCTGTAAGACCTATCATTATAACCACAGAGTCTTCGGCAAATTCCGTGGATTTAATATATGGCTTTCCTATTTTCATTTCTATCTGACAGATATCTTTAATAATGTTCGAAGCTGCCATCAAAAATGGATTGATATATTCGACATTTATACTCATATGTACCTCCACCAGTTAAAAATTTATATCTTAAATATTTAACTGTCTATTCTGTTAATAAAATTTTTTATTCTTTCAAGCCCTACTTTAAGATTTTCTATAGAATATGCATATGATATTCTTACATAGCCCTCACCGCACGCACCAAACGCTGTACCAGGCACTACTGCCAGTTTTTCTTCCTGTAAAAGCTTTGTACAGAATTCTTCTGATGTCATGCCGAATTTTTTTATTGACGGAAATACATAAAATGCCCCAAACGGTTCAAAACATTCAATGCCCATCTGTTCAAATGCATTCAGCAAATATCTCCTTCTTTGATTATACGCCTCAACCATTTTGCTTACTTCTGCATCACAGTTACGCATAGCTTCAACTGCCGCAAACTGGCTGTTTGTAGGTGCGCACATAATGGCAAACTGATGAAGCTTAATCATCTGTTCCATTATATTATGAGGCGCGCAGGCATATCCAAGTCTCCAGCCTGTCATTGCAAAGGCTTTTGAAAAACCGTTAATAACAACTGTACGCTCTTTCATGCCCGGAAACGAGGCAATTGAACAATGTCTGTTATCATATGTAAGCTCTGCATAAATTTCATCCGATATAACAAACAAATCATTTTCAATTATAACAGGAACAAGCTCTGCAAGTTCTTCCTTTGTCATTACAGCTCCTGTAGGATTATTAGGAAATGCAAGTATTAAAATCTTTGTTTTATCGGTTATACTCTCCTCAAGCTGCTTTCTTGTAAGCTTGAAATTATTTTCCTCTTTCAGCTCTATCACAACAGGAACCGCATCTGCCATAACCGCACAAGGCACATATGAAACATAGCATGGCTGCGGAATAAGCACTTCATCTCCCGGATCTGTCATACATCGCAGTGCAACGTCAATGGCTTCACTGCCGCCTACAGTCACCATAATCTCTTTAGCTGCATCATAAGAAAGACCGTATTTTCTTGAAACATATGAGCTTATCTCATTTCTAAGCTCCATCAGACCGGCATTTGATGTATAAAAGGTTCTTCCCTTTTCAAGTGAATAGATACCTTCCTCCCTGACTCTCCATGGCGTATCAAAATCAGGCTCGCCGACACCAAGTGAAATAGCTCCCGGCATATCATTAACCACATCGAAGAATTTACGTATTCCTGATGGTTCTATATCTACGATTTTTTTTGATAATGGATTTCTCATGGTGTTACCAGCATCCTTTCATCTTTTTGAGGTGCATCAAGTACCTTTCCGTAGTCCTTATATTTCTTTAAAACAAAATGTGTGGATGTACTTAATACAGCATCAAGAGTTGCAAGCTTGCTTGATACAAACTGCGCAACCGATTTCATAGATTTACCTTCTATTATCACAGTGAAATCAAATCCGCCTGACATTAAATAAACCGATGTTATCTCATCATACTGGTAAATTCTTTCCGCAATGCTGTCAAAGCCAAGACCTCTTTGCGGAGTAACCTTAACCTCAATAAGCGCCGTTACCTTTTCGTCACTCGTCTTATCCCAGTTTATGATAGTATTGTAACCGCAAATCACATGCTCTTTTTCCATATCAGCAATCTCATTTGCGACCTCAGTCTCAGAAATTCCAAGCATCACTGCCATATCCTTTAAATCTATTCTGCTGTTTTTTTCCAGCATATTTAAAATCTGCTCTCTCATCAACGCCACCTCACAATTATTAATCAATAAACTTATAAACCTCATCAGGCTCCGGCACATCAAGGAATCGCACTTCGTCAAGATTGCGGATTATCTTATCGTTACCGGCAGTCGTTTGTCCTATTACGCTTGCAGATATGCCATGACTGTTTAATGTATCTATTATATCACATCCATATTCCACTGTCATCAGTAAACATCCCGTGGAATTAAGCTTATAAGGATTTATATCATACAGTTCACATATTTCGATTATCTCCTGACATACCGGAATACTTCTAAAATCAATATCAAGGCCAACGCCTGCTGCCTGTGCAAAATTCCACAACGCCGCAAATATCCCTCCGTCAGATACATCAGTCATAGCAGTAACACCTGACTGCTTTGCAAGTTCCGCCTCTTTTGCAATTAAAAGAGTTTCCCTACCCGCATACGCTTTATCAAGCACATCCTGACTGAAACGCTCAAGAAGCTCTTCCTTTTTCTCATCAATGATTTTCTGGATTCCGCCTATGCCAATCCATTTAGTCATGATAACCTGCTGACCAGGAGCTGCATTTTTGTACGACACCAAATTATAAGAGTCACTCACTCCTATTCCGGTAACCGAAACCTGAGGTTTAAGCACACTTCCTCTTACACTCGTATGACCGCCCGATATATCAAAGCCTGCCAGCCTGCAATCACTGTCTATATCTTTCATTAAGTTTTTTAACTTTATTTCCCTGCATGACTCCGGCATAACTATAGAAATCTGCGCCGACACCGGCTTACCTGCGCAAGCCGCTATATTATTGGCAGCATTTATAACAGGATTAATACCGTTATCGGTAGATGTAAGCACATATGTATCCTTGCCCTTTTCATGTTTTATCTTAAAACCGCCGCAGTCCATTCCCACTGCAGGTCTTTTTTCTATGAAAGAATCTTTTCTTTTTGTTATAATTTTATGCACTGACCTGCTTAAAATGGTATTAGATATTTTTCCTTTTTTCACAATTATCCTCTCTTGCCACAAAGCTTTAAATGTTATATCATAATTAAAGCATTGCTGAAACAACCATCGGCGCAACCATAGCCAGAACAAGTACAACTATTATAATTGCCGAAATTGTTTTCTTTGTTTTTTTGTTATTTAAATTAATCATACTAACCTCTTTTCTGCGCTGTTTTTTTCATAACAAGTTTGCTGTCAGACAGCACGAAAGACACAAACTTTTAAGTGCCGCAAAACCAAATACAAATAAAGGATTTATTAATATGCAGCTGTTATTGCCCTATTTTATAATATTAATCATTGTGTTTCAATTATATCTTAGAAAAAATTCAAAAAAGGATAAATTTTCCGAAGCGCGCTATTGGGAGCGCGAACGTAAAGCAAACAACGTGCGAAAACAGGATATAGAAAATCTTGATTATATTTCTGTACCCGATAATCTCCCTGCTGTCACTTACGGCCTCACCGATACTGCTGTTACGTCAAATTCATCAAATAATTCCTGCGGTCAATTTACCGGTACTTCCGATAAGTTTTGTGCCGCTCTGTCTGCCTACCATGAAATTATGTCCCTTAAAGGTCAACGAATACTTAACCTTACAGGACTTTCCAACACAGATTTAAAGCTTAAATATGGCCCGGCAAACCTTGCACTTTTATCATCATATGATGAAAACTATACAAAACTTGTCAGAAGCCTTCATACATGCGGCAAATATTTTATGGAAACAGGCAATACTGCCGATGGATTAAAATACCTCGAATTTGCAATTAAATGTCAAACTGACATAAGTGCAACATATACGATACTTGCAGAATATTATCACAATCATAACGAATATGAAAAAATAGCATTACTTGCAGATACTGCCTCTAAGCTTAATTCAATGTCAAAAGACGTGATAGAAAGTAAGCTAAAGACTTATCTTAACAAGTAACGCTGCACTATTTACTTTATTATTTACCATATTGGCCTATTATACCGTCAATAAGCTTCGATGCTTTGCTTTTTGTAAGAGCTTCGACATCCTGTGCCAATATTATACCATGTTTTTCGATAAGGCTTAAAAGATATCTCTTTTGAGCCTGCGTAATCGGACTGTCCTTTTTGACCTGATAGTTAAGTGTTATAAGCTCGTCAAATCCGTTATCGTCAGGCTTTATGCAATAAAGTGCATTAAAAAGCTTTATTGCACTCACAGCATCATCATAAGCTCTGTGAGAGTTTCCTGCATCAATATTAAAATATCTGCAAAGGTATTCAAGATTTTTATGTTCCACCTCAGGCAGAAGCCTTCTTGCAAGCTTAAGAGTGTCAATTCCCTGTCTTTCAAACTTAATATTATTATTTACTGCTGCTTTTTTTATAAAGCTGTAATCAAATATAACATTATGTCCAAGTATCGGCAGTTCCTGCATAAAGTCAATTATCTCAAATATAACGTCATTTATAACAGGCTTATCGTTCAGCATCTGCTGTGTGATTCCGGTAAGCTGCGTAATCCTTTCTGAAATCATCTCCTGCGGATTAATAAGACAACTGTACTTATCTTCTATCCTGCCATCTATTACTTTCGCCATTCCAATCTCAATTATTTTATCACTTGCCGGATTTAAACCTGAAGTTTCTATATCTAACGCAATATAATTATTTATCATCTCTGTAACCCATTCCAATCATATTACCAAGTATTGCAAGATACATTATATCCATCTCACTCCACTTGCTCATCTGCTTATGTCTGTTAAAAGATACGATGCAACTGTCATTACAATCCTGAACAATAAACTGTATGGCCTGACATACACCTGCCTGGGACAATTCCTTAAATGCGGTTTTTGCCACACGCTCAAAGAAATTTATATTATCAATAACCATAATTCCGTCTTCCGTAAAACTTGGTATATAATTATCCTTTCCAAGATAACCTGCATCTGTTGACCGAAACTCTCCGCATACAACATGTGTCTGCCAGTTTACACTGTTTTCATCATTATCATTACACAAATTCTCTTGCGGCTGTTTCTCGTACACAACAATACTGTCTAACACAAATGCAAGCATAACTTTATCATATACCCTTAAGAGACCTTCTTTGCCAAGCTTTCTGTATTCATTTACCACATCATTTACAACACTTATTTTTCTGTATTTATAAAAGGCAAGCTCCTCATCCTTAAGCATACCCTCACCATTTATGTATCCATAGTGCAAATCATAGTGATATATTACATATCTGTTTTTGCCCTTTTCCTTTGCAAGATAAAGCATTTTATCGGCTATATTAAATAACTCCGCATAATTATCTGCATTATTTGGATATGTTGCAGAGCCAATTGAACATGTAATATTTGGCTTATCATCACAATTATTGTAAAGCCACGCAACATTATTCCTTATAGTCCTTAATACGCTTCGTATATCATCATTAGTTTTGAGTCCCTCAATAACAATAAACATCTCATCACCGCCGATGCGCCCTGCTACTCCTTTACCCTCTACTGCAGCTTTTATAATGTCAGCAACAGCCCTTATAACCTCATCTCCAAACATGTGTCCATATCGGTCATTAATATTCTTAAAATTATCTATATCAATAATAGCAATAGTTATATTATTATCAGGTTTTGCATCAATCAGACGCTTAACATATTCAGTTATCGCCCTCTTATTAAGCAAATCTGTTCCTGCATCCTGTTCTCCTTCAAATAAAGAAATATCAGAAGCATTACCGGTCACCGGATTAACAACTGATGCCGTTGCAATCACATGACATCTGCCATACCCATCCTTTATTGTCTTTCCTTTTATAACGCACCACTCTTTTTTCACAGACGTTTCAAGCATTCTCATTCTTAATTCATGCGTAAAGCTCTGTGCACCTGTCGACATATCCTGATAAAGCTGCTCAAACGCATTAAGGCTTTTAATGTCAATATCATCATTAGCAAGCTTACTCTCTTTCCAGTTTTCAAGCGTTCCATTATAAAAATTTATCTGCTGATGACTACCCATCATAAATATCCTGAGTTTTCCGCTGTCAACATCATAAGAAAAAAGCAGATTTTCAAACAGGCCGAAATACTCCCTATACCTGTTATTTTTCCCCTCTAAAATCTGAATTGTCTCATTATATGCAGAAATGTCCTGTATCTCTATATTGACTGTCTTTGATTTATCAATTAAAAATTCACCGCTCTCAAGTGACATCAGCATCCATCTGTATTTTCCGTTTGAATCAACCATTCTGAGCGCAATTACCGTATTTTCTCCCCTGTTTACAGTCTCCAGTGCCTCATCAAGCCTGTTCATGTCTCCCGGATGAACAGACATTGCAAGCTTATAAATTGCATTATTGCCTAAAAATGTATTAAAATGCTCGTCCGCAGAACAGATATTAAGCTGTTCATCAATCACAGCTCTTCCACGCAAATATTTCTCTCCCATAATTAAATCACCCACAAATGAATTTCTAAAATACATTATGCACTATCAGCGTAATAAATTCAAATATACATTTTTAATTCCCCATAAAGCGACAAAAAGTGCCAAACGACATTATATCGTTCTTGACACTCTAACCGTAATTTATAAATATGTCCTATATAAATTAAAATAATGCCTAGAGCCGGAATCGAACCAGCGACACGAGGATTTTCAGTCCTCTGCTCTACCGACTGAGCTATCTAGGCAGATACAGTATTAAGTGTATCATGTTAACAGTTTTATGTCAAGCTGTCGTGTACAGCATGCACACATTTAATTAATATCTGTTTTTTTATTATTTTCAGCCTGCATATAAGCCTCATATAAATCAGGACGATACTGCTTTGTTCTCTTTAAAGACTGCTCATGTCTCCACTCAGCTATCTTTCCGTGATTTCCGCTAAGCAAAACCTCCGGCACTCTTTTTCCTTCAAAAACTTCAGGTCTTGTATACTGAGGATATTCAAGAAGTCCGTTTTCAAAACTCTCTGTCTCTGCTGACTCCGCATTGTGAAGAACTCCCGGCACAAGCCTTGATACTGCATCAACAACAACCATGGCTGCCAATTCTCCTCCGGTCAGCACATAATCGCCAATAGATACATAATCTGTGACTATTCGTTCAAGCGCTCTCTCATCTATTCCCTCGTAATGCCCGCAAAGTATTACAAGTTCTTCTTCTTTTGAGAATTCCTTTGCCATATCCTGATTAAATGTATGTCCCTGAGGCGTCATATATACAACTCGCGGCCTCTTACCTATTTCAGCCGCAAGCGCATCATAGGCTCTGCACACAGGCTCCGCCTGCATAACCATACCTGCGCCCCCGCCATATGGATAATCATCCACTTTCATATGCTTATTAACGGCATAATCCCTTATGTCAACAGCCTCAACGGACATGGCACCTTTCGCTATTGCCCTGCCCGTTATGCTTGTATTCAATCCGTCCGTTATCATCTGCGGAAATAAAGTTAATACATAAAATTTCATTATTTTACAGCTCCGGCTATTTTATTTAACATAAACGGATAATATCCTGTGTTAAGGTTAAATCCGTTACCTGTGCAGTCACTCATCATATAACCCTCGCTGTCTTTATAAGAAGATGCAACATCTATATATTCAGCATTCATCGAGGCAGCCTTTTCACTTAAACCTTTGTTAACCTCATCTATAAAGCTTTGGCTGACACCCACGTTGTCTTTTGATTCAAATCCCTTCGTTACCGGAAGAATCGAAAGCACATAAACCTTTGTAGACGCATTCTTTGCTTTAATCTTTGACACTGCGTCAGAAATCTTTTCCACAACATAATCAGATGTTCTGTTTCCGTAATTTGCATCATTAAGACCAACCATTATAAATACTTTTCCCGGATTAGACGACATTGCCTCATCAATATAATCCTCAACCTGGTTACTTGTCATATTATTATTTGCAACTACTTTGCTGTCATCCAAAAACCCATAATAAGAAATACCGCTCACTATGGAATCACCGATAAACACTGCATCATCAAAAGAAGCTTTCTGCTCAAACGTCACAACTTCAGCCTTTTCTGCCACTGCCGGCGTAGCAGTCTCCTGCTGTGTCTGTGTCTCGCTCTCCTGAGACTGTGTAACAGCTTCCTGTGATGTTGCCGGCTGCTGTGTCTCTGACTGTGTTGTCGGCTGCTGTGTTTCCTTATTATCAGCATTTCCGCCCTGACAACTCTTTAATATAACAGCAACAATTATAATCGCAATAATTGCCGCCCCTCCTATAAAGCAATAATTCTTGTACTTATGCCACATACGCTTTTTTCGGTTTAACTTTATTTGCGGCTTTTCTTCCATATTGTCTTTTCTTTGATTTACCATTTTTTCTTTCACACCTCTTTATTGTATAATCACTTAAAACTAATCAGCCAAGCTTTTTGAGCACCACTGCCGATGTCTTTCTTATTCCTATATCCAGCCAGCCATCTGTCAATGTATATCCCAAAGGCTGTGTGCTGTAACCATTCTCATATGTCACAAATACCTGCTCTATATCCTGAGCATGAGTAAGGCCTATTTCCCATACAGGCACCCTCACTCTTCTTTCATCATCTGAATTATTAACAATAACTACAATTGCATCATCTTTTGTAAATCTGCCATAAGCCAAAAGATTATATTCTGCAACAAGCGGCTTATATGAACCCTTTCTTAAAACTTCATATTTCCTATGCATATTTATTGCGTCTCTGTGGAAATTGATAAGTTCAGTATCCTCATTGCCCCACGGATAAGTCCTTCTGTTATCCGGGTCAGTCCAGCCGCATAATCCTGCTTCGTCACCGTAATAAATTGTAGGTGCTCCTGGCCATGTCATCTGTATAATGACCGCCTCCTTAAATACAGCCTTATTTATACCTCGAGAAGCTTCATCAGAGCCAAGCGTAAGCACCCTGCCAACTTTTCTGTTAGTTCTTGTAAGAAATCTTGAATGATCATGATTGGACAATTCATTCATAGCTATATAAGCAGACTGAGCTCCCATTCTAGCCATATTATGATGCATTGCGCCAAAGAAATTATCTGCATTTCCATACATGTCAGCCCTGTATTCATCACTATGCTTTTCCATTCCTGTTAAAAACCACGTTACAGGCTCCATAAATGCGTCATAATTCATCACTGTATCCCATTCGTCTCCCATAAGCCAGTCGTGGCTGTCACCATAATGCTCCGCCAGAATAATTGCTTCGGGATTCGCTTCCTTAACAGCTTTTCTAAATTTCTTCCAAAACAAATGGTTATACTCGGGACTATATCCTAAATCTGCCGCCACGTCAAGTCTCCATCCATCAACATTATACGGAGCAGATACCCATTTTTTACCTATATTGATAATATATTCTTCTAATTCATTTGATTCTTCATAATTAAGCTTAGGAAGTGTATCATGTCCCCACCAGCCGTCATAAGAATTGTTGTCAGGCCACTTATCGCTGTAAAATTTAAAAAACGAGTGATACGGACTTTCATACCGCTCATAAGCTCCTGCCTTATATCCCTGTCCGCTGCTGCTGTAAATATGTTCTTTATCAAGCCATTTATTAAAAGAACCACAATGATTAAAAACACCGTCTATTATTACTTTCATCCCACGCCTGTGGATTTCTTCAACCAGTTTTGCAAAAAATGCGTTGCTAGCCTCAAGGTTCTTCCTATTGGCAACTCTGTTAATATATCTTGAAGCATGTGTATTGTCATTATCACCGTCTTTAAGCACTTCACCCTCATCCGAGACTATAACTCCGATATGCGGATCAATATAATCATAATCCTGTATATCATACTTATGATTTGATGGCGACGTAAACAGCGGGTTAAAATAAATAACTTCCACACCCAGACTCTCTATATAATCAAGCTTATCAAGAACCCCCTGCAAATCTCCGCCATAAAAATTTCTTATGTCCATCGCTTCTGGAAGCTTATTCCAGTCTTCAATATGCTTAACATGCTCACCTATATAACTGTATTCATCAGTCAGTACATTGTTATCAGGATTTCCGTCACAGAATCTGTCAACAAAAATCTGATACATAACAGCACCCTTTGCCCACTCCGGCACCTTAAATCCCGGCTTTATAACAAAATTATAGTACGGATTAAGCTCTCTGTGGGCTCCTAACTGATTATAAAAACATTCTTTTTTTGCCGATATAACTTTAAAATAGTAATCCAGCCTTTGTTTGCCAACCGATATGGCAGCTTCGTAATAATCAAACAATTTATCGTGAGAAACTTTTTCCATAACATGTTCCTCGTTATTGACGTACAAAAAGGCTTCGTCAACATTAAATCTTCCTGTTCTAAGCCTTATGCGCACCAAATCTCCCGGTTCACATTGAGATGGGATTCTGTAATCATCTGTTGCATCACTAAACAACGCGCGCATTTTTAATACAGGCCTTGTATTACACATGTACAAAATTTTCTTTTCGTTCAGTGCAAGCTCTTCAACCGTCTTAACAACTCTCATCGCGAATCTCCTAAATTTTTGCTTATCAATATAATTTTATAACGAAACGATATTTTATTCAACAATAAAAAGTTTACGCAAAACAAAAAGGACAGCCGGGGTAGGCTGTCCTTTCGGAGAAGGTATTTCTCTTATTATGGGGTGTAGCAAAAAATATATAATGTATTGGGGGTTTTTACATTAATTATAATATCATTACACCCGCCGCAAGTGTTCACAAACTTGCATAATTAATTTAATTTTTTTTGTGCATTTTGACGATGCGTCGTCTGTTTATGAATACAATCCGCAAAAGCACTGTCCCTATTTGAACTTCTTATACAATTTATGCAAAAAGTGCCTCAAATTCTTCTCTTGAAATCTTCTCTTTCTCCAAAAGAAGGGCTGAACTCTTATTAAGTACATCCATATTCTCTGAAATAAGCTTCTTTGCCTGCTTATAGCAGTCATCAATTATATTTTTAACTTCCTCATCTATCTGACTTGCAATTCCCTCTCCATATGGTCTTGCGTGCGCTAAATCTCGTCCTATAAACACCTCGTCATTATCATTATCATAATTAATAAGACCAAGCTTAGACGAAAATCCATATTTAGTAACCATATCTCTTGCTGTCTGTGTTGCCTGCTTAATATCCTGCGATGCACCTGTGGTAATATCATCAAATATAAGCTCCTCTGCAACTCTTCCGCCAAGACTTACTATAATATTCTGAAGCATCTTTCCCTTAGTATTAAACATCTCGTCTCTTTCAGGCAACGGCATAGTATAGCCGGCAGCTCCCATACCTGTAGGTATAATCGATATGGTATGCACAGGCCCGACATCCGGAAGAAGATGAAAAAGTATCGCATGTCCTGATTCGTGATATGCGGTAATCTTTCTTTCCTTTTCAGATATAACTTTACTTTTCTTCTCTACACCAATGCCAACTTTAACAAATGCGTACTGAACATCTTCCTGTGTAATAAAGCTTCTTTTTTTCTTTGCAGCGTTAATTGCAGCTTCATTTAAAAGATTTTCAAGATCTGCACCCGTAAATCCGGCAGTTGTTCTTGAAAGACTGTCCAAATCCACATCGTCGCCCAAAGGCTTCTTTGCCGCATGTATATTTAATATTTCAAGTCTTCCCTTTACATCAGGTCTTCCTACTACGACCTTTCTGTCAAAACGTCCCGGTCTTAAAATAGCAGGATCAAGAATATCAATTCTGTTCGTTGCCGCCATAACGATTATTCCCTCATTAATTCCAAATCCGTCCATCTCGACAAGCATCTGGTTTAATGTCTGTTCCCTCTCATCATGGCCGCCTCCCATACCTGTTCCTCGTCTTCTGGCAACAGCATCAATCTCGTCTATAAATACTATACAAGGCGCATTTTTCTTTGCTTCCTCAAAAAGGTCTCTTACTCTTGAAGCACCCACACCGACAAACATTTCCACAAAATCAGAACCTGAAATGCTAAAGAACGGTACGCCAGCTTCTCCGGCAACAGCCTTTGCAAGAAGTGTCTTACCGGTTCCCGGAGGGCCTGTAAGAATAACCCCTTTTGGTATTCTTGCGCCCAGCTGTGTATATCTTATAGGATTTTTAAGGAAGTCAACTATTTCCTCAAGCTCCTCCTTCTCCTCATCAAGACCCGCAACATCCTTAAACTTTACCTTATTGGATTTCTCATCCATAAGCTTTGCCCGGCTCTTTCCAAAATTCATCATCTTGGAATTACCGCCGCCCGCCTGCCTGTTTGTCATCATCACAAAGAAAAGAATAACCAACAGACATATACCAAACGGAATTATAGTCGTAAGCCATATACTCTGCCTTGTCACATCTTTTAATGTGTAACTGATTCCCTCCTGTCTTAAAAGCGTCTGAACATCATTTACATCTGACACATAGAGAGTCTTAGCATAATTTTTGTCACCCTTTTCAACAAGCAAAACACCTGTCGGAACTTCTGAATTCTGACGTATCACAACACTTGTAACCGCGCCCGAATCCACATCGTTAAGAAACTGCTCGTAACTATAACTGTTATTTCCGCTTCCCATCTTGGAAATCGCCAGATATACAAATAGTATAAGCAGACCAATCATAACATACAGGCCTATTCCGCCTGAACGCCCTTTGTTGTTTCCCATTTTAAATCTCCATTCTATAAAATTTATATACTCAATGCACCTATATAAGGCAGATTTCTGTATTTTTGGTCATAATCAAGTCCATACCCTACTACAAATTCATCTGGTATGTTAAATCCGTTATAATCCACTTTTACATCAACTTCCCGTCTTTCAGGCTTATCCAAAAGCGTACACACCTTAAGAACCTTTGGATTTCTTGCCTGAAGAATCGGTATCAGTCTCGACAATGTATTTCCTGAATCTATAATATCTTCCACAACTATAACATTGTCACCTTCTATACTTTCATCAAGCTCTTTTTTTATGGTAATGTTTCCGCTTGAAACAGTACCGCTTCCATAACTTGAAACCTGTATAAAATCAAGCATAACCGGCACGGTAATCCTTTTTGCCAGTTCACATGTAAAAAATACGCTTCCCTTTAAAATACAAAGCAGTTTTACGGTCTGTCCCTCAAATTCTTTACTTATAAGCTCTGCAAGCTCGCAAACTCTTTTATTAATCTCTTCTTCCGGAATCAAAACACTGATTTTTGACTGTTCCATGTCATCTCTCCTTATGTATCACAATAATTTTTATCAGCTGTCGTGACACTGACTTTAAGTATTCTGCTTGTCTCATCATCAACATAGGCATTCTCGCCTCTTCTCACAGCCACTGTCCAAAGCACAAGATTACCGCTTGTTAATAACAAACATAAACCGCGCAGCTTTCCCGGAACTTTTTTGTCCACAAGTTCTTTAACAAGTGCTTTTGTCTGACCATTTTTATTTATTGTAAGATAATCCCCATTTTCTTTGAATCTCACACATAAATTTCTTTTCATTTTATCATAATCAAAATACTTAGTATAGATATTATCAGATAAATTTTCTTTATTTTTAATAATTTCAAAGGTTATACTTTCAGCTCTCACTAACGAGCCGGCATCTCCGTAAATTAAGCAATCCAGCAAAGCTGTATATTTCCCGTACTTTGTAAGATAAACATCAATATCATCAAGACAAACACAATTACAATGGTCTGCCTCCTCTTTAGCGTATGACTTATAGCCATCACCTGTCACAGACTCACCGTTTTCATGTTTTTTCACTTCAAAAATAAGCTTATCATATGATTTGTGACAGCATATGCCATACGGAAGATTAACTGATTTTCCAACCTGCATTTTATAGGCATCAAGCACTATCTCTATATGCTTCCTGTAAATATCTTTCTGACTAAACGACAGTGTTTTAAGCACTCTGGCAATAACCTGTCTTTGAAGCACAATATTTTCATGAGAAAATTGTTCGAGTTTTTCTATTGCAAGCACTTTTTCAGACACTTTAACACTTTCTTCTCTTACATATTTCTTCCACAATAACGCGCTGCTGCCCTCAACAAATTCCCATACGTCTGCAAAGTCTGATGCCATATCAAAAATATTTCTTTCGATATTATTATTGAAATTTGATTTAATATATGGTATAAGCTCATTACGCAGTTTATTTCTCGTATAATCAGTATCATTATTCGTACTGTCAGTCACATAATCCTGTTTTTCTTTCAAAAGAAACGCCTCTATATCAGCTCTCGTAACACAAAGCAGCGGTCTTATAATATTATCTCTTACCGGACGTATTCCGCTTGCCCCCTTAACCGAACTTCCCCGAAAAATATTCATAAGAACCGTCTCCGCCTCATCATTCATATGATGTGCAACTGCAATTCTGGCATTATGCACTTTAGATGCACAATCCTCAAATGCCTTATACCTTACAAACCGTCCTGCCTCCTCGACTGTCAATCCTTTATCCTTTGCAAGCTTAACAACATCTTCGTTTACAACAATAAACCTGACTCCCAGTTTTTCACATAACTTTTGGGAAAACTCCTGATCTCTTAACGCTTCCTCCCCTCTTATCCCATGATTTACATGAATACACGTAATAGTAATTCCGAGTTCATTTTCATCTATAATCTGCTTCAATACCTTCAGCAGACATACCGAATCAGCACCTCCTGACAAGCCAAGCACAATGTTTGAACAATCCGAAAGCATATTAAATTTTTGTATAAATTTATATATTTTATTAATCATAAAGTTATTATATTATCATTTATCATATGTGTCAAACAATCCCAGAACAAGAACGGTCATATCGTCCGCCGGCTTCATATTATTGCACGACAGTGACCTCGTCATTATCTCCTCAGCCATCGCATCAGGCTTACGTATTTTAATGGAATTAATTATTTCAGCCATTTTTTCTTCTTTTCTTACCCCCGGAAGATTATCGAGTATTCCGTCGCTAATCATAACCACATAATCACCATCGTACAATTTCTTTGATACGCAGTCATAATCAACCTTTTCAAGAACACCGAGAGGCAGCGTCGTGCTTTTCATTATCTCGACACAAGAATCTCTTTTTATAAATGTAGCCGCAGCGCCAAGTTTAATAAAATGTATAATTCCTGACCTGCAATCCAGCACCCCCATATCCATAGTGACAGGATTTACACCGTCAGCCCCTCCCGCGATATATGCTGCATTTATCAGGTCAAGCGCCGCTTTAACTTCAAAGCCTGCATTTATGCAATTTTCCATAAGCTCAATAACCATGCGGCTTTCAAGAAACGCCCGCTTTCCGCTGCCCATACCGTCAGCTATGGCAGCTATGGCTTTTCCACAATCAAGCCTTGAAATCATAAAATTATCACCATTAAATCTGCTGCATCCCTTTCCTCTCCTTGCCACACCGGTAAGAAGCCTGAATCTGTTTTCCTGAACAAATATGTACTGCTTATACTCCTCATTTATCGTCATTGTACTTGAACCCTGGATATAATAATTAATTCCCAGTACTGATGTAAGTATAGGAAGAATTTTTTTAACTGAAATACAATTCTTGCCTACAGTTCTCGCCTGCAGCGCCAGCTCATTTACACCTTTATCCTTGCTTAAATGCTGAACATTTTTTATTCTGATACCATTCATAAAGCACCTTTTAAACAATTCCTTTGAACAGTCCTTGTCCATGTCACTGCTTGACAAATTCATGGTTACACATTCATCAAGCACATCAGCAACAAGAAGCAGCTGTTTCGCAATACCGGGCTGTCCCGGAGCTATATCAGTCACATTTTCATATGCCTCTCCCAGTCTTCTGAATGTCCTCGCTGTCTCCTCAAGCTTTGTAAAAGAATATGATGCAGCGTAATCCTGTACACTCTCACTCATAATTACTCCTCCATTCCGCAGACACTTTAGTAAACGTCTGATAATCTTTTATTACAGTTATTGCAGATTATATACCTTTAAGTTATCAATATTTGTCGTTTTATGAGAACGCACAAAAAAAGTGCCGATCCACCGCAAATTTCAAGAAATATCTGCGATGCACCGACACTTAAACTCTAAATTGATTTTCACTTTTCATTAGGCTTAAACATAATTTCATCAGGATAAAGAAGCCCGAATTTATCTTTTGCGACTTTCTCAACGAACTTTTTAGTCTGTATATATTTCTTATACTCATTCAGTTCTGTCTCGCGATTTTTTTGCTGCTCTATCTGCTCTTCAAGCTCAGCTATCTGCTCTTCATATTCACGATTTTGTCTGGAAAGAGATTGCTTTGCATTCCAAACAGAAACACCAACCAGCAATACAAGCAAAAATACAATAACCATTCCGATTATACTTGAACGCCTTTGTTTTTTAAGCCTTAGAGCTTTTTCTCTTCTTGTTTCCAGCCTCATCGCCATGCCTCCTGACTTTATTTATCCACAATATGAATTTCTTAACAACCCTGTTTTTTATCATTATAATAAAACAAAGTATCCTTTTCAATGGAATCAAAACAAAAATAATAGCTTTTGAAATATATTTAACAAAAAATTTCCCAAAAGCATATCTGTATAGAACTGCTCCTCCAATCAGGGCACCAACCAAAAATGCTCTTAATACACCATCACTGTAATTATATGTAAAACCAAATACAAGAATACTTACATTTATCCAAAAAATAATGTCCTCGACAGACATTGTCCATACATGCCTGTGTTTTTTCACTCTTCTGAATATTCTGATACAGTCATACTCAGCCCCAAGAATCATCCCAAGAACAACCGCCGCAAGAAACGTGTCCGTTTCCCATGTGATTAACTGACTTATCACAGTCTGACTCCGCCTTTCCTGCAAAGTTTTACTTAAATAATCTTGTCATGAGTGATTCTTTTTTATTTGCATAACTGTTTATCTCTGAATATTCAATGGCGGAAATTTTACCGTCCACCGCAAGTTCTCCCTTTTCAACCGATAATTTACTTACATGCAAATCATCCCCTTTAATAACAACAGCACCATAATCTGATTCAAGTACTACTTTATTTAAATCAAAGGAAATAACATCATTAATTCCGGTCATGTCAAGCCTGTTTCTGTCTTCCATATGAAGCTTATGCTGTCGTTTTTGTTTGATTTTTTCTTCCATTCTCCCTCCATACATTTATCCGCTTATTTCACTATAAATGTATGACAAGGTATTTAAATATATTCAAACATTTCTGCCGCTTCTTCTTTTTTTACTGTTTCCTTAACATCGATAACTCTTACCTTTACGGTTCTGTTACCAAACTCTATCTCTATAACATCACCGGTCTTAACATCAACAGACGCCTTTGCAACCTTTCCGTTAATGCTGACTCTGCCTGCATCACACGCATCGTTTGCAACTGTTCTTCTCTTAATAAGTCTTGATACTTTTAAATATTTATCTAATCTCATTTTATTCTCCATTTCTGAGCAACTTTGTTGCGAAGAGGCATTAACCTCTTTTATTAAGCAATTTCCTATAGAATAAAAAAGACCCCATTTTAAAAACAGGGTCTTAAATCATTGCAAGATTATTAAATTAAGCGTTTACGATATCCTTTAATGCCTTACCAGCCTTAAACTTTGGAGCCTTGCAAGCTGCTATTTCAATTGCCTTACCTGTCTGTGGGTTCTTACCTGTTCTTGCTGCTCTGCTTGCAACTTCAAATGTACCAAAACCAACTAACTGGATTTTCTCACCCTTCTTTAACTCTTCACTTACTACATCAATAAAAGCCTTTAATGCTTTTTCGCTATCCTTTTTAGATAACTCTGTCTTTTCTGCAATTGCAGCGACTAATTCAGTCTTATTCATGTGAATACTCTCCTCAATAAGTATATATTTGCCGGTTCTAATCCCAACAAAATAATATATAAACTTTTTTTAATATTTTGTCAAGTAAAAAAGCCCAAAAATGCCTTATTCTGCGCACTTTTGACGATATTCTTCCAATAATTCTTTTGAAATTTTCCCCTCATTATACATTTCCTCATACCTCGGAAGTTTCTGCATTTTTTCTTTCTTTTTAACAGCCTCCCATCTTGTGATATTAAGCTCATTCATAATGTGCTCAACTTCCTCATCTTTAGTCCCGTCATCAAACACATTAGGATGTCTTCTGACCATTTTCTTTGCCAACCCGTCAACCACATCCTCAAGTGTAAAATCTCCTCTCTCCTGTGCTATTTCAGAGTACATAAAAACCTGAAGCAAAAGATCTCCCAATTCCTCCTCAAGATTAACAATATCACCATTTTCAACAGCACAGACAACCTCAGCCGCCTCGTCAGCAACGCACTTAACCATACTTTCATAGCTCTGCGCTCTATCCCAGGGACATCCGTCGGGAGCTCTTAACACATGAATTATTTGTCTTAAATCTTCCCAACTGTATCTTCCTTTTATCATCTTTTCGTTTTTCATACTAATCCTCATTTCTGAACGACCTGTTGCGAAGAGGCGACGCAAATCGGAATATCAGAATGCCTTGCATGATGATATTCATTCACAAGAAGCAAAGCTGATTGCGAATATCCCCCTTTGCGCCTGCCATTAAGGCTATTTGCTTTCGCTCAGAAACAAATAGCCATGCAAATCTGATGTCCTAAGTCCACATATGCTTTCCGAGATAATTTGCTGCCGTAGCTACAATATCCTGCTCACCACGTGCAAATTTTTTCTTGCTGTCAGAAGATAACATTATAACAGCGCCATACACATTACTTCCCGAAATGATAGGACATATCGCCTCAGACGTAAACTCTTCCTTTCCATCGGATGTCACATTTATAAACCCGTTATCGCCTTTTGAAGCCACAAGCATTTCCCTTGCATTCATAACGTCATTTAACTCATCTGAATTTTTCTTATCAAGAAGTTCCTTTTTTAAGCGCCCTGCTGCTGTCACAATCCTGCTGCAGTCTGTTATACATACATTTTCACCGGTAACCTGTGCGATAGAATCAGCATATTGTTTTACAATCTCTCCAACTTCATCCAAATCGGAATATTTTTTCAAGATAACCTCACCGTCATTTCCGGTAAATATTTCAACAGGGTCCGCCTCTTTTATCCCAAGCATCGTCCTTATCTCTTTTGGTATAACTATTCTGCCCAAATCATCAACACGTCTTACAATTCCTGTTGCTTTCATACAATCTACTCCTTTTCTCCACTCTAAAAATGCACCAAAAGTCCGGTATTTATGTGGGTTTTTAGCAACCGCACGTCCTAAATACCTTAATTTAGGAAGACTCGTCATTTTTGCTTAGTATTAGTATCACTCTTTTTATGGAAATTATTAGTCTGTTTTCCACAATTTTTTTGATTGTTTAAAGAAAATAAGAGTAAATTTTAAAAAACTTGCTAAATGCCATGTATAATTTTTAAATCATGGTGTTTTGCCCATGTTTAATTATAACAAAATATTATTTTCTGCACACCCATAAATTACGAATTTGATATTTTATATCGGATAAATTCCAAAGTTTTTCAGAACGAGACTTGCTGTTCGGATCGTTTACTCTGATTTTGCCATCAACATATTCAGTCATCACTATAAAATGTCCTGTTGTAGTAAAATTACCCGGTCCCATTATGCAAATAATCGGATTTCCAACATCTAAATTTCTTATAATTCTATTTTCATCAAGTGGAATTTCTATTACATCTAAGCCAAGCATCCTTCCCCCATCTGATATTAAACTCCATGAACTTCCGTTACCGTCGACACTATACCCATTTTTTTCGGAAAATTCAGCAACATACTCGGGTGTATATTTGTCATCTTTCAGAAGATAAATACTGACCATAGAAAGGCAGGTCGGCCCACAACCCGTGAGTCCCATCAAACCGCCCGCATACTGATTATATCCCCATCGCTCATCCCACTGTAAAAGCAACGGAACATTTTCGCTGTTTTTCTCCCCGCTTAAATCAATTTTTAAATCTTTATCTTTTTTTAACGGATAATTTAAAACAAAATCTTTTGTTTCAGGATTTTTTTCTAATAATCCAACCAACTCATCCGGCCACTCATTTGTCTGTAAATTATGACTTTTCGCAAAGTCTTTTATCATAGTATCAGCATCAGAGATGGTATTATAAGCAATGGTATTGTGAACATCTGTTACCGGTGCAGCAGTATTTTCTTTACTGTATTTTAATACTGCATAACTTATCACCGCCACAATTAAAATTATAATTAAAATTACGATAAACAAACATCTTGATTCATTATTATTTTTCCTGCGTCTTTTCATAAAAAATACTCCTATCTTTGTTGATAGGAGCATTTTATCGTACTAAAGAATATCATGTTTTACTTTCTTTTTAAGAGTTTCTTAATTTTTTCTTACAATGGCAAAATAATCTCAAATTCCGTTATTCCATCATCACAAGAGGCAGTAATCGTACCATTGTGAAGTTCTATAATCTGTTTTGCTATGGCAAGACCCAATCCTGAACCGCCCGTAATCGTTCTTCTTGAATTATCAACACGATAAAACTTATCAAAAATACGCTCAAGCTTTTCTTTTGGGATATCATCACCTTTGTTTTTCACTCGTATAACCACCTGATTTTCTCTTTTTGCGGCAGAACAAATTATATCCGTTCCATTATGACTATAATTAACTGCATTACGGAATAGATTGTCAAAAACACGGGCTATTTTATCGGCATCAGCAAATAAAATTATTTCCGGTTCGATTTTCTGCACAATATTCAGCTTTTTCTCTTCAAACATCGGAAAGAATTCATTCAAAATTTGCGCCAACAGAATCGTTAAATTAACCTTTGATTTTTGCGCTTCAACTGTTTGAAGATTCAAGCGGGTGATATCAAAAAATTCATTTATCAGCTGTTCTAATCGATATGCTTTATCAAGAGCAATTCCGGTATATTTCGCTCGTTGTTCTATCGGCAAATCCTGAGTTTCTTCTAACAGACTCAAATAACCTATTACTGACGTTAAAGGTGTTTTTAAATCGTGAGCCAAATATACTATTAAATCATTTTTTTGTTGCTCCGCAAGCACTCTCGCCCTTTCTTTTTCTTTAAGCTCAAACTTAAAATCCTTTAGTTTTTGACTAAAATCTCTCAGTTCATCAGGGCAATCCGTTCCAAAAATTTTAGGTTCTGCTTCTGATATTGAGTCACTTGCCAATTTGAGCAATTTACTTAACCTGAAAACACAAATTACCGATATTATCACCAGTCCTGAGACATATATAAAAAAGGCAGTAAATGTCTGATCGTTGTTAATTATAATAAACAGCCTAGCCGGCAGTATACTATAAAGATAATCAACTACTGCACCGTTAAAAACATTATCCATTATGATTATAAATAAAACAAACGCAAACGTATATATAAGAACCCATATTATATATCTTTTGATAGCACTATTTTTCAACTTTATAACCTACTCCCCACACCGTTTTTATGATTTTAGGATTACGCGGCGGTTCTTTTAGTTTCTCCCTGATTCTTCGTATATGAACCATCACAGTATTATTGCTGTCCAGATAATCCTCTTTCCAAACCGCTTCAAATATACTTTCAGTTGAGACAACATTTCCGGCATTCTCACAAAGCAGCCACAGTATGTCAAATTCGGTCGGCGTTAAATTTACGTTCTCATCAAAAAGCGATACTGTGTGTTCCTGTTTATTAATAACAAGACCTTTGCTTTCAAATATTTGAGTATCTGTGTTCTTTGCACCATACTTTTTATAACGACGCAGCTGTGCTTTTATGCGCGCCAATAATTCTAATGGATTAAACGGCTTTGTAACATAATCATCAGCACCAATACTAAGTCCCGTTATTTTGTCAACATCTTCCACACGGGCTGTTAACATAATAATCGGATATGTGTAACTTTCACGGATTTTAACGCACAATTCAAACCCGTCCATCCCCGGCATCATAACATCAATAACAGCCAGGTCTATATTGCTGTTATTTTGTATTTCTTCATACGCCCCTATTGAATCATAGAACTTAAGGGTTTCATATCCCTCGTTTTTCAAAACAACATCAACTAAGTCGGCTATTTCTTTTTCATCATCAACAATGATAATGCTCATATTCTTCACCTTAAAACAAACATTTTTCTATACCATTATCAAAGCCTTGATTTTAATGCCTCGACAATTCTATTGTTATCAGCTTCGTCTCTCACTGCCAGCCTTATATAATTTTGTCCGTTAAAACCTGTCTTTGTTGACAAATCTTTAATTAATATATCTTGCTCAAGCAAATCCTCTGCAAGTTCGCGGCTCGTCCTGCCTGACGTAACCTCACACAGAACATAATTAGCCTGAGATGGTATTACCCTTAAACCTTCTATATCTGAAAGCTTATTTATATAGTCTTTTCTCACAGCTTTAAACTTCTGCATTGCCGCCGCATAATTCTTTGCGTATTTTTCATAAATCTGCAAATAATATTCAGCAAAAGAATTGATATTCCATATTGAAACATCTTTCTTGATTTTATTTATAAGCTCCAGATCATTTGAGGCAAGAATACCAAGTCTTAATCCCGGAACACCAAAGGATTTTGAAATACTCTTAACAACAATAAGAGCAGGATTATTGCTTATAATATCCTGTGTAAGAAGTGATGGATCATAATCTACATCCGCAAAATCAACAAAAGACTCATCAACAACAAGACGTATATTTTTATTTTCAGCCCACTTTGAAAGCCTTAGCACATCTTCCTTATCTATGTAATTTCCTGAAGGATTATCAGGATTTATCAACGCCAGCACCTGTATATCCTTATCGTCATAAAACTGCATTAAATCATCTGCCGTATATGAAAAATCTTTGTTATCAACAATATACGGAACAATATCTTCTTTATTTTTTCTGTTCGGATACTCCTGAAATGTAGGAAATGCTATTCCAAGCTTTCCTGTGAAATTTTCCATAAGAGATTTTATAAGCTCTGCCGCACCGTTTCCGACCACTATCTGGTTCTTATGCAATCCGAAATTCTTTGCAGCTATAAGGCTGTTTACTTCCATTCCTGACGGATACTGGGTAAGCAGCGTCTCAAAATTACCTTTAAGCTCCTCAACAAGCTTTTTGTTCGGGAAAAACGGATTTACAAGGTAGCAGAAATCAAGCAGCTTAGGATATCTCCAGTATCCGCCAAAACGTTTCTGCATTTTTTCAAGCTTTTGAGCTTTTGATGCAAAAAGTGTTTCTGCAATATCCAAGTCCTGAACATCATCTATCTCATACCACTTTTCACCGTCAAGCCTGCACGCCTTTATCTCGGGATTATCCAAAAATGTAATAACCTTTAATACCTGCTCATAATATTCATTGTGTCCAAGTGCCTTACAATATGCCTCCAAAAACGGCACATAATGTACGGTTGAAAATTCTTTGCTGAATTTGTATATATTAACTGTCTTGTAATACTCTTTAGTGTCTGCAAAATCAAATTCTTTCTTGCCGAAAAATGATGTTATATTATCATTCTCATCCAAAGTAATGCATGTACCATCCATCCAGCTCTCAAACTTACTTACAAGCACAAGTGATGGGTATGGATTATCTACAATCTTTCTTAAAACACTTTCCTCATACACAAGATCAGATTCCAAAAGCAGTGTATCATCCTCAAGAAGCCTGTCTTTTGCAAGATACAATGAATATATATTATTTGTCTTATAATATATATCATTCTCAATATATTCAATCGGTGTCTTTATGCCGAGAGTATTTATATACTCAATCAGCTTATCTCCTTCATATCCTACAACAAATATAATTTTCTTAAGAATTCCCAGATTATCAAGATTTCTTAATGACTTTTCTATCATGGTTTCTCCATTTACTTCAACCATGCACTTTGTTGCGTTGCTTGTTAATTCTTTTAATCTTCTGCCCATTCCGGCTGCCAATATTACTGCCTGCATAAAAACACCTATATCCTTACAAAAGGACCCTCCCATTAAATTCAAACTTACATTGTCAAAAGTTCGTCACACATCTGTTCAATCTCGTTAACATTCTGTTCTTTCATTACCGAACGGATTGTAACACATTTTTCTGCAATGCTTATATTTTTCATAGCTTCAAGCATTGTCCTTATCTGCTTTCCTGCTGTCGGTGCCCATGAACCGTTCTCTATTACTGCAACTTTTCTCGACTGATATGCCTTACTTTGAAGATGACTTAAAAAATCATGCATTACTGGTGCGATACCTGCATCGTATGTCGGGGCTGCCAAAATAAGCTTATCGTATCTGAATGCTTCAGCAACAACCTGCGACATATCATCTCTTGCCAAATCTCTCACAACCACAGTCTTATTCTTAGAACTTATAAATTCTGCAGCCTTTTTTGCCGCATCTGCAGTATTACCATGAAAAGAAGCGTAAGCCACCAGTACCCCGTCTTCTTTCGCACGGTAACTGCTCCATGTGTCATATAAATCAATATAATATTTGATATTTTCCTTTAAAACAGGTCCATGCAAAGGACAAATATACTTTATATCAAGTCCTGCTGCCTTTTTAAGAAGCGTCTGAACCGGCGTACCGTATTTTCCTACAATATTAAAGTAATATCTTTCTGCCTCATCAAACCATTCCTGCTCCTTCACAGAATCACCGTTAAAAATGTCATCTGCACATTTCAAATTAAGCGCACCAAATTTACCAAAACCATCTGCTGAGAATAAAACCTGCTCTTTGTTCTCATAACTTACCATTACCTCCGGCCAGTGAACCATAGGTGCCATAATAAATGTAAGCATATGATTTCCGAGTTCTAAAGTATCACCCTCCTTAACAGTAATCGTTTTTCCCTCAAGAGAAAAATTAAAAAACTGTGAAAGCATAGTAAATGTCTTAGCATTTCCTACTAATAAAGTTTCAGGATATTTTTTCACAAATTCTGCAATGCTTCCTGCATGGTCAGGTTCAACATGCTGTATCACAAGATAATCCGGGGTTCTTGTACCCAACACTTCATCCAGATTTTTCTCCCACTCGCATACGCAGCGTTTATCTACAGTATCCATAACCGCAATCTTTTCATCAAGAATTACATAAGAATTATATGATACGCCTTCCGGCACTGCATACTGACCTTCAAACAAATCAAGAGCTTTGTCATCAACACCAACATACTTAATTGAATCAGTTATTATCATTTTCTTTAAATCCTCCAAGTTCTATATCTCGGTTTTATATTTTAGTCCTATATTTTATTTTATCTTAGCAGAATTAATTTTACCACTAATTAATTTTAAAATCCAGTATTTTTTGTTCTAAATTAAAGACATTAGTTCTTCTTTTGAACAAAATCCCACTTTTCTTCCTTTTTCTTTACCGTCGTTAAAAGCTACAACTGTAGGAATACTTACAACTCCGTATCTAATCGCCAATGCCTGATAATCATCGACATTAACCTTGCACACCTTGATTTTACCTGTATTTTCATCTGCTATCTGCTTAACAGCAGGTGCAAGCATCTGACATGGTCCGCACCAGTCCGCCCAAAAATCCACAAGTACAGGCATGTTCGATTTTAATACTTCTTCTTCAAAATTTGATTCCGTTAAATTAATTTCACTCATACTTTACCTCATTTCTGCCGACATATTTTTGCGGCTCGTTAATTCTTTGATTTATAATATAACATACAATGGCAATACCCCTCAAAATCAGGGTCTTTTATCTGATCTTTAAACTCCTTGCACATACATTTATTGTCTTCTATGCGCTCAAGTCTGCAAGGGCAATATCCTCCTGTTTTCTTTAAGCCCTCTTTAATTTTGTCCACTATCGCTTTATCCGGATTTGTTGTAATCTTCATATTATTCTCCTTTCCGCAGACGCTTTTGTGTTCCTGCCTCACAAACAAAATTGTACCTTTTGACACCCTAATCCTATAAAGTAAAAATAAGGTATAGCAATTGCACTTGGTGCAATTATTATACCCTATAATTACAAATAATCTCAACAATTAATCTATTTGTCCCAAAAATTAACCGGCTCATAGTCCTGAAGCTTTGCAAGAAAACCTTTTTTTTGGAGTTCGTACTGTATTATATCAAGTATCTCCTCACTTTCGGCACCAACTGTATGATAATGATACCCCGATGTGACATTTTTTAAAAGACTTGATTTACCATTTTTGAGCTGTTCCATATATTTCTTTACGTCCATGCGCGATTTTATATTCATCTCAGCCTTTATAACTCCGTATACCTTATGATATACAAATACATCCTGCACTTTTCCGCCTAAATCCACTATAAGCGTAAGTTCATCCTGCGTTTCCTCATCTGTATGAATTACCTTAAACACTCTTTGAAGTTCATTTTCATGTGCCAATATATATCCTTTGTTAGTCGATATAATTTCATTGCCGTTTGCACGCAGAATAGCAATATCCTGCACTATAACCTGTCTGCTGACCTCAAGATTTTTGGCAATCACATCTCCTGATACAGGCTTATTTTTCTCTGAAATCATTTTTAAGATAAGTTCCCGTCTGTCTTTCGCATTTCTCCCCATCTTAATCCTCATTTCTGCACACCTTTTATAAATAAATCAGAGTACCAAAACGCCCTGATTATGATTACACGGATTGTTTCGTGCCATGTGCGCTTAAAGCACAAATCCGACATGCAATTTACTAATTAAATCATATTGCATGAAGATTCTTTAATGATATATCCATAATAGGAGCCGAATGTGTCAATGCACCGCTTGATATATAGTCAACACCAAGATCAGTAAGCTTTGCTATATTTTCTTTTGTAACATTTCCTGATACTTCAACCTCTGCCCGTCCTGCAATATAGCTTATCGCTTCAGCCATCTGCTCATGGCTCATATTATCAAGCATTATTATATCAGCGCCTGCCTCAACAGCCTCTTTAACCATATCAAGATTTTCAACTTCAACCTCTATTTTTCTTACAAACGGAGCATATTCTTTAGCCATAGAAACAGCCTGCTTAACACCGCCGGCCGCACCGATATGATTATCCTTTAATAAAACCCCGTCCGAAAGATTATATCTGTGATTATTTCCGCCACCGATTCTTACTGAATATTTCTCAAAAATTCTGTTATTAGGTGTTGTCTTTCTTGTATCAAGCAGTTTTGTATTTGTTCCTTCAAGAAGCTTTGCCACAGAATTTGTATATGTTGCAATACCGCTCATTCTCTGAAGATAATTAAGTGCTGTACGTTCTCCGCAAAGAAGTGTCCTTACGTCACCGTAAACCTTTGCCATAAGCTGTCCCTTTTCGACTACATCTCCGTCCTTTACCAAAAATTCAACTCTGGTGGACTCATCAAGCAAAGTAAACACTCTTTCAAACACCTGTAAGCCGCATATAATTCCATCCTGCTTGCAGATTAAATCCACAACTCCCTGTGTAGGATTCGGCATAACACTGTTTGTTGAAACATCCTCACTTGTTATATCTTCCTTAATTGCGCTTAAAATAAGCGGATCAACATTTAATTTTAAAGTTACCTGATCATACATTTTTATTTCTCTCTTCCTTCTGACTGTTTTTTAATTTCATTCAATACTAATTTCTTGTATTCTTCTGATAAAGATTTAACATCATCATATTTTTTAAGAGTTTCCTGTGGAAGTTCTCCATTAGGTTCACTGTTATACAGTTCTTTGTATCTTTCCTCATTTAATATTAAGTCTTTAGCCGCTCTTTTTGCAAACACAAGACTTTCAAGCAGCGAATTGCTTGCAAGCCTGTTTTTGCCATGAACTCCATTGCAGGCTGTCTCTCCTATCGCATATACATTTTCCATAGAGGTGCGGCTTTCATGGTTGACCTCTATTCCACCCATGAAGTAGTGCTGGGCTGGCACAACAGGTATGCACTCTTTTGTGACATCATAACCTTTTGAAAGACAATATTCAACTATATTAGGAAAATGTGATTTAAGTTCCTCCTCTGGAATTGTCCTTAAATCCTCCCAGACAAAATCGGTACCGTCCTTTTCCATCTGTTCGTTTATTGCCTTTGTGAGTATGTCACGTGGAAGAAGCTCATTTACAAACCTGTTCATATTTTTGTCCAAAAGCTTCGCACCCTCTCCTCTTACCGACTCAGATATAAGAAAACTTCTGTCCTCCGCCTTTTTTGAATAAAGCGTTGTCGGATGTATCTGCACATAGTCAACATCCTTTAATTTGATTTTGTGCTTTATAGCAATCGCAAGTGAATCCGCAGTTAAGTGCCTGAAATTTGTCGAATGTCTAAACAGTCCTCCGATGCCGCCTGTAGCAAGAACAGTTACAGGTGCATATATGACATCTGTTTTTTTATCATCTAATCTTACAACAACTCCCTTACAGAACTTTTCATCTTTATCAGTTATAATATCAATCATTGACGCATGTTCTATAATAGTGATATTTTTTCGTTTCCCGGCCTGCAAAAGCAGCTTTTTTGTTATCTCTCTGCCCGTTATATCTTTATGGAATAAAATTCTTTTGCCGGAATGTCCGCCCTCTCTTGTAAATGAAAATTCACCGTTTGGCTCTCTTTGAAAATCAACGCCGTATCCGACAAGGTCATTTACAACATCCGCAGATGATTTTATCATTATCTCGACTGATTTTTTGTCATTCTCATAATGCCCTGCCTTTAAAGTATCCTCAAAATAACTTTCATAATCATCATCACTTTTAAGCATACACATTCCTCCCTGCGCAAGAAATGAATCACTGCTCTCTGAATCTGATTTTGTAATGACTGTTATTTGTCTGTTTTGCGGAAGCTGCAGCGCACAGTAAAGACCCGCACAGCCGCTTCCGACTATCAAAATATCTGTATTCATTTATTTCTCCAAACTGCTCAGTTCAAGCATTTTTTCAAGGGGACGCATTGCTGCAGCACGCACCTCATCGCTTACCTCAACCTGATTATCTTCATTTTCAAGAACCGAAAGAACCTTATCTAAAGTTACAAATTTCATATCTTCACATATCTGTCTTTCTTTTACAGTATAAAATACCTTGTCAGGATTCTTTTTCTTAAGCTCATAAAATACGCCAGTCTCGGTACCTATTATAAATTCCTTATCGCTGCTGCCGGTAACATAATTAATAATACCTGACGTGCTTCCGATATAATCTGCCTGCTCCAGACAGTCATATGTACATTCAGGGTGAACTAAAAACTTTGCTCCAGGATGTGCTTTCTTTGCTGCAGCCACATCACTTCCTGTAATAGCCGCATGAACAGGGCAATATCCGTCATTTAAAATCACATTTTTTTCAGGTACCTGCTCTTTTACATATCTGCCAAGATTTCCATCAGGCACAAAGAAAATATTTTTCTGTGCAAGATTTTTAACTATCTTTACTGCATTTGCCGAAGTAACACACACATCTGAATATGTCTTAATCTGTGCTGTAGAATTTATGTAGCACACAACCGCAAGGTCGTCGTACTCCCTTCTTATTTTTTCTATATTTTTTATATCAACCATATGGGCCATAGCACAGTCTGCCGACATATCAGGCATCAGCACCTTTTTGTCAGGATTTAAAATCTTTGCGCTCTCTCCCATAAATGATACACCGCAAAATACAATTATATCTGCTAAAGACTCTTTTGCTATCTTACTAAGATAATAAGAATCGCCTATGTAATCTGCCACCGCCTGCACCTCATCAGGCACATAGTAATGCGCAAGTATAACTGCGTTTTTGTCTTTTTTCAGTGTATTTATCTTCTCAACAACTGACATTAATAAACTTCCTCCATTTGTAAATAGTATTGTTGGAATTATAGCACTAATATTTACAACTGACAAGACAGTTGTTTTGACACTTAATAAATTTATGTCATACTTATTCTTAATAATGAATGTGAAATTTAAAATTTATATTAAATTTCTAATATTTTAAATTTAGTATTGAAATATATTTTATATCTGTTATATTTAAATCAAACATAAATAGTCAGGAAAAGGAGTGATTTAACTATGAGTAAACAAAAAAAGGCACTTATAGTAGTCGTTGCAGCTATTATCGTTATCACAATAACATACATAGTTGCTTCCATCTCAGATGGTAAAAAAAAGAAAAAACACTTAACGTCAGCAAGCTATACGGTAAACGTTCCCAAATCCAAAGTTCCTATGTAAAAAGGCAGAGCCTTAATTTAAGCTCTGCCATGTTCTTACATTATTATTCTATTTACTGATTTTCTAAAAATTTCATGGCGTTAATTATCGAATTTTCTGCCATATTCGAAACTGCCTCATCTGTATAAAATGCCGTGTGAGGCGTGACAAGCACATTTGAATATGAGCGCAGAATTGCAAGCTTTGGATTTCCAAGCGGCTCTCCCGTTCTGTTAAAATAATACAGTCCGCTCTCATGTTCAATAACATCAAGCCCCGCAAATCCTATTTTGCCGCTCTCAATTCCGTCTATAAGCGCATCTGTATCTATAAGTGAGCCTCTTGCGCAATTAACTATCATTACGCCCTTTTTCATCTTATCTATCGCAGTAGCATCTATAAGATGATAATTATCATCAGTTGCCGGTGCATGAAGCGAAATAATGTCACATTCTCTAAAAATAGTATCAATATCGGTATAGTCTGCATATTCCTTGACATCATCATTTTCTCTTATGTCATAGGCAAACATTTTACAGCCGAAACCTGCAAGATGCTTTATAACCATACTTCCTATTCTTCCTGTACCTATGATTCCCACAGTACAGTCACAAATTTCACGTCCAATCTTGCCCTTAAGAGTATAATCCTGTACATCAGCTCTCTCCATAATGTGCTTGATTTTGCGGCAGCCCATAAGCATGAGCATTATAGTGTAATCAGCAACGCTCGCCGGAGAATATGTCACATTCACAACTCCCATGCCAATCGACTTAGCATAATCTACATCAATGTGGTCATATCCTATAGTCCTTGTAGAAATACATTTTATACCCATTCTTTTAAATTCATCTAAAAGCGGCTTATCCATGACAGTAGTTATAATGTCTATAACGTCGTACCCTTGCGCCATATAAGCATTTTCAATACATGGTGTCTGCGTCGTATAATCGTACTGCACGCCATATTTTTCACAGTATTTGTCAAAAAATTCTTTCTCGTCGTATTCTCTCATACTGTAAACAAAAACTTTCATACTAACCTCTATTCCTGAGCAACTTTTATTCATACTTTGAAGTTATTCCAAGATATTCCTCAAGGCATAATCGGCTCTTATAAACATCTTGTGCCAGATCATTGCCAAGATATCTTAAATGCCACGGTTCATACTTATATCCTGTAATGTCCTGTTTTCCTTTTGGATAACGAATAATAAAACCATACTCGTGAGCATGTTCGGCTACCCATTTTCCTTCTTCTGTATATGCAAATTCATCAGTAATACTGTTTAAATCAAAGCAAAGACCTGTCTGATGCTCAGATTTTCCCGGTCTTGCAGAATAAGTATCAGCCTTTTCCTGTCCATCCTGAGCCACATAAGAATTATAAATCTTTTTTTGCAGTTCATACGAACGATATCCGCTGGCAATCCATATATTAAGTCCTAATTTAGAGGCATCTGCCTGCATTTTGTCAAAAGCAGCCTGAACTTCCTTATCAATCCCGTCACGCACATAAGTTTGCGGAAGTCCATATGTTTTATTAGCTATAAGAATATCGTTTACATATGTTACGCCATTTTCCTGTCTGATAACATACCCTTTTTCTGAAAATCCGACAAAGCCCGGAATTTTACTTGTATCAGGCTTGTTTTCAACAGTATCATCTTCTGTCACTGGTTCCTTGCTCTCTTTTGTCGGTTCCTTATTTTCAGCTGCAGTCTGCTCATTCCTGTTTCCCTGACCTTTATTTTTATCTTTGCCTGTTATACCGATATAAATCAGTACGCCTGTCACGCATAACGCTACAACAATAAATCCAATAATCAGACCTTTTATTAACATTTCCTGCCTGTGCCTTGTATACCCACACTTTCTCCTTTTGTAGTTACGTCCGTTCATACTATCTCCATTCCGCAGACGCTTTGCGTCGGAGGAATCGCGAGGCAAATTTCAAATTTGCCTCTGCGATAAAAGCTACTTTGTGGCGCCTGCGACACAAATAGCTGTGTGAAAAATCATCGTATCAACATGATTTTTCACACTATCTTTTTCAAAATCCAATTCCACAATATATGGCATCCAGTCTATAATTCTTAAAAATTCTTCACATCCGAAACTATTATCATAAAAATTGAGTATTGTGCTAAGTGCAGTACCATGTGTTCCTATAACAATTTCTTTATCACGGTTATCCGATAAAATTTCTTTCAACGCTTCAATATTACGCTTCTGAACCATTGCAATAGATTCTCCGCCCTCCTCATGATAATTATGGTCAGCCCAACGTTTCTGGAACATGCCATGATTATTGCCGCCCGGGCCTTTTTCACGTTCCCGCAGCCTCTCATCAGTCACTATTTCTTTTTCAAAAAATGCAGCTGTATCCGCGATTGTTTCTACGCTTCGCTTGTAAGAACTGCAATAAAATGAAGCTATATTTTTATCTTGTAAAAATTCCTGCACAATCCTTGCATCTTTCTTCCCATCTTCGGTCAAAGGTCTTGTCCGGTCCTCTTTCCATGAATGTTCCGGCTGCGCATGACGAACAAAATATACTTTTGTCATAGTGATCTCCATTCTATTTTCAATTATAAGGTAATAAATAAAATATATAAAAATTGTCATTAAAACAATGCCTGTACAAAATCAATAGCAAAATGCAGCGACACAGGTATTAGAATATCTTTTCTCTTATATGTAATAAAACACATAACTATATGAAAAACAAACGTAAATACCAACTGAGGTATTGCAACAATAATATATGAAAAATCAACCATATTATTTACAAACATCTGAAAAGGCAAATGCGCCAAAGAGAAGAAGATCGCACCTGTTATATAAATTACTTTCCTATTTATACAAAGACCAAATAAATAATTTTGTATAAATCCGCGAAATATCACTTCTTCTTGAAATGCAACGTAAAACAAATAATATAATACAGACTTCACAATTACACTATCAGACCGCTCTGTGTACAAAAACGCAAAAATAATTGAAATAGCTACAATTATTCCTGAAAACAGCAGATTCCGCTTTAGATTTTCTTTTGAAAATCCAAGATTTAGAATCCCCTTATCTTTTATTAATACAATAACAATCGCAATTATTAAAAACAACCATTGAATCACAGAATAATATTTTACACCGCATTTATACAAAATACCCATCAAAATATATCCCAATATAAACAAACATAATATATAATTGCAATCACCGCATAATTTTTATCTTTATTTTTATACATATATATTCCCCTCATTAATTCTCTTTTTTAAGCAACTATCTGCTTTAAAAACAAATAAAAAGCCAAACAACACTATACTTTCAAGCAAGTAATCTTATTATATAAGTCATTATAAATGCTATTATAACTACTAATGTCGCAGAACCAACAGCCAAAAAAACTTTTTGATATGGTCTTTTACCTTCTTCTCTTGCCTTTTCAATTTCATCCAAGCTTTTCCCAGCAGTAAATGCAACTATTTCTTTATAAGTCTGAATATCGTATTTTTTCTTGTACTTTTCAATTCTGACAGCAAAATACATTCCAAGTCCCAATAAACCTGAATAGAATACTATTCCAAACCATTTCCATAACATCACAAGTGGTACCGGCAGTACCAGAAGAGCAATAAATAATACGGTAAAAACAACACTTTCCTTTTGAAATTTTGCATACTCCTGTGTGTCAATTTCTTTCTTCATTCTTTCTAAATCTCCTTTAATTAAATTACCAAGAGAAACTTGAAAGACTTCACTCATAAGCACTAAACTTTTAATATCAGGATAATTTTTATCAATTTCCCAATTAGATATGGTTTGTCTTGAAACAAAAATTTTATTTGCCAACTCCTCTTGAGATAAATTTGCTTCTGTTCGATATTTTTTTATCTGCTTATTAAGTTCCATCTTCACCACCTCCTCACGATATACTTTAATCAAAAAAGAAATATCTGGCTATCAAAATCCTTTGAAACATCGAATTTTAACCATGTCAAAAGTATTTGACAATACGCAAAATCCAAATACTCACGTGCTTTTAAACACCCTATTATACATTTTTTATTAACTGCAACCAAATATATTTAACTATACCAGTTCCATTTCATCCTGCATTCTTACAAATCCGTATTTTTCATACAATGGCCGTCCCATATCTGTCGCCTCTAATGCTATCTGCGATACGCCCTGCTTCTTCGCAGCATTTACCAGCAAATCCAATGTGTGAAATGCAATTCCCTGCCTGCGATATTCCGGTGCAGTATACATATTCATAATATAAGCCTTTTTGCCCGTAGGATTATGATATGTCGGCATAATCTGATAAAAGCTGACACCGCCTGCCCCAATAAATTTACCATTATCATATACCAGATATGCAGCATGTTCCCCACTTTCCAATGCACGCTTATAATATACATATGATTCCTGCTCAACTTTAGACATATCTTCATCACTTGACAGTTTATTTGCCGCACGAAGAACAATTATTCTTGTCTGTACCAGCTCGTCTATGTCTTTTATTGTGGCTTTTTTGTATTCAAATTTTGTACTTACATAGTTCATTTTAGGCATAAACTTTCGTCTTACATAATTTATATCAGCAGATATTCTATTAATCTTTTTTTCCATAACTTCATACGTAAGTATCACTCCATTTTCCACCGGATAGCTCTCATGCCTTATAGTCGAAAATCCTAATTTCTCATAAAGTGCTGCTGCTGGCAGTGATGCATCCAAATATGCCTTATCATATTTTTCACTAATTTGAGCTTCGATATTTTTTATAATAAATGTGCCATAACCATTTTTTTGATATTCCGGCAACACATAAACTCTTGTAATATGATTATCCACAAAACAGCCCGTTGCTACAATATCTCCATCTATCTTAAGTACGCTTACATAACCATTTTTAATATCTCTTTCTATAGAAGCCTTGCTGTGATGCCCGCAGAAAAAATCGACTACTTCCATTGGATAATATTTCGGGTATATTGTTTTTATTGTATGCTGTACTACATTGTACACATCATGCAATTCTTCTGGTTTTGCTGATTCATATATCATATTCTTTCTCCACATTTTACATGTCAATCCATTGAATAAATGCTGTCTTATCCGAACTGTTATAGCCTGCATTACGGTAGAAATTTAACGTACTCTGTTCCTTAGCACCTGTCAGCAGCATCATCTTATAACAATTATTCTCTTCTGCAATTTTCTTGGCATAATTCAGACAATTTGTTCTGCCTATTTAATCTCAAATCCCAAAACATCCCTATAAAATTGAATCATTACTGCCATATTTTTTACCATCAGCCCTATTCCGTCTAATCTCTTAATTTATCCTCTCACCAAAGTTTCACCTGTTCTTCGATAATTTTATCAAAAACATTTTCAACTTTCCATATAATTTACAAATTTTATTAAAAATCACATCCTGCCTTTTTGAATTTTTCTAATCTGTAATGATTTTCTTCATCTAACTGCTTTATTCCATTTTTATAGTCATAACCAAATTTTCTGTAAAACTCAACTCCTGTAATAGAGGCCGGAATTTCCACCCTATCAGCCCTTATATACAATTCATCGTTTTCAAGCGTGCGGATAATTGTTCTTCCGATACCTTTTCCATGGTATTCTGGCAAAACAAAAATAGTCAGCAAAATACTTTCTGTTTTACTTCCCCAAAAACTTGAAATGGAGCCCGTACCAACAATCTCCTCATTCCATTCAAAGACATACATATGTGCATAGCTGGCAATATTCAAAACTTTCTCTGAATTATAAGTCTTTGCAAGTTTCTTCATAGCTGCAATTCCATAATCCTTGCTATTCACCTCTAAGAAATTCCTTACAATTAATCTACTAACCGCTTCTGCATCCTTTTCTGTAAATCTCCTCACAATAATACAATTTTTTACATACTTAACCAATGTCATCTTTTCATTTACTTCTATATCCTTGCCAACCCTGACAAATCCGCATTTTTCGTATAAATGACAATTACCTTTTTCTTGTTTTATCGTAGCTAAACGCCATTCTATTGTATTCGGATAAATATCAAATAATTGTTCTATCACCGAGCTCGCAATCCCTTTATTTTGAAATTTGGGAATTATGAAAATAGGAGATATCCAATTAACATTTTCATACACCTTTTTGCCTTGATGCCTGCTGACTCTCACACCTCCAACTTTTTCTCCATGAAACACAATAAAGTAAAAATCTGAATTTTTCTCAATAATCTTCTCTGTTACTCTTTTCAGACTTTCTTTTGCCGGACTTGTATCATCATCTTGATATTTTTCATATAATGGCATAAACGCTTCTACCTGTAGTCTGTGCAGACATTCTGCTTCCCATTCGGTTACTAATTTTAATTCGATTAAATCACTCATTCCATGCACATCTTCCACACAAAAAAATCGCACCAAACATTTATTGTCCAGTGCGATAATCCTAATTTACGATGTAATATATGAAAAAACATCACCTACATTCTGGTTTTATGCACTAGACTAATAGACCTACCGACTATAAACCAATGCATTAACCTTGCAAAGCTTATAACCTAGTACGTCTATAATACATGTACATATAATGTCTTGAATGTAAGTTCTGATTCATTTGTATGCTCTCCTTGTATTTTTTAGTTAATGTATCACCTATAGTTATTCATGTCAACAGTTTATTTACGATTCAAGATAATATCTATCATATCCTGTTTCCCGCTGATATAAGCTATTCTATCGTCTGCATACTTTCTTTCCACTTCTTCCTTTAACTGCTGATACTGTAAAGCTGCATTCTCATTAGAATTAAGATAATCCCTGAAATAAATGTAATTCTTCCACTCAGTTCCGTTCCATTTCACAACATGAATATGGTGTGTCCTAATGTCATTTTTCATATCACCCATTACATAAAGCAGCTGGTGTTCCACATCCGAACCACGATAAAATATTCCTTCCTTCTGTAACTGCTCATTATGTAACATTACTTTATCAAAATCAGTTACTCCAACGGCAATATCAATAATTGGCTTAGCTTTAATTGCCGATATTGCTGTGCTTCCAATATGCTGTATATCAATAGCATCATCACCTAATATTGATTTAAGTGTTTTGATTGTTTGAACAACAGTCTCATCCCAATGTTTATCATGTGATTCAAGCTGCACTGTTCCTCTTTTTAATCCTAATGACATAAAACACACTCCTCTTGGCTTATCTATTCTGACCATCCCTTATAAATGGCTTCTTGATATCTTTACCTAATAATTGATTGTATGCCTCTACCTTACGAAATGTATTCCCTAACATTTCCCGATTTCTGTATTCTCTAATAGCTTCCATATCAAACTCTGCATAAAAAATCCCCTCTGTTTCATCGTCAGCCAACAAAATCGTGTTATCCACACATTTTCCATTTCTATCCCAGCAAATTGGACTATATGCACAAGAACATCCGGCATTATCTCCATTCGGATTTGCCATAGCAACTGCAACCATATTTTCATATGCTCTTGTAGAAAGTGCTCTGATTCTTGGCTGCATTGAACCGCAATCATTTGGTACAAGAATAACTTCAGCACCTTTTAGCATCAGTATTCTTGCACTTTCCGGATACTCTCTGTCATAACAAATCATAATGCCTAATTGTATTCCTTCAAAATCACACACCTTAAACTCTTTCCCTGATTCAACATTTCTTTCATCTGCAAAATCACATGTATGCACTTTGGAATATTTCATTAATATATCGCCCGATTTATTGATAACAAATGCTGAGTTCTGCGGTTGCTTATTACCTTTTGTAAATGCAGTGAGCACCACGCCTATTTTATATTTTTTTGCATTCTCACATATTTTTGCAATTCTTATATCATCATCTGCAATGCTTTTTTCATATGACATAGGCAAATCATATCCTGTAATAAAGCATTCCGGCAATAAAAGAATATCTGCATGGTTTTCCGAAGCCTCTTTCATTGCCATCATGATACTTTCAATATTCTTATCTATTTGTGCATTAATGGCACGCTTTTGTAATATTGCAACCTTAAACATTTTTATTGCCTTTCCTTCTATGCTAATTCTCTCCTAATAAATCCAAGTATATTCTTTCAACAATACTGTCTGCATCCATTTCACAGGTGATGGTCTGTTCCTCAAGAACTGAGGAAAAATCTTTTTCTCTCCACCATTTACGCATAGCTTCTTCGTCAAATTCCTGACTTTTATTTCTCATATTATGTCGTCTTACTGTTTCTTCAAAGGGTATGTCAAAATAATATGCGTAAACATTTAAGCCGTATAATTCATTTGCCAGCTTAAATAACGTACTATACCACTCATCATACATGATACCCTCTAAAATAACCACATCACAATGCTCATACCCATATTTCAAAAGTTCTATCATAAGTGGTAATGCCTTAGTATCAACGCCATCTTTAACCCACAAGATATTTCTCCTAATCTCATCTTGTAAAATCATCATTGTATTGTATCCAAATTTCTTTTGCAATGCCCTAGCTACTGTTGTTTTTCCACTCCCAGAGTTACCTCTTAATATAATTATCTTTTTCATAATTTCTCCTTAATCTTGCTATTACTCTCTCCACAAATAGAGCCAAACTAGAGCCATTCGATAAAACAAATGCCGGAAGTCTGCATAAATACAGGCTTTCGGCATTTCTGTCCTGTCAGGGGGCAAACCCTATTTTATTAAAAAGGGCAAAGAGAAACTTTATTTTCCATCATCTCCTCTTCTCTCCTGACACATTACATTTTATAAAATATATTCTACTGTCCCGTTCAAATCCTTTATTTATGCCACTTTCAGGTCATTAAAAAAAGAACCCGACACAGTATTTTCTACTATGTTAGGTTCTTGGAATTATAAAAAATAAAATTCTCTTTTGCCTTTCAAATGAAAGTTATGCTTGCCCTTTGACATAGTAGGATTGTCTTGGTTTAATTGTACTACAATCCTACCGTATTTACAAACGATTTTATGTTACATTTCTCTTCTATGTTTAGGCATTTTTTTAACAGCCTCCACGATTTCTTCAACAGAGTTCTGACCTTTTAAAATCCCATTTAATAGTTTTTCCAACATATCATCATACACACTACTATTCATTGGATTAAAATGTGCACATATAATAAAATTGTATGGTGTAATATAACGAGTTCTTAATTTCGCCTTTCCATTTAAATCAACAACTTTGCCATCAATCACAGCAGCACCATCATCATATTCCGCCCTTGTTACTTTTTTATTCTCATATTCTGCATACTCTTCATAATAATATCCATATTTCTCTGTCCATTCTTCTACAAGGGCATCATCTTTTGTGTATAAACCAGTCTCTTCTTCTGGATAAGTTTCTACATAGACAAATTTCTTATAATATTCTCCTGCTGCATATACAACAATCCTTTTTACTTTTATCTCATCGCCATCCATTAAAAATTTATCATCTGTGACTCTTTCAAATCTGCTAATATCACAATTTCCACTACCTCTAAACCACCATATAGGACCTCTTAAATTTTTTCCACTAAGTGGTTTTTTCAAGAGAATCTGTAATCTATCAACACATTCTTTAGGATTTGAAAATTCTTTTATTCCCCGCACCCCTGGAAATGCCTTTCCAAATCTATAACTAAAAAAAGGTGTTGACGCATCAAACGAATCAATATCATTGCTTTCTTCCTCTTTATCCTGAGAATCTTCTCCAAGATTTTTCTTAATGAGTTTTAAATCATACTCCTGATTAATTCTATCATAGTCCTTAATATTTGCAGCAATTATTTCTTGTACAAAAATAAATTCCTCATCCCAAAATCTTTTATTCTTCTCTATTTCATCTTCACGGATACACATAAAGTCATCTATAAAATTTCTTGCCACTTCAAACCGTTCGACTTTCTTTGGCGAAAATTCCCCTCTCATTAATTTGTTCATTTGTTCTTCATTTGCAAAATATGCAATGCCATCAAGTTTTTTAATTTTATCAGCCTCACGCAAGAATCTGTAGAATTCAACCAATTGTTTTGTTCCCGTACCACCAACGTGTGAATATAATGTAAAATACTTTGGATATAATTCATAACATAATTCATTCTTTTGTCTTATAATACAAGCTTGTCTACTTCCTTGAACATTCCCAATAACAACAATAAATTTATTAATAGATTTTAAATCCTCTCTTCTCAATATATGCATTGGGTTATCGCCTAAAAATTTAATATTTGATGCAAACGGAAATTCACCTCTGCCATGTACCATCCACTCTTCATTTACGCCAAATACGTCAACAAATTTCTTCTTAAATTCATCATCAGGTTCTTTGCCTTGTGTTAAATAAACTTTTAAATCGTCTACATTCTTTAATCCGATAAGCGAACTTACATATTCAACTGTATATTCTTTTTCATTAAATCTTCTTGCTTCATTTAAAAGCGAAAGCAAAACCTCAAATCTTTCTGAAAACCAAGAATTAACACTTTCTTTCGTACTATTGTCATTATTATATATATTTATAACACTATTTCCAGTTCCAGCCACATTACCCGTTCCTTCTACAGAAATTGTACTACTATTATCGCTCTGAATAATTTGATTTTTCTTACCTGTAATATTGTTTCCACCTGAAATATTGTTATTATCGTGCATTTTAGATTTTACTGTATATGTATCTGAATTCTCACCAGACTTTTTTCCTATTATGCGTTTTCCAATAAAACCTAATGCCACTACACCAATTCCACTAAAAATCCATTCTTTTCCTTCCCAAATTGCACTAAAAATTTTATCTATATCCATTTACATCATTCCTCCCCTGAATTTTTATAAGGATTATTATACAATAATCATTTACTTTTGTCCTTAGTTTTTATGATTCTTGCGTTTTGCACAAACTTACACCTTATAATTCCCCCTACTCTTTTAGTGTACCTTAGTTTTCTGCGTTATTCTCATTAATGTGCTTGAGGTTTTCTCCTAATCGAATCATCATATCTATAGTAAGTATGCTTTTTAATGCGTGCTCTCTTGTTCCAAAGTTTAATTGTATTCCATGACAAATCTTATTTCTACATGGATGACTACTTTGATTCATACTGTCCTCAGAAGTTAAAATAATTGTTGTGGTCAAGCATTTTTGTAACACCACCGCCTAAATTATCCCAAAGATAGTATCCGCTTCCCATAAGGAGTCAAATACCCATTGTATGAATGCGGACGGATTTGGTTGTACCAGCTGTACGCAAACTGACTGATGGCATTATCCAGTTCCTTATCTGTATGAATATTATACTGATAAATCAGTTCCGCTTTTAATGTATTGTAATAACGTTCCATAGGTGCATTATCATATGGAGTTCCTGCGCGACTCATACTTTGCGTGATTCCTCTCATTTCACAAAATCTTGTGAAATCAATAGATGTAAACTGCACACCTTGATCTGAATGAAGTATTAACTTCGATGGATCACAATGTTGCGCATGAATTGCCTTATCCAAAGCACGAATTGCAAGGTCGCTTGTAATAAATTTTCCGTTCTCGCTTGCGACAACACTGCGGTCAAACAGGTCTATTATTGTACAATTATAGCGGACATTTCCGTTTGTAAGATAAAGATATGTAAAGTCTGTGCACCAGACGCGATTGGGCTCATTTACGACGAAATTTTGATTCAGCAGATTAGGAAAAATTTTGTTTGGCAATCCTTTTTTATAGCTATGTTTCTTACGTCGTGGCACATAGTAAAGAGGCATTTCACGATTCATATATTTGTGAATCGTAGTTTTGGATAAATGAATCTTGTGTCGCTCAAGAAATATCTTCATGAAACGATGACCAACATTGCCTCCAAGCTCATGATAAATTTCTCTGATTTTATCACATACTGCTTTTTTCTCCTGAAAATACTCATACTTAGATGCTTTCAAATAATTATAATAAGCGTTTGGTAGGATGTTCATATGACTGAGAAGCCATATATATCTTTATTTTCGTCAATAAATCGATATGCCTCTAATCGATTTCCGTTGCAAAGAATGCCGCTGCTTTTTTTAAGAAATCATTTTCCTTTTCAAGTTCTGCTTTCTCCTGGCGAAGTTTTCGTACTTCCTCCATGAGTTCTAATTGAGATTTGGCTTCATCATTTGTTTGGCATTCTTCACGATATGCGCACACCCAATTGGAAATTGAGGCTTTGGATACGCCATATTCAGCAGCAAGACTCTTAAGAGTACGCCCATCCTGGATGTGTTGCGTAACGATTTTTTTGCGTGTGGCATCTGTAAATTGTGTCATAGAAATTCTCCTTTCCCTAATGAATATATTAACTCATTAGGCAGGAGTGTTACAAATTTAATTTACCACTACACTTCCTCTTCTGCTATTTTTTTCACTTCATCTTTAAACTGCTCAAATGACATAATATCAGTATCATTCTCCTCATCTATCATTTCAGTTACAATGTTTGCTGTTCTATATACCAAAAAACTTCTTACTTCCTGTATTCCTATTCCATAATACTCTTCAAAATAATCCATATTATCAATAACACTTTTCTTTTTTTTATTTATTTTTTTAATATACTTTCTCGCATCCGATAAATCCCCCATAAATCCATATGGAGTAAATTGAAAAGAAACATCTTTACACTCTACTACGAACAAATTATGGTCACACACAAAAATTGCGTCTATTTCATTAGATAAACTCTTTCCACAACTCAATTTATGCACATTCGACATAACATCTGGAAAATACAAACTTATAAATGACACTACTTCTTGTTCAAATTTTTTCTTAATTTTTTTATTTATTATTTCTGAGTTAGTTTGCCTACAGTCTTCTAATAAATTGAATTCTAGTTTACGCAATAAAATGCTATATGCATAACCAATTAATACATGCGAATACAAAAACCTGTTTTCATCAATCTTCATAATGCATTTCTCAAAAATGCGATTATCATCTCTATCTAATGGCAATGATAATTTCTCAATAATTTTCGAATCATTAATGCATAAATATTCAAATATTTTTTTACTCTCTTCAATCGTACATTGCGCAGACATGATAAATTCCATTATTATACTCTCATAATTTGATTCTGTACTTAAATTATTATCTGGTAAAATCTGAGGTGGACTACTTATGATTCTTTCTAGCGTAGTTATACGAAATCCATATATTTTATAAAAATTATTATCTAAAAATCTTTTAACATCCTGTGGATAATTCTTTTCATAAGTTATAATATCACGTGCTAATTTATCTTGGAATTCTACAATATCAACATTATAATCTCCTTTTAATTGCATTTCTCCATTGCTAATACATAATATTGGATTGTTATATATACCACTATCTATTAACCATCTAATTCCAATCAACTCTACTATCACCAACGCACAACCATATATTTTTATGAATATTTCAGAATTCACAATGCATTGTTCTTTAGTATTTGTTATCATAAAAGTTTCTTGTATAATAAGTTGAATTGCATTTTTATCCATTGCACATATATTTTGTATCAAGGAAGTGCCATTGATATTCTTTGCCAATGCTAAAACAATTCTCTCTAATGGATGGGCTGTATTCAAATCAACTTCCTTCCCACCTATTTTCAAATTAACTCTTCCATGAAATTCAGCTTGATAAGCTGCCAATATATATAATATCTTTCTTAGTTCCTTGCCATTTATCTCTCCAAGAATCGTCCTAAGCTTTCTTCTTAAAAATCCTATTATCGAATCATACAATTGCACAATATCTTTTTTACTAGAGCAACTAAATTCTGGCATATGTACTTCATATAGGTAATATTGAATTTCTTTTTTGTAAATTTTCTCAAAACTGTAAATATCATCAAAATAAACACTTTGATATGTCACATCCACATACTCCAGTAAATGACAAGAAAAAAACTTCATATAAATATCAATAATTCCACTAAAATCCTGCATAAAAACCTCTTTTCAGTTTCCATATACTTAATACTTTTGTATATAAATACATCCTACACTCGCTACTAGCATGAGCTAATCTTCCATTTTTAAAACCATATTATAAAACCTATCAAAACTTTTATTAATAACAAATCCATCTTGCTCTGCCGGTGCTTCTGATGTCCTTCCACCATCAACACCACCACTTGCTGTCACATAAAATGCTTCTACAAAACCTGTTGTTGTAATTCTCGAAAATATACTATAGATAAAGTGTTGTTTTTCTTTCATTGTACTAGAATATTGATTAAGAAATGAAAACCAAATATTCAATCTCTCGACACCATTCAAATGTCTACCATTGCAAAATTTAAAATAATCTACCAAATACTGAATTTCTCTATATGACATTGTATTCAATATTTCCAAACTTTCTTCAAATTCGCTATTTTCAATATGTTCACCTGATAAATAGCCATTCCTAATCAGATTACCAAAATACTTTACCTTATCATTAGTCGCCAGTCTACGAACAGCTTCTCTCGTTTTTGCAAAGTTTACAATAAATTCCACATCATTAACCATAGCAGATGTAATGCTATTTTTGTCTTTCAAAATAACCTCTATCAATTCCTTCTCTTTCTTTTCCTGAAATTCTTCAATTACTTTATTCATAGAAGAATCTATCATATCCCCGATAACAGGAACCGCCTTAACTATCGGCATTAAAACAGATTCTACTATAGGATTACTTTTTATATCCGCATAATCATTTGCATTTTTTAATGATACCTTTGCCAATTCTAACTCTTCGTTCATTACATCTCCTTTCCGTATCATATACTATATCAATAAAAAATAGTATCCAATACAACAATTCCATTTATTTGTCGTAACATTTCCAATTTTTCTTTTTGAATGCAGTATTCTACAAACTTTTGATAATATGTATTTGACTCAACAATAATCTCTACATTTTTATACTCAAACTGTATATCGCCTGGTACTCTCCATTCCCTTTCATGTGTCCAATCAACCATATATTGATTATCACTCAAATCATAATTAACAATTCTCCAATATTCATCACTTGGTAATATGGATTTCATTAAATCCTTTTCTTCATAAATCACAGGTCTGCCACCTTTTTTATATATCCACGCCTTATTAAACCTTAATCCAAATGCACTATAACGAACTTTATCATCTGATTTTTCTCTCAACTCCTTCTCATATAATAAATTTTCTGCTATAGCATTTAAAGGTGCTTCTTGCAAGCATACTGCTGATTTACTTCCTATAATAAATCCTGTCGCTGTTGTACTGCCAACTACCGTTTTTTCTTCAAGTATCTTTAATAAAATTTTGAATGCCTCTTCTGATGAATTACCCTTTGTCAAATGAGTAAGTCTTGAAGAAATATCATTCCGATTTTTATATCGGTTTCTCCATTCATTAAAATTCATTCATTGCTTCCTTTCGTCTTCAAATCCCTTTTGTTATTTCCTTTACGAGAATATCAACTCTATGTGCTGACATTTTATCACATGTCTTTACTAGTATTTCACAATATGATAAAAATCTATCATTGTCAGTATGATAAAGAACATACATAATATTGTAGCAAGTACGATATTGTTTATCATCAATACTACCTACCGGAAATGAATTTATATTATATAAACTATCAACAAATTCTTTAATAATATCTCTGTAATAGCTATTTTTAAAATGTTCTCTCAACTTATATGAATATTCATAAGCATCTTTTCCTTTTGTATTTTCTACCAGATAATCAACATACTTGGCTATTAGTTCTTTTTTTACATTTTCTTGTTGCTCAGAATATGCTGCTTTAACCTTTTTTGATTCCCTATGCCATAAATCATACTCATAACTTAAAATTTCTTCACGACCATCTATTGCACTTTTTAATAACATATCATGGACTTTGGTTTTATAAGTCTCTAATACATCCGTAACATCCATTTCAAGAATATCACACCATATCACATATTCATCAGTAAATTTGTTTAACTCTCCAAGACTGCTTGTACCAATAATTTTTTTATACAACTCTGGAAGCACTCTCTTTATTTCTTCATCTGATTTATAATAATTCGGCTTGCATCCTGCCTGTAAAAATAATTCATACTCCGTTTTCAAATCATCAAAAACAAGCATTTCTTCATTTTTATAGTATTTGAATAACATTGCCACTAAACTATTACTCTTTACACTTGTTAAGTATCTCATAATTCTATGTTCTAATTCATTCTGTATTGCAGCCAAAGATTTTTTAATAGCATCCTGCTCTTCCTCATCTGGTTCTTTATAATACAATTTATCTATACTCTCGACTACAATTGCAAAACATATCAGCCTTATTTCATTCATAAATTGCTCACTATTAATATCTTTGCAATACAATTTTACATCATCATAAAAGTTTTGAGCTTTTTGGAGAGTCCGAAGATTCTTTACTTTATGTTTTGACAAAAAATCATTTATAAATCCCGCATGAATACCTAACACTCCCCAATTGATATTTTTCGGTCTTTCTGTGATTTTATATACTCTGTCGATTACCTTCTCATTGTATTTTTCAAAAATTTTCTCTTCATCCATTAACTCTTCAAGATTTGCAACTAATATCACTTTAACATAATTACATTTCTTTAATTCTTCAACAACTCCAAGTACCTCTTCCATACTTATACTATTGCTTAATCTCTCTAAATCATCTATAACTATCGTATACCATGAATCAAACTCTTTAGATAGTAATAAAAATAATTCTCTTTCCTTTGCAATACTTTGAAGTACATCCTTAACCTGTGCAACTTGATTCCAAATAATCGCTGCACCTTCTAATATATTTTTGGCAATTTCTCCGATTTTTCCACCTTTATTATTCTTTAACGCTAACTGAAATAATGCCTCATGATATATTTGCTGACTATTTTGTAATCCAAACATTGATATTTTACATACATTATCCCGCTTCTTTAATGCATCATCAATTGCATACGTTTTTCCAATCCCCCACTTACCATCAAATAAAATACATTTGTATGGTAAATCTGATAGCTTTCCAATGATTTCACCTATATAATCTGCCTGCATAATTACACCCAATTTATCCTTTTCTATTCATTCTGCTCATATCCATAATTTTCTTCAAATTCTTCCGCCTTCATATCAATATACTCATTAATCTGAATTTCTGATAACAGATGGTTATACCTAATAATATCCAATTCATCCTCCGAAGACTCGAGCAATTCTTTTAATGCAACTTTTGCTACATCCACTCCCGGTCCCCTAGATATCCTTAATAATATATTCCATAACTTTTCAATATCTCCATACCTATCAATAAACATATAGAAGATGCTATTTATAATCGCAATATAACTTTCTTTATCAATTTTCTTTTTCCTTTTTATCAGTTTTTCATATTCAGCAAGCTGCTCATCAAAACTCTGCATCATAGATTCATTTGCATTAAAATGTCGTCTATTATACAGGTTTATTGATTCAACAAATTTACATGTAAGCGGGTCAGAAACTAACGAATTATCAAAGTCCTGATACATCCAGCATTCTGCATCATATTGTTCAGGCTCTTGCAAACCATCACTTTTCATTAGCTCATAACCTATGTTTAACATTTTTTTTAAATACAAAATTGCTAATCCATTCTTTTGCATCACATCAAATAATGTTATAACTGCCTTTTGTGAATAAAAGTATCTTAAATCTTTTTGCTCAATCTTATTTTTTATCTTTGTAATCAAACTTTTTGCTTCTAAATGGCTTAACCTATAAACATTTTCAAGTTGCATTGTATCTGATGTAATTTCAAAAGCACTCCCCTCTATTACTTCCCTCTTACTTTGTTGTTGAAATGTTATAGTAGGATTATTTCCATATACTTTTTCAATCACCGTGTCACTTTTTAATATCTTAACCAAATTAGCAATTTGCTGCCCCAATTGTTCCTTATTTCTGTAAAAAATGACAGTTTTTAAATTTTCATGGTTAATAAATTCTCTTAAAACATCGCCATCTGTAACATCCAATGAATGACCAAAAATATATAATATATTTTCTTCTTTTCTTCCTGCTTTTACATTCTCATCAATTTGATTCAACCACTTTTTATATTCATTTCCTGCCTTTTTATATATTCTTTGATAATACTTTTTAAAAGCAATAAACTCTATTTCCTTACTTCTTCTGTCCTCTGAAAGATATTCATCAATTCCTAAAACCATATTATTATTTTCTGCATTTCGCTGAATACAAATTTCGATTTCTTCCTCAGAGGCATCAGTTTTACCTGTAAAAAAATGAATGTTATTAGTTGCTATACCATGTGCAAAAGAATAATCAATTCCTTTTCTATTATAGGCATACAAATTTCTATATGTATCAGAATAATTAAAACTAAATACTTTACTAGGATGTATTTTCTCAATATCCGGGTTGTAATATTTAAGTTTTTTACTTCCAACATAATCCCAAATATATATTTCTAATGCACCTATTAATTTATTCAAGTCACATAATAACTTAGGAATATATGTTTTTATAGTATCTGGTTTTAATTCATAAATATTTATAATATCAGATAGCCTTTTTATATAATAATTTTCTAAACTCTCATTTTTACTTTTCCCTGTTTCAATACTTTCATAATATTTTATCAACCCATCCATAGCTTGAATAACTGATGATATTTCACTTTCAAAATCTATCCAATTTTCCTTATTTGCTAAATGTTCCTTATATACTTTTTGAAAATACTCAATCCATAAATTGTTTTCCGTAAATGTATACAATGCCACAACTCTATCTTCACATTCAGGATTTTCAAAAATCAATTTCAAGTAATCATCTTTTATATCACACAGCCTTTTGGGTACATTATTCGCTGATAAATATGCATTTTTAAACATTTTGACAAATTCCAAAAACTGTGTATATTTAGTCGGTAATTCATGTTCCAAATCAAACCCATTTCCAATCATCAATATATTCATTCGAAATCCACTCCTTTACATCATATCCTCATCTCATCCGATGCTCTCCATCTAATACCTTGTTATATTTTTTAGTCAATCTATTGTTTAATTATTTCTTCCTATTTATATCGGCAATAGCCCTGTATAATATAAGAATCATACAGGGCTATTCCTCATTTTTTGCCAACCATATTCCTTAAAAATGTACTTCTAACTCCACCCTATTTCCCTCTCTATCGGTGTGATTTTTTATAATATCCTCTAACATATCAAACTGACACATATTATCCCTTACATTATTTTTTGCTCTAATTTCATCTATTGCTTCTGTAAGAGTTCTTCCACCCAAACTCTTACCAATGATGGTATTTACTGCTTTTACCTGACTATGGAATGGCTCTCTATCTTTGAACCTATACACCTTTTCTCTAATATCAAAGATTGGTGTGTCTAGTTCCGCATCAATAATAAGGATAATCCACATAATAGCATTAAATAATTGTTCTGCTATTGGATTCCATACTTCTGCTGGTCTTCTTCCTCCATTTCCACCATGATTTCCGCCACCACGACCTCCGGCTCCGCCTTCTCCATGTAAAGGATTAAATAAAGGTAAACCTTCGTGTCCTAGCAATCTTAGAAAATCCCTTGCAGCACTCATACCACATTGAATAATTTCTCTTCTTCCACTTACTTTGTCAGTTGCATGGAAAATATAATAATCATTTTCAATAACAGCACCTGCATCACTATGTTTGGTCTGACCTGCCAGTAATTGAATATGTGCTACCGGTACTACATTAAAATTATCGAAAATCCATTGTCTTCTTTCTGTACTTCTGCACTCCATAAAATCATCCTCCTTCCTTATTTCCAAGTTGCAAATTCAACTTCATCATATTCATCTTCATCAGCAAATTCTTTATCAACGATATAAATGCAGCGTAACCGATAAGCATTGTTTTCAAAATAGTAATTATAAGTATTTGTCCAACAAGAATCCTTATAAATTTCCTGCTTATCAGACTTACCTAATACTTGTTCTGTTTCAAGAAGCAACTGTTCTACAAATTTTTCAAATTCATCCTGTGGCATTCTATTAACCTTAAAAGTGTTATAAAGATGTGAACCAACTTCTGTATCATCCATACAGCGACCACTTTGCGTCCAATCAAGTTTCTCATTATCTTCCATTCTTATACATATATCGTTATATCTCGTTAATTCAATATCTTCCCAACCAATCATCAGTCCTTCTGTCGGAACCACTTCCCACTGATATTCTACCTTAGCATAATTTCCATAGAAATCATCAAAATCTGTAATTCTATAACCACCAATAGCATCAACAAAATCTCCACAGATACTTTCAATGTCCTGCCCTTTATCAACATCCATTCCTAACTTATCAATGACTTTACACATTTCTTCCACTGTAGGATACACATTTGTCACTACGCCAAATTCTCGAACACCGATACATTCCACAATGCTATCATTTCTTTCATCTAACAAAGCAAAGGTAATGTAAATAGTAAATCCATCCTTGTTATTTATCTCTTCAATAGACTGAATCTTCATTTTACATCCAACAGAATAACCTGCGTACTCTTTAATTAAATTTTTCCCTTGATTAATACTTTTTCCTTGTAATTCCTTTGCTAATCTTACACAATCTTCTATTTTATTTGCATTTATCATCATCAATTCCTCCGCTTTTCTTTAATATTCTATCCTATCTTTTCCAAAAGCAATGCTGATTGTTAATGACAGTGTTAAAATGTAAGAAAAAGGCGTTTAAATTTTGTAAGTTTTTCAATGCATCTCTAGGATGTGATACACTCTTATAAATACATTATAGGAGTGATTAAAAATGAAAGGAAACTTATGGATGGAAATTAGAAATGAACGCAAGAAAGGATTAAGCTATACAGAAATAGCGAGAAAACATCATATTGATCCCAGAACAGCTAAAAAATATGCGAATTCTGACACCAAACCGGTATATACACTCACAGCCCCAAAACCTTCTAAATTGGATCCTTATAAACATCTGATTGATATGTGGCTGGATGAAGCTCCTTATAGTGCTGTACGTATTCATGAAAAACTGATCGAACAGGGATGTGATTGCAAATACACCATCGTAAGGCAGTATGTAGCTACACGTAAAGCTGATTTAAACAAAAAAGCAACCGTAAGATTTGAAACGATGCCTGGTTTACAGGGGCAGGTTGATTGGGGATTCTTTGAAAATTATAAAGTCTTAGAAAACGGAGAATACAAGAAATTATACTGTTTTCTGATGATTCTGGGATATTCACGAATGCGCTATATCGAGTTTGTGACTGATATGAGTACAACGACATTAATTAAATGTCACATCAATGCATTCAGATACTTTGGAGGCTATCCGGCAGAAATTCTATATGACAACATGAAACAGGTTGTTATAAAAAGACTGATGAAACAATCTGAAAGTGAATTAAATAAGCAGTTTGAGGATTTTGCAGGTTTTTATGGTTATAAGCCCATATTATGCCGGCCATACAGAGGACAGACAAAAGGAAAAGTTGAAAGAACTGTCAGGTATGTCCGTGAAAACTTTATGATAGGAATTAAATATAATTCATTGGCAGATTTAAACAGTCAGGCACACGCATGGTGTAATAAAATCAACGCCAAAATTCATGGAACAACCAATGAACGTCCAATAGACAGGTTATCAGAAGAAAATCTCCTGCCACTAAAAAGGGAATATATCATTGATAAGATGAATTTAAGAAGAGTTGAAAAAGACTGCCTCATCAGCTATGCCGGTAATAAATATTCTGTTCCAGCAGAATACGTTGGCAAGAATGTGACAGTCATTGTCCTCGACCATATGCTGGCAGCATATTTTGAGGGTAAACAAATCGCTTTACATAAGTTATCATACAGCAGGAACACGCTAAATGTCAACAAAGAACACTATAAATCCATGATAGTGAAATCAAGCTTTGACATTGAAAATACCTTGTTAAATAATCCCGCTTTAGTGGACTTAGGTATCCCGAATCATTCTTTGAAAAAATATGATGAACTTATGGGAGGTGTGACACTGTGAGAGAAGCTGTTTATGAACGAATAAAGAAAAACCTCGAAATATTAAACATGAAAAACACATCTCTTATCCTGGATAACTATCTGGAAAAGGCCATACATGATAAGAAAAACATTGTTGAAATTCTGGATTATCTGTTAGCGGAGGAAGCTAAAACAAAGAAAAACAGGGCTGTCGAAAACCAGATTAAAATGTCTGGATTTCCATATAGGAAAACTTTGGAACAGTTTGACTTTGATTTTCAACCAAGCATAAACAAAGAACAGATTATGGAGCTTGCAACAATGCGTTTTGTTGAAAATAAAGAAAATGTAGTGTTTTTAGGAACACCCGGAGTTGGAAAAACACACCTTGCAGTATCTCTTGGAATGATAGCTGCACAACATAGGTATTCAACTTATTACATCAATTGCCATAATCTCATAACACAACTGAATAAGGCACATTACGAAAACAGACTTCAGGAAAGATTGAAGAATTATGCAAAGTATAAAGTATTGATTATTGACGAAATAGGATACCTGCCTATGGATATACAAGGTGCAAACTTATTTTTTCAATTAATCGCCAAAAGATACGAGAAGAATACAACCATTTTTACTTCTAACAAAGCATTTTCGTCATGGAATGAAGTTTTTTCAGACATTACGATTGCCTCGGCAATTCTGGACAGGATACTTCATCACTGCCAAGTGATTAGTATAAAAGGTGAAAGTTATCGATTAAAAGAACGAAAGGAGATGATGTCTAATGCTAATACCATTGTGAATACTTTATTTGAATCAGGCAGTTAAATTTTTTGCCTAAAAAGTGCAAAATTTAAACGCCAAAAAGTTACAAAATCATAATGTCATTGACACTTTATTTACCCTTGAAGATTTATATGGTCTGACTGTCAGCGAAGCAGACGGAGAGGTCTGTCTGAAAGTCAGCAAGGACAAAGGGAAAGACGCTCACGAACTACTGAAAATGCTCTATGCTTGGAAAGAACAGGCGGACA
>ENA-ORMO01000277-ORMO01000277.1-human-gut-metagenome-genome-assembly--contig:-NODE-277-length-77736-cov-3.715992_pt1 | contig 77736 bp, 76 predicted proteins | sample MGYA00242106_ERZ509001 | MGnify/ENA primary metagenome ERZ509001 (study PRJEB26280, sample SAMEA2338736) | human gut metagenome | biome: human gut; feature: human-associated habitat; material: faeces...
GATCTAAAGCCTCCACTGCGCTTGCTGCCATACCTGAAAGGTAATCGATCACCATCAGGCAGAGCAGAACACCCAAAAGATAAAAAGTAACTCCTAATTTCTGACTTAAATATGCAACCAGCCCGGTTGCACAAACCTGAATACTCATACATGTGCTCCTGTTCAATTACATTTGCCTCCTTTTGCAAAACATGTTATAATGTTGAAAAAGAGACAAATGTATTCTAAAAGCACCTGAATTCCTCGCTCATGGCTTCAGGTGCTTTTTCCTTTTTCTGATACTATTTTTCAATCATTGCTTTCAGTTTCGCAACCCTGTTAATCTTTGCAACGCAATCCATACTATCAGCTTCTTCTGGCGTTATGTATTGCATTAATTGTAAATACAAGTCATTTATAACCTTTGATTGCAGGTCTATGATTGCTTGCTGCGCGCAAAATATCTCCATCATATTCATGTTAAAGAATCCACTACCTCACCAACCACTTCACGCAAGTTGAAAAGCTTCGGAACCTCATCTTTAGTGTAAGCTCCACTTAATACTAAACTTACCCATGTTTTAACTAACGCGCTGTTTTTTGTAAATACCATAATCATCACTCTTCCTTTCCTTTTTCTGCTTTGTCTAATACACTCCATACAACTTCTCTCAAATTACTCAGGTTTGGGACATCTTCCCGCCCATAAGTGCCTGATTTCACAATCCGCACCCAAGTTTTTGTGAGCTGGCTATACTCATCAAACATACTCAACACCTCCTTTCTTCTATGCTGTCGGAGCCATCATCGTAGCAAGTACAATAGTAAGCTCCGCGATCGCCATATCATTATCCGTTCTGGCCTGCGCCAGATCGGTTTTGGCCTGTTCCAGATCATGCTCCAAGTCTGCAATCTTCTTTTCCTGCATCTCTTCTTTCGTCAGCGGAACGTCCAGCGCCCAGTCCTGACCGACCGACCAGAAAGAGTCCTGATCTGCTGCAACATCATCCCGGCTTGCTGTGGTGCGGAAAAAGACCTCATCATAGACATATTCCAGGTTGTCTCCCTCGCCGTCAGAATGCCCCGGCTGCTGAGCGATGTTCCTCCGCAGCCAAACATCCGCCATTCCATCCTTGCGAACTGTGTACTGGATTTCCTGCGGCTTCTCCACCGCATGTACGATTGATTTCATCCCATTGTCTCCTCTCTTCGTTTATATGGTTTTGCTGCTCACTATCAAAAGCTGAGATAACCTGACTGGCGGCATTTGCCACCTTTGCAAGACTCAGCCGCCTTGATACCTTGCGCGAGTTGCTGTGTTTGAATTTGCCTTTACACGACATCAGCTGCCTTGATTCTTTCAAACCCAGTTCCTGGCCCTTACCGAGTCTTGCCCTGGCTCTCATAATCTTCCGGCGGTGCCGCCTAAAGGTCCGGCGGCGGATTGCTATATGGTCGCAATAAATGCGGTACCCCATCATGTCGATGTCTTTTCCATGATGTTTACCGTCTGCGCCGATATAGTCCGTGGCATAAATGCGCCACTCCGGCTTTATCGTCAACCCTAGGCGCTCGCGCATGTAGTCCGTGAGCAGGGCCATGGCCTTATCCATATCGCGCTCAGACGATCCGATCAGCAGGACATCGTCCATAAACCAGATCTGATGATACAAAAGCCTGGTCCGTGATATCTCTCCGGATTTCTTGCGCCGCACTTTATGCAGCTGCTCCGCGGCATAGTGATACGCCTGCGAAAGGTAATAATTGCATGCAAATTGGCTAAAATAAGAACCGATTGACAACCCTTCCGGGAACGAATCAATCAGCTCATAGATAAGCCACAGCAACTTTTTGTTTTTGATGTCCCTGGCGAACCTGGCTTTGATCCGGTCGTGCGGGATAGACGGGTAGCACCTGCGCACATCCCCTTTTACCCAGTACCTGCAGTGCTTTGGGTCCATTTGGATCCATTTGAGAATCTGTTTTGCTCCCTTCTCCTGCCCGCGTCCCGGGATTGAAGCCATCTGATACGGCCCAATCTTAGCCATGAACATTTCCCGGCAAGCTTCAACCGCGACATAATCAAATATCTGATGGATCGGTTTCTGGATCCCGATGCGCCGCCACTTGCCGCAGACATCGTCATATTTGTCTTTAAATTCTATCGGCGGCAGGTCAAGTTTCTCCTCGATCAACCGCCGTCTCACATCTTCTGCTACTCTTTTGATACATTCCGGCAGCCAGTTGGTTGCCTTGATCCTCATCATCTTTCGGATCTGACGGTATGTAAGATCTGTATAATGGGCCAAAAAGCGCTGCACATCCCGGCGGGATCTCTTCTTCTCCAGCCAGAGATAAATGCAGCGCTCAATAAAGCCTGTATCTGTAATGTCGACGTTTTTGCAGTAACGCCTCATTCGTGATCCTTTCTGATCTCAAGGGCTTTCGGTTTGACTACTAACCCCCTGGCATGTCCTCCGCCATGCCGCCGGTCCGTGTCTTTTATTCGGCACAGGCCGATGCCGTCTCGATCAATTTTCAGGGTATCCCCTGCGGTCGCACGATATTCGCGCAAGTCGGTTGCTCGACGCTGCAAGATGCAAAAGCAACTTTCAAATTTGTCAGAAATGCGACGCAGGATGTTCCACCTGGTCCTGTCGACCCTGTTATTCAGGTTCGCGTAACGGAGCCCCGCATGCGACCTGTTGTTCAGATTGCCGAACCAGAGAAAAGGAACAAAACCCCGACGAGAAAGCACCTTGCAGCCCTTGATATCTATCTTATTTTATTTTTTTGAGGGGCGATCCCCTCTCCGCTGCGCGGATTCCCCCCCGAGCGGCTACGCCGCGACGGAGATAGGAAAGGCGACGCAGGATGCTCCACCAGGTCCAGGCGACCCCGCGATTCAGGCCCGCGCAACGGAGCCCCGCACGCGACCCGGAGTTCAGAAAGCCGAACCAGAGAAACTCTCTCAGGCTGGTGTTTCTGGCTCCGGTATGAACTCCATCGGCAAATCCTGTACTGGAAGATCCTTTCGCCTCAATCGGAATCTGCAGCCAGGGTGCCTGCGGGTCATATCCCTCTTTGGAGATATACTGCCAGCTGTCATTGGTATCCGGAGCCGTCATGGAACACTTAGCATAGTCATCCGTAATCTTGTTGTTGGCAATCTTGCGTGAATCATGTACGATATACGGAGTCTGCGTGTAGGTATCTGTATCAGCATCATAGACGCCGGACATGATTATATCCGCAAGAACCGTAAATCCTCCATGTCCAAACTCGACACCGGACAGAATAAATGGTTCCTTGCCGCTTGTGCAGTTACTTGGAGAACCGTCCGGTCCAAGTACATCGTCGCAGGCCCCAGACCACCAGTGCATCGTTGACAGATATACCGGAGATGTCAGAGTATCGCTCAGCGCAACTGCAGCCGTGCTAAATGCCGTCGGTGCATCTACATACACCGCGCTGTTGTTATCATCATAATCCTCAATCTTGAGAATCTTCACATCGTCCGCATACTTATGCACGTTATCATTTCCTCGATCAGTATTCACCGTTCCATTCTGGATAAATCCATATCCGATTGATGCATAGGAGCCGACAACAAGATTTTTCGCATTATTCTTGCTAATGATGATGCGTTTTACATCATCTTCGGTCACGGTCGCAGGATACTGGTTGTAATAGCCGGTTGCTCCAGCCATAAAGGTCTGAGAATTGTGATTTGCAAACTTCATGTCGTCCATCCACTGTGCCCAGGCCATATCTGTTGTTGTCATGCCGCAATACTGAGAACCCTTCTTCGCAAACTCAGCAATCTGGTTGTTGTGCGAGGTGTTGCGCAGCAACTTGCAGCCGGAGATTGATCCTACCAGACCGTCTTTTCCAGTTACGCCCGGGTACTTGCTCTTAAGGTAAAAGCTCCGTACACTTCCATCCGGCCTTACGCTATCTGGCCACGGTACAAGGTCATCAACTTTGTGATCCGCAAAATCCCACCCCTCCTCTGTGTCTGTGCTGATCCGTTTGTAGTATGGTGTTAAAAATGCCATCCATACATCGCCGCTCTCTCCGGTTCGGGAGAAATTCGGGCTGCCCTTGACCGCGGTGATGTGCGGTTCTCCATCTTCATCAATGTATCCGTTGACCTCGATGCCGTTAAACATCAGGTCGGTTACCGGCTTGCCAGCATAATCGTTACGCCCCTTCGTGGTGTTGGTTGATGTTTCGGCCACCATATTCGCATTGTCGCCGGTCTTCGTGCCGAGTGTGGACTGAGAGGTTGAAAACTGCGGGAAGGTCACACCTCCGTGCCAACCAGTGCGGTGCAGGTCGAACCAATCAGACCATGACATCGCATCGTCCTTATCTGCTTTCCGTTCAAGTTGTCCGCGCATTGCCTCCCCCGCAGTCGGATAGGTCTTTCCATCCGCGCCATAGCGGATGTCCTGGAGTTCTGCATTCCCTTCCGTTCCGCTAGATGCTGCCACGATATTCGTAACCTGATCTTTCAGTTCACGCAGTTCCTCTTCTGACGCCGCCAAATCCAAGCGCTGTTTTGTTTCCAGGATCTGGCGCAAATACTTTTCGGCCTCGATCAGGACACCTACTTCATTTTCAGACTTGATTGCATCATCTTTATAAGTTGCCTCTGGGATTTTAATATAAAAGCTCTGGGACTTAATATCTCCGTCCTGAGTGTAGATATAAAGCTGTGCTGGCTGCTTACCCGCACAAGCACATGCCTGGCTTGTAAGTGTCACAAGGACTGTATTTTCCGTTTCTGCAGTTCCGGTACACAGCACATACTTTCCGTCTGACTTTTTAATGCAGAGGGCAACACCTGCGCCATATGGTACTGCATAATCCTCATTTTTAAATCCTTTAAGCTTAAACCGGATCACTCTGGATGCGCTGTCTCCCTGCTGCACCTCGACATATTTATCATCCTTGGCATCGCCATACATATTAAGGGTGATTTCCTGAATTGTACCGTTAAATGCCATTTGCCTTTACCTCCTCTTCCAGCTTCCATTTTTCACTGTTACTCAGGTTGTTCATGCTGCCGATCAGCTCCCTAAGTGACGCACCATTTTTTACCTGCTCCGCAAGTCCACGTACCAGCGCTGTTCGTCTCTGCTCAGCTTCCGTCAGCGTATCGTGCCATTCAGCCACAGGTTTCTTTCTGTTTTCCAAGTTCACCCTGTCCACAACCGCTCCGGTTGGAAGGTCACTAAGTATGCAGCGCACGGCCTTAACCTGTTCATCACATGGTACCATAGCAACTACATTTCCTTCCTTATCAAAAATTACAACTACTTTCATACTTTTGGCACCTCCTAAACTATTCTATATACTGAATGCCCCACTGCCACAGACCTGTTCCCTGGCGTGTAAATACCAGTTCCAACGTTGCCCACCAAGAAGCATTATAGTCATAGTAATAAAATGCTCCATCTGTTGAGTAATGTGTAAAGCTGCGCATCAAAGCTCTTTGCCCATTGGCATATTTTGCGTATATAGCAACGCCTGCGTCTTCATAAGGCTCACTTTTATTGATGTGTACAAAAATGCGACTGTATTTCCTTAGATTAATCATCTTTGGAGTTGATAAAGTATTATCAGAAGCATTGCTGTTAGAATAAACTTGTCCCAAGCTGCCAAAACCTAAACTTCCGGTTCCAACAAGACCGCCTATATTGCTGTTACCGCCCGGCGTAGCCTTCCAGAAATACTCAGTAGTAGGTGGATAACCTTCCCACGTGCCTGTTATAGAATTATCATATATTGATACCGTTGCGCCTTTCTTTATAACATCAGCAGAAGGCATAACAAATGCCGGAATAACAACGTTCTCCGTCATATATTTACCTTTACATTTTAATGTTTGCTGAATCGTTGAGGGAATAGGTGTCCATCCAGGTTGTGATTGTATGGTCCCTGTTCTTTTTGTATGAGCATCTGTACTATAATAAGTTTTACCGGCAAGAACTTGATTGTCAACCGCTGTGCCAGTTAGTTCCAGTGTGCCCTCCACAACTTCATCATCAGAGTCGTTGGAAATTGCGGTTTTCCCTTTTAAAATATCTCCTTTAGTTGCAGTACACTCATCTGAAATTCCAATATTTTCACTACCACCGGTTACCAAAACTAAACCCATTTTTATACCCCCTTTAATCCAACTCTGATATCAATATTTGGCTTTTTATACGCCTTAAAAGTTACACTTCCGGCCGCTGTTACGCCAGGTACTGCCGCAACACAAGAAAATGCTTTATTATACGCTTTTATCGTTGCAGCTGATGCCCCATCTGCCAGACCACTTACAAGTACCGGGTAATCGTCTGCCGTAACCCCTGCCACGCTCACTTTCTGGGTGTATGGCGCCGTGGATCCGCTCCAGCTCGATGCTTTCAGCGTTACCCATGTCGGCTCTTTTGTGAGCCGGTTAATGACCGCGTTGGTTTCGTTAATATCCTTCGCCCCAAAAGGATCGCCCTCCTGGGTGTATGTTGTCGCATCAGTGATGGTGCTGGTGCCGCTCCCGGCGTCTTTTATCTCATAGAGGCGGTCCCCCGCCCATGCTGCGTCTTTATAATCTGTTTTTAATGCCATTAAAAGCCGCTCCTTCCCGTACCCAGAGTAAAGGCCAGATGATACCTTCCTCCGTTACTCTGGTTCGTAAGATTGTTGTACAAATCCAAGCAGCATTTTTCGATTCTGTTAAGCTCAGTAAAATCGATGGTTGCTGTGTTTTCGTAGTATGTTTTCTTTTTCCCCGCCAGTTTTGGGATCGTCTTGCTACAGATCGTCTCCAGATTTGCTTCCAGGACATTGATTTCATCTGCGTACAGGTAATCTCCCGTTTTTTTATCCACGCCCATGCTCTGCATGGCGAATGTTGGATAAAGGGTGTATGCCAGCATGCTGATTGCTGCAATGTTGTTTTTGATCCGGTTGTAGTCGGATGCGTTAAAGTAATCGCCCGTATAGTTCCCGTCGGCATCACTTTTTCCGGCCCAGTCCGTTTTCGGCTGCTTCCACACCATCAATCGCCCTCCTTGCTTTTATACTTCCAGACAGTTTGCCGCCTGAAAATGATAGATCATGTTCCTCCAGGAAGACCTGCATCTGATCTGTTTTATGTCCCTGAAGAAAAATAATGTCTCCTGCATCTGGTCTAAAATCTCCACGATAGGGCACATCATACTCAATGTTGTTATTCAGGTAATTCCCAACCCACTCTGCTACTGTAGCTGCATGTTCCTGGTCACTGATCAAAATGTTTGACCATTTTTTTGCCTCTCCGACAGTGTTCAATGATAGAGTGTAGTTGCTTTCATTTTGCAAGTATTCCTTTCCGGTTATGACAAGTTCAACTTCTTCAGTTACTCCTGTCAGGTCCACCCGTGCTGCATACGCAGAAGATTTTATTATTTTCCCGCAGTTTGAAACTAAGCCATAGCTTGCATTATTAAGATAGCAATCCACAATTTGCCCGCCCATAACCGTAGTTTTACACAGTTCTTTTTCTACTTCTGCGGACTCTGAAAATCTCGTCACAACAACATTTAGATCCTTATACAGCTGTGTCCTAGATCCTACCGGAGTATCTGTCATGGTCTTGTAAGTCACAGAAAAGTCCGTAACGTCACCAAAGCTGACTTTACGAACGATCACGCCATTTCCAGGCTTTCCGGAAAGAAATGAAAATTCTATCTTGTTAAACGGCGGGAATTCATGCTCCACATCCGTGATCCGTCCTATATCTGTATGGGTGTAGATCTCCTGCAGTTCTCCATCCAGATATGTCAGTATCTGCATTTCCGTTGGTGGATTTCCGCCAAATTCCACAGTCAGGCCATAATATTTAAACGCCGCTTCCAGGCTGATTGTAAATCCCGGAGGATCTGCAAAAGTTCCGGAAGAGTCCGCAATATCATTGCTCACGTATCCCTCGGTCAAATAGTTGCTGCCTCGCGGCAGAAAATACATGCTTCCGTCCGCACGGATATAATCCTTCCATAAGGTCGCGTATCCATATTTGGCATCAGCCATAACAACGCTTTTCGGTGTTGACCATCTGGCCGTGTTCTTTCCTTCCACGGCCATTTTTTCTGGCGATATTACCGTGGTAAAGCCGGCTTTCAGATGGATTACCCCACTGCGGTCTACAATGATTATAGCCCGGCCAGCGTTTGCAATGATCTGTAGGCATTCTGCGTGAGTGGCAACCGGCAACGGATTTGCCACCTGTACGTTTTTCAGATAGCTGTCAATACTATACTCTCGTTCGTCCATGCCCGCATCTGTGAGTACCAGCACCGCCAGATCGTAAAGATTTGTTTCTTCGTATGATCCCCAGTAATATATCCCATCCAATGACGCGATGATGTCCTTTGCCTGGAATGATACCTCATCATCGGATGCTTTCCAGGAGTCCAGCAGCAATGATGTGCCGGAAAACACCTCAATATCTCCGTTTTGGAGTGTAGCGCCATAGGATACCTCTACCTTTTGACCGGTCTCCAAAAAGTTGAGTGTCGAATCTTCATTTTCTACATCAAAGCGCCGATTCTCATTTTTCACCGAAAGACTGAGGTCCGTGGTCGGAAGCTCTGCCGATATCCATGACAGGAACTCTTTTTTGCTGCTGTTTTTAATCTGGCGGTTTGTGAAGTTGATGCCAACGCCCATGCTGATCTGCAGCACTCTCAGCCGTGCTTTGCCGTTTACCATTTTCGTTGGCACAATCTGGATATAATCTGTATCCAGAAAGGTCTCCTCTGTGGTAAAATGACCGTTTGCGTTGCCTGTGATACTTACCGTCTTTTTGCTTGATACAATATCAAACTCCGTTGGGTATGCTTCGCCAAACTCCACCGTCAGTCCCTTGATGTCATATGGTCCGTCTTTGAACTTGGTTGTGATCGTGCCTAAAAGATCAGCGCTTACGATACCCTGATTAAAATATGGGCCATCTCTTGGCAAAAAAAGCATCTTGCCATCTACTCGGAAAAAGTCCTGTTCCAAAGTACCGTAAGTGTATTCCCGATCATAATTTTGATACGGCTTTTCCAGATTGGACATGGGTGCGTAAATACCGGAAGCGTATGCCATGTTTTGTGCGACCTGGTTAATGACTCCGATCGTAACCCACATATAAAACTGATTTCTATATTGCTGTTCCATCATCTGCTTATACGCATCACTAGCTTTTTGCATTACTCGATCACCCCACAGTCTACAATGTTTACTTTACAAAGTTTATAAATAAGCGGGCGCTGCTCTGCATCATTTATGCCTGCTGTCGCACTTCTATTGCCCGGATACATCTGTAAAGTTATCCAACCATTATTAACTGGATCCCAGATCTTGGCTGTCACAACAAAGGATGCGAATGCCTGACACATTTCTGCCCAGGTTTCCGCATCCAGCCAGGACCACTGCAGGTTATCTATCTTGTACTGGTCCCGTCCAACCTTGTCCCCGATGAACTCGCCCTGGGCATTTCTACCAGCTGTAACATTAGTTGCAATAATCAGGTCCCATACATTGTCAGGAGCAGGAAATTCCCGCCCGTTGACTGTTATAAACGCTGCCATGTTATCCCGCTCCTTTCTTTAGTCGAACTTTACCCCGGAACGCTTTTCAAGGTCTTTTAACTTTCTTCGCAGTTCCCGGATATCGATATTTACTACCAGGTCAAGATTTTCTATAAGCTCAATGATCTTCTTCAGAAGTTCGATCATGACATTTAGCTGTTCTTCCGATGCCGCATTAGATGATGCCATAGCACGATCCATCATATCCTGAAGCCGGTCACCGCCATAGCTGTAGGCTGCTACGGTTCCGCCTGTTCCCATTGTCGCAAGCGGAGGCGCTGCAGTCTGAGACATAGCAGTGATCTGAGATACCAGAGGTGCCATGCATGCTCTCATGCCACGCTGTACAGCCTGCGTGATGCCTTGGGTGATCTGCTGGTTATTTGCAACCGCCGCACGACCGCCCCAGCTTCCAACCATCTCCGGAATACCGTCTTCACGGGCTACAAACATTTGCCCGGATTTAGGGAAGCCACCGGAGGCATGACCGGATACAGGCGAATTGGTGCCATAATCCCAGTCATCACTGTCATCTGCTTTCTCATCATCCTCTGCATCTTCCTTGGCACTCTTGAAAAGGCTCTTTGCGCCATCCACAATGCCATCCCAGACGTTACCGACAAAATCAGCACAGCTCTGGAGCCATCCAGCAATAGAATCCCAGACTGATTTTAAACCGTCCCAGAGTTTGTTCATGATGTTCTTGCCGATCTCGATCATTGCATCTGATTTGAATACATCCTTAATCTTTTTCCAGATTTCTTCAAACCAATCCTTAATAGCATTCCATTTTTCTTCAATGGTTCCTTTTACGCTATCCCAAATCTCAGAAAGCTTGTCCCTGATTGCTTCGAATACGGTAGTTGCAAGTAATTTGATCGCATTCCAAAGATTAGAAACAAATGCTTTGATTGCGTTCCACTTATTTTCCCAGGAAACTTTAATTACCTGTAACGTGTTGGCAATAAATACTTTTACAGCGTCAATTGCATTATTGATCGTTTCCTTGATCTTTCCCCAGATTTCAATTGCAAAAGCTGACACTTCATCCCAATGTTGGTACAGAAGTACACCCGCAGTAATCAGGGCTGTAATAGCAATGATGACTAGCCCAATCGGGCTGGTAAGGAAAGCAATCGCTGCTCCCAAAGCAGTGGTAACCGTCGTTGCAATCGCACATACAGCATTCCATGCTACTGTAGCCGCTGTCATGGCTATCTGAGCTGCCGTATCTGCTATCTTTGCTGCGGTATTTGCAATAAATTGAGGTGCCTGCTTAATAAGGTGTAAAATAACAGAGTCATTTACAGCACACCACAATTCTGCAGCAGCTGTTTGAGCCGCTTGTGCTGTTGTATCAGCAATTTTAGCAGCTGTATTGATAGTAAACTGAACTGCTTGTTTTGCCAGTGCTACAGTCCCCTGCGCCAGATTTACCACAAAATCTTTGGCATACATAGCAACAATGGCTGCTGTTTCCAGCTTATCTGCAATAAGGGCAGTCGTATGTGCTGCAATGGCCGCTACGTTAGCTGTAAATCCTGCTGCCATACTTGTAAGCATTCCAACAACGCCACCAGCATTAATAACAAATTCGCTAAGCTTTAAAACTTCCCAAGCCCCGAAAAATGCGGCAACAGTTCCAACCATTATGTCGAAATTGTCTTGCGTTTTAAGCAGCCATTCAACTACCGCAGACATAGCATTGGTAAATGCATCAAATACTGGTTTTGCAACTGCATCATAAGCGGTATTTAATCCATCCCACAATTTATCAATTATTTCTTTCAGTTTGTCGAACTTAGGCTGTAGCTCATCTAAAAGCCCCTGTATGCGTGCTTTAAGCAGGTCTGCATTATCCGTTATAGGCTTTGTTATAAGTTGGATAAGATCCCGGATAAATTTGCCACCCAGTTCCGTAACTCCCATGAAAGAACTACTGAAAATTCCTATGATATCAGCTGTAATCTGTTTTGCTGAGTCGCTGCGGAATACAGTAAATATATCTGCAATGGAAGCAGTGAAATTTCCAACCAGTGTCGCAATTTCGCTGCCAATATTAAACATCTGAATCAAATAATTCTTAATGCGGTCCTTATTCTGTTCCAGACATTTACTAACACCGCCCAGAAGATTATCTGCAATCGTTGCACCAATGCTGGCTACCGATCCGGCTACCTGTCCCAATGCATATGAAAATGTATTGGCAAATGATATCGCTGCTGATATAACATTAGAATCCGTAAAGATATCTCTGAGACTGTCTTTTATAGACTGGATACTGTTCTGGATCGAATCAAATACTGTTGTATTTCCAAAGGTATCCCAAAAGCCATCTTTAAATGAAGCTTTTAAGAGATTTAGCATATCAGCTATCTTCTGCAGCTTTCCACTAACTACATCTTCCTGTTCTGGAAGTGTTCCCATATCGAAGTCATCTGCATTGTAGCCGCCAGCTCCACCGCCTCCGGATCCGCTTCCACTATCAGATCCGCTGTCCGGATTTATAATATTTAGCTCATCAATGCCTGTAGTTGCCGATTTTATATCCTTTGCAGCTTTCTTTGCGGCGCTTCCAATACCTGATGTGGCAGCACCTGCTTTATCCGCTGCTGCAGCGATCGCTTCCATTCCTGCTGCAGTCTCTGTAATGTTTCCGTCTTTTTTGCCGCCTGACAGCATTGCAACAAAGGCTTTAAAAGCATTTGCCATGCTCAAAAGTTTTCCTATGATCGTGTTGATCACCTGGATCACTGGAGATAACGCGGTTATAAGCCCCTGGCCTATAGTTGCTCTTAAACTGTCAAACTGCAGCTGTAAGATGCGGACCTGGTTAGCCCATCCTGTAGAAGTCCTGGAAAAGTCACCTGCTGCGGTTGTCAGCTGATCCTGTACAAACTTATACCGCAGGGCAACTTTTTCTGCCTCTGACATCTTCGCTGTAGTCTTGCCAAAACCGGTGGCCAAAGCATAACTGTCAAGAGCAGTCTGTGTCATGACAATGCCCAGATCTTTCAGGCTCTCTGTCTCACCGGTAAACACCGACTTTAGTTTTGTATATGCCTCATCCTGACTGATGTTATAGAAGGATGCCACATCACCTGCCAGCCCGGTAAGAGTCGTGGACATGTCATATGCAGCTTTCTCACTGAAACCGAAAGCCTTTGCCATAGCACCGAAGGTACCAGTAAACTGCTTTGCCATGGTCTCAGATAAGCCAAACTGAGCGGCAGCATTTTGAGCAAACTTATCTACCTGTTTACTCATTTGAGAAAACGTAACATCAACTACGTTCTGGACCTCTGCCAGATCAGAGCCTAGTTCTATGCAGGACTTTCCAAAATCGAATATTTTCTTAACTGTAAAAGCAGCAGCAAGGGCTTTGCCTGCCTTCTTTGCCAGATTTTCTATTCCTAACATCTGACTATTGAAATCGTTTTTATTTACAACCAGGTCAAGCCCGATCTGTCCTACGCTGTCTGCTGCCATATATGTCACCTGCCTTTTTTATTAAGACAGGCACATCGGCACAGCGTCTTAGATCTTTAACTCAAATATCTTTTTGCACTCTTTATTTTTGCATTTAAAAAAGATGCCCTTACATTTGGCATCTTCTGACTTCATTGCATTGACCGGATACCCGCAGTACGGGCACCGGACTTTTTCCTGCTTTACTCTTTCAATTTCAACCACCTCCGAAGCAGTCAGCCATAAACTGTTCCAGCTTATCCATAGCCTTTTCATATGCTTCTTTTGTCATGCTCTCTGCTTTCCTGTCTCTCCATTCGTTATAAATACGTTTCTGATCCGGTGTGAAACGCTTGATTACTTCCTTATCTGTTTCTGATCGGATCGCAACCATGCGCCCAAGGGGAGTATCGGGAGACAGGCCAGCCAGCAGGGAACGAAATTCATCCCAGCTGACTGTTTCAAATTCTTTGGTCCTTATGCGTAACCCGTACTGCGTAAGAAAACTGGAAACGATCAGGTCCCAGTCCTCAAGTAGATCGTAGTACGGGTCACTGCTCTCCCTGGCTTGTAATATCTCCTGTGATCAGCTTCATAGCTTCGTGGATAACGGTCATCCAGTCAGGCACCAGCAGCTTGAATGAATTAATTAACTTCCTGCTTTTTTCCGGGAATACCAGTTCGTATAATTCATTCATATTTTTTTCCGAAGCCCCACCATTTTTTGTAATATTGAGAACTTTCATCATGGTAGGTGCATCTGCATTTACTTCAATTTTTTCCCCTTTGACCATCAAACACGGATTTCCATCAAACGTAAGCTTGTCTGTAATATCTACTACTTTTGCCATCTTTTCTTCCTCCTTATGCTGCCTCTGCCGGTGTAAAGGTTGGCTTGCCATACAGCGTTGCAGTAAATTCCAGTGCATCTGCTGCGGTTGTATCGCCACCGCCTGGGGTTGTAACATTGATAACCACAATTCCTTCCAGCTTGGCGCCGGATACCATGGTCCATTCAAATTTCGTCATGACGTCTTTCCCCATCTTCATGGCAAGCCCTGCAATATAATCATTTCCAGGATCACCAACAGATCGTTTGCCCTTAAAATCAATAGAAAATTTTTTGCCCGTTACAATGCTTTTTGCCCATCCCTCTGCATCCATTGCATACCATTCTTCATTCTGGCCATCAATAGCAGGGGAAAAGTTTTCAAGATCGGCCGGCATTACCATCTGCTCAGATGTGCTGTCTACGCCCTTAGTACCGATCTTAAACTGATTACTGTGTACCGGATATACTACTCCTGGCATATTCTTGTCCTCACTTTCTTTGATAAATTAAATCCAGCCAAATCACATATTCATATACACCATTATCATCTGTGCCTACATCCTGTGGTTCCGGGACCATCAGATTAATGTAGTTGATGTGGGTATCTCCTATGCTCAGGCTGGATATGTTTCTAAGTTTCTCAAACAGCTCATAGGCTGCGTTTTCGCTCTCTGACTTATTACGGTTCCAATGTATCAATAAGGAAAGCGGCTTTGTATCATAAGTGGTACATTTAAGACCGCCCAGCGCAATATTAGGGCTTCCGGAAGAGGGTCGGCTGTAAACTCCTATGGATTCCTGCTTTTTATTATCCAGTTTTCCAATGTAAACACAATCATCCTCTGCCGGTCCCAAGCTGCTGATCCAGGCTCTGATATCGGTCAGTCGCAGCATCACGTACCACCTTCCTTTTTATAGAACTTCTTAAAAGCTTCCTTGCAGAAGTCGGAGCTGATACCGCCAGGAAGCCAAGGTTCAAACCATTTACCGCCTGCAAACGGATTTTCATACTTCTGGAAGTTGTATTCCGGATGGTAATACATCCGCCTTGCATAAGGTGTGCTTGATACAATACTTACCTTTCCGCTGGCAGACTCACTGCAGTCCACAAAGGTGCTTTCGTTCTGCAGATTACCAGTATCAAATGGCATGATCTGGGCCTGTACGACCTCTGTATGCAACGCCTCTGCCGTTTTCTCCAATGCTGTCACCGCTGCCTGCGTCAACTGATTAATACGCGGCATATTCAGCTTTATAGTTGATTTTACCTGCATCAGACCACCTCCAAACTGCAGAAATTTACTGTTCCATCCGGGTTCCTGTTCTTGCATCCCTGTTCAATCCGGCGCTCCTCACCGAATACAGTGAGCGTACCACCACTTAAGGAAGGCATGTCCGGTGCAATATCTCCCGGAAACAAAGCTACACCTGTGATCTGTATCAGCTTCTTCTCTGCAGTCAGAACTGTTTTAGCCTTGTCCTGGAAATTGCAGAGAAGGTCTGCATCCATGCTGTATTTTGGTTCTCCTTCATTGCTCAGTTCCTCAGACTCCAAATGCACATGTACAGGAACCTTACAGAGCCATTTTGGCACTAAACATGGATATTTCATAGTCTCACCTCGCTAAGCGGCAACAAAGGCCCGTCTGGCACAGCATAGCGTAGACATCCCTTTTCATGGCAACTCCTTTATCTGTAAACACATTCCAGGAACTGCCAAACTGAGCAGACACTCCGTTTATGCTGTAACTTTGCAGGATCGTATTGATCTCATCTGCATTCTCTGTTTCAAAATCTGCCTGCTGGCAGACCACTTCCCGGATCAGATCCTTCTGGAATGCTGTCAGATTAGAAAATCCCCGACCTACAATCCGGTTGTAAGTCAGGGAGTCAATGTGGCGGCTGGCCTGACGGAGTGCCCTGGTAAGATCATCCTCAGGTACAATGCTGCCGCCGTATTCTTTCTGGTAATATTCTGAGGTTACATACGGTTCGTAGGCCATGTTACTGCCCTGCTTTCTTCCGCACAGTCTTTGTAGTTTCTTCTTCAGCCTTTGCGTTTTCTTCTTCAGCTTCCATAGAAGAAATCTGCTGTTTCAATTCCTCATTTTCTTTCAGAACCTTGGCATAAACACTATACGGGACGGTTTTATCCACTCCATACTCGATCAGTTTCCCATCATCATCCCTAATATCAAAACCGGCAGTCTGATATGCCGCTACCTGGTTCTGATCAATCGTATAGACTTTATTGTCTTTTTCTGCTGTCATGATCTCACCTTACCCTTCTGCCTCTGCATTAATCGCAATACCGCAGGACTTTCTTTCAATCAGGAAAGTGTCTGTGTAGTATCTGTTCTGGTATACATACTTGTCAGCTGTACGGGAGTCTGTGCCCGGTGTAAACAGCTTCATATATGCATACTTGTCACGGGAAATAACGCAGGATGGATGTACCAGCATTATGTTCATCTGCTTTGCGGCAGCTGCCGGAGCACATCCATTAGTGAAGTCATACTTGGTTTTAAACCTCGCAGACGGAACAACTTTAATGTTTACATCATCCAGAGCATGAACACGACGATCAATCACACCCGCTGCGCCAGCACTGATCACTCTGGTTACTCCCTCGGCGCTCTTGAGCAACTTATTCATTGCAGAAGTCACATAAAGCATACGTCCTTCCTGTGGAACGGACTGATCATCCATGATCGCCATCTGCTCATCGAACCAGTCAAGAATATTTGCAGCAGTAAGAGTTGTATTATCAATTACTGCACCTTTGCTCTTGTTGGTCTTTGCTTCTGTGTACAGTTTAGAGAAACGATAACTGTCTTTTTCCGGAATTGCCTGCTCTTCCTCAAATACGTTCTGGATATTTGCAATCTCTACAACAAGATTGGTTTCGTCAATATCCATTGGATCAATCGCAAACTCTACATCACGGTCATGGGTCAGCTTTTTCGGTTCCCAGTCATTTGTGATAGTTCCGGCATTAAATCCCATGCTGCTGCGGCTGTGGTCCTTATAACCGCTTACAGTCATTCTAGGGATCTTAATCGTCTGTGCATTCAGGAACTTAATTCCTGGATTTGAAAGAGTCAGATCATTGGAAATCATTTCCCTTGAATATTTCTGCGCTAACTCACGCATAAAAGTTTCCGCGTAATCGTATACTGCCATAATTTACATCATCCTTTCTTATTTCTTGTTTCCAAAAATGGAAGACAGCTGATCTGCCTGGTTGGCCTGCTGTCCTGTTCCACTGCTTGCTGCACCCACCTGGATAAATCCAGTTGTTCCGGATGCCTGCGGCTTTAATGCCGGCACATCTTCCAGAACCTTGTTGAGCGCTGCTTTTAAGTTCTCTTCATTGACTTTTCCATCCTGTCCTACAGCCTGGCTAAGATCCGCCATTTTGAGAATATATGGAATTGTCTTGGCATCAATACCCATGCTTACCGCAACAAGTATAGCAGCGTTCTGGATCTGCGCCTGCTTGGCCGTCTCCTGTGCCTGTGTCAGCTGATTCTGCATAGCTCCCACATCCGGAGTATTAGCAGCCTTCTGCTGCTTAAAAACTGCGATCGCCTGTTCTACTTCCTGCTGAGAAAGGCCCTGCTGCTTAAAATAAGCTTTCAGTGCGGTATCTTCCTTGGCTGCCAGCGTTCCATCAAGCATCTGCTGTATCTTGCCATAGTCAATAGCTGGCGCTGATGCCTGCTGAGTATTCTGGTTCTGCTGCGCAGTCTGTGTGCCTCCATCTCCTGCTCCCTGCTGGTTCTGCTGTGCCTGGTTCTGATTTGTTTCTGCCATGTTAATAGTCTCCTTTCCATTTTGGGAGTGTCACTCCTGTTACTGATCCATTTCCATCGGTGTCACCGGCCGCGCAGAGTTTAATGCCATACTCGCGTTTGGGCATAAAAATAACACCCAGGAACTGCCTGCGTGCTTACTGCTCGATCTTATTACATTTGGTACACCGCCGCACATAACCACCATAAGGACCGGAAGCCCTGCTCCAATGCTTGCGGTAATGGTGGCAGCATTCTTTTTTCTTGAAAAACCTCTGCCTGATCCACGATAAAAGTCCCATAAGATCACCTTCTTTCATTTGCGACGTCGCAATTTATAGATCTATTTAACTTCAATTTCCGGGATTAACCTTTCAGGATAAAATACCAATTCATAATGATACTTGTCTGTTCCTTTCGGCTCTGTCTGCTCCATTACATAGCAGGTCCAGTCATTCAGGTAAATATAATCCTTATAATACTGGTCATCACCTGTTTTAATGGTCACTATCAGTTCATTTGAACTATTATTGCTAAGAGCCATATAACCTTCGGCCTGGAGCATAACCGTATCCGTTCTTGCATTGGTAACTGTAATTCTGCGATAAATATTAAATTCATTCGCATCTTTTGATAAATTATAGTTTACTGTGTGTGCTGTTGAACACCCTATCATTCCAAACATCACAGATAATGCCACTCCAAATGCTAAAATCTTCTTTTTCATCTTCTTAATCTCTCTTTCCTAAAAATGGGTACAAAAATACCACCGGCCTGATGACTGGTGGTATCTATTCTTGTTTCGGTCTCTCTGGATCCATTGAAAGCTTCATATCACATTCTGGAGAATCGCAATAAAAAAAGTAGTTTCCTTTACACTTAATATGACCTTTTTTACATTTAGGACATACTGGATTTTTTCCTGCTCTTGCATCCAACAGCATTCTATTACGGCTATCCATCTTCGTCCTCATTTCTTCTAATGTCACAATATCACCTACTTTCTCCATGGATACTCCGGATAAAGCTCATTTACTAACTTAAGTATATCTTTTTTCTCTTGGGAAGTCAATTTATTTGATCTCTTTCGATGTTTCACTTCTTGAGCAATACAAATGGCTTCCGACCATTGATCTCCGCCAATTCCATACTTTCTATGCGTTGTTTCATGTATGAGGACTTCTGCTGTTTTTTCTATTGTCTTTGTCCTATCTGCAAAAATTCTTATCACGTCATCTTCCACGTCATAAAATCCCAATTCATTATACGGATTATCAATGCCATAAACAAATTGAACTGAAACATTATTCTTTTCCAGATATTCAGACATCTCTTTTCCGATGTCTGATTTTAGCATATTTTTCTTGATATTATGTGGTTTTATAACATCATTCTGCCCAAAATTATATGTATAATAAATACCTTCGTTTTCTTTTAGCCTTGCCCATTTGTTACGTTTTAGTTGGTATTCTGCTTTATTTTTCATATCTAATGAATACTCAGCCAATCTTCCATACTTTTCTTCCTGACGCTGTGCATACTGCTGTCTGGCTTCCTGCTGGTTCTGAAGCCCAACTGCTTCCAGTTCTTCTTTAGTCCAGGTATCATCTGCTGTGGAAATGCCCGGAAAATATGTAGTATGACTGTCTTTACATCTTGGATGATAAAGCCCTTTACTGATTGCGTAACTCATCAACGGATATTTCTTGCCTGTCTCCGGATCCACACCGTTCTTGCTGCCACCACTCCATACATCATCGATCAGGACCTTACCAACAAAAGGAAGGCACTTAGGACACGGATTGCCACGCTTTGCCATAATGACTGTAGCAATCCCCCATTCTTTCCGTTTTTCTCCCTCACCTTGCAGATAAGCCCTTTTACTGGCTGTTTTAATTGCCATATCTGCATAATCTGAAAGCGTATGTCTGGCGCCATTGGCATACTCCACACAGTTAAGGCCACGGGACAACATATCTTTTGTAGCCATATCCACAGCCTTTTCATATGTTCCGGCGCCTGTATTGGCATACACCTGGGCGTTGAAGATTGCTTTGCGGTAATCATCATTTGCCTTACGGAGTACTGCCGTTTCTGCCTTCTCCATATCGTCTATGGTAGCTTTGATCAATGCTTCTAGTTTCTGCTCATTCAGTTTGAAAAACTCAGCAGTGGCTCTCGATCCAGTTCTCTTAGCCCCTTTAAAGCCGTTTTTAATTGCTTGCAAGATTTTTTCTTCCTGATGCATACCACCCTTTGACCGTGACATCCGGATCAGGCTGTCAATCTGGTCATTAATGCTTTTAAACTGCTTGTTGTATTTCTTCTGGTTACGGACTTTGTACTTTTCCAGGGCTTTCAACTGCTCTGTCTGCCACATGGACCAGTTATAACCTTCTTTGGTTTCCTCTGCCCGATGCCGATCCATATTCCGGATTATAGAAGTTATCAGCTCCTCTTCTATTTTCTGAAAAGCCACAGCAAGATCATATTCATTCACTGTTTCGCACCCTTATTCGCAAGCACCTTGAACCCTTGTGCCTTAAATTCTCTGGTCAACGTCTTCAGCTGTGTGGCACTGCTGCATCGATCATTTCTCAGTTCCGCATAGTCTTTCTTTTCAACTGCATAGATTCCAAATGGTACCTGCTCACTGGCTACCTGCAGCAGCCCCTGGTACTCCTTTCGGCTCATCCAGTATATTCGGTTCATTACCTTTACCTGCATTCCCATTACCTCCCAGATTAACATCAAAAATACCGGCAGCCATATTGACTCCCGGTTCTTCTACCTCTGCAATCCCCTGTTCAGCTTTCAAACGTGCTATTTCTTCCTGTTTCCATTCATCATCCTTACTATCGCCATACAGTTCTTCCACTGTTGCTTCAACGCTCATTAAGGCGGTTCCTGGTCTTGCCTTCGCTAATGTCTCTATCTGCGACTCAAAGGACGGGTTCGCATACTCTCCAAATGGAATTGATACCTTTACTTCCTCAATTGTCTGCTTCATTAAGATGTTATAGGCATTAATACATGCAGATATAACTTCCGGTAGCTGTTCACTCAGAGCTTCAATGATAGCATTTCGAGTATAAAGGGTTGTTTTTTCTTTCTCCCTTTGTGCCTCGGCATTGTCAAGCTTTTTGGTATCAATGCCAAGAGTACTTGGGCTGATAATTCCCTGCAGGCAGAGATCCAGTGCCGTGACGTATGATGCAAGATAGCTGTCATGTGGAATTGTTGGTTGCACTGTGGTGATCTGGTTCTTACCATCTTCTGACATATTATCGTTGCCCACAATATGTTGATTGTCGAACGGATTTGGTTTCAACAATGCACCAGTTTCCGGATTTCGTGGGATAAACGCTTCCGGAATAAATGTCCTTGCTCTACCTAACCGTAAAGCCTGCATCCACTGGCTCCAAATCTCATCAAATGCATCAAAGTTATCTAGCTTACCATCAAAAATAGAACCACCTCGCCCTGTCCACTTTGCACTCTCATAGATTTTAAGCGGAGCGGCAAGAATTACCGACTCATCAAATTTGTAATCTTTCAAATTCTTGGTAGTTTCAACCGCTTTCAGGTCAACTAAGTTATCCCCCTTGTACAGCTCATTCCGGATGTAGCCATATCCATAGTACTCATAGAGTGTGTATTTTCTGCCGTTCTCTGCTATCGGTGTCTTAAATACCACCTCTTTAACTCTGCCTCGGTATCGATTAATTTCTATCTTTTCTCCCGGATACCATTCAAGAATAGGATAAGGGCTCACTGTAGTATCCATTGTCACTTTATAAGCTCCATCACCGATGTACAACGTTTCTTTCAAGGCTTCTTCAAAGCCTTTTCGGAACTTATTTGCCTTCTCAATCTCTTTCCATATCTGTTCCTGGGCCGTATTCTCAAACTCAAAATCATTCATATCCGCAAGAACGATGGATGATAAAACGCGGACGATCAGTGCTGGAAGGCCTGTATGTATTTTCCGCATTTCCATTCCTGAGCTGCACCTTGATGCCCAGAACTTGTATTTATCAACTTCTTCTGGGCTCTGTTTATAAAACTCTTCCAGCTTATTTCCGTCACCCCAATACCATATACGATTTCTGATAGCAGACAATTCAAAATCCATAAGTTCATGGACTTGAATTACAGTTGGGTTTGCTTCCTGGATATCCAGCCAGCTCCGAAGCCCCCGTTTAATATTTTCATTCAATTTCGATATCCACCTCATTTCTTGTCCTCCTCAAACCCGATCAGGTTACGATACGGTATCCAGCTGTACTGTCCTGCATTGATCGTATGATCATTTCTGTCTTCCGGTTCGTCCTTGTCTTCCTTCCAGCTGTACTTATCAAGCTCAGCCAAATGTTCCGGGCATTCATCAACTACCAAGTAACAGCCCTGTTGGATCCAGCCAAGCTGCAGGTTAATACGGTCCAGGATCACCAGTTTCTTATACGCATCCCAGAAATTATAAAGGCAGCCACGCAACCGCTTATATTTTTTAAGTTCCGTCATAGTTGCCTGATCCGCATTGTCTATGTAAACGTCTTTCGCAAATCCCCACTCCTTACGGCAGCGCTCCAGGAACTCTACAAACTTCACAGCTGTGTCACTGGGAGCAATAGGTGTTTCCAGTTCTGCATTGTTGTAAACCTTTTCTGCCAGTGTGATCAGTCGCCTGTCCTCTGTAATCCCCTGGAAGATCATGGAGATTGTATCCGGCGACTTGCTGGAATAAGCTGTATCCAATCCGCAGGAGAACTTCTTCCAACGGATCCGCCCTGCCTTTATCTCTGCCCTTACCCAGGCAGCAGTGACAACGTGCTTTTTCCGGTCAAAGTTTGGAAACACCAGACCGGTTGCTTTACCTCGAAGCCCCATGATCTTATTCTTCCAGATCTTTGTGCCTTTCGGTGTATTGGCCAAAATCTTATCCAGTTTTTCCTTAGGCAGGCCCAAGTTGTGGGCAAAAGAAAAGAACCAATGCACCCAACCATGCTTTGGTTCTTCTTTCAATTCATCTTTTATTTCCTGAGGCGTTTCCTCTTCCCACTCTGGCAGAGGCCGTGAGCAGTTGATGTACTCTTTATACACCGGAAGCGAAGGATCATCCGGATTAAGCGTAGCCATCAGGTAATCACAACGCATGGCAGCCTCTCGTACAAAGTCTATGTCAGCTGTATTGATCTCATCGATATACAGACAGCCATACTGTCCGCCCAGGGCCTTCTGCCATTTCTTCTTGTCACCGTAACCCATGACATATATAACTTTATCACCGCCGGAAGGATGGAAAAGGATATGCGGGATCTTATCATCCTTGGTTCCATTGCCGTTATACTCTACAAGGACACCAAAATCGTCCACAATGCCCAGATCCTTGTTGATGATGTTCTTCTCAGCAGTACCAGTATCCTTGGCAGCTATAATGTGCAGCTTCTTGGGAGACTCTGCCACTTTCAGCATGAACTTAAACAGCCCTACTGTGGTTTTTCCGGCCGCTGTTGTCCCTTCCAGGAACTCTACCGGTGCATCACATCTGAGAAATGCTTTGTATTTATCTGATAACAACAAACGTTCTGCACTCACTATCCACCACCACGCATCTGCCGGATCAGGTCATCCAGCTTAGTCTGTTCTGACTCCAAACCTGTAACTTCCAGTTTATCTTTAAACATGCCAAGGTGCCGCCCCAGAAGCTCCAGAGCCTTTTCCTTATCATTCAGTTTAAGCTCTATGCCATTCTTTCCTTCTTTGATCCCAGCAATGGCCTTGATCTGTTTCTCCGACAGCTCGCTGGTATCTGTTAAAATCACATTTCCACGAACAATCTGTACAAAGTCTGTAGCTTTAGCAAAGGCAATTGCAGCCAGTTCTTCAATCACACGGTCCTGGGTGATTTCTGTCCGCTTCTGTCGCTCCTGCATGCGTTCTGAGATATAAGCCGCAACCTTAACATTTCTTAACAACCTGGTGGCTGCAGCCGCGGCTACTTCATCATTTTTCACCCTCGGATAAGCAACCTTGTAAGCCCGCGTGGCATTCAGGTCAATAAGATATTCATCTGCAAAAATTTTCTGTTTTTCTGTCATTTGGGCTCACCTCGCTTTCGTCGGTTTTGAGTATAAGAAAAGAGCCACGCGGGGTGGCCTTTAATTAGTAATTGCTCATTCATATTCTTTTAACTTCATTTCACGAATATATTCGCTATATAAATTCAATACTTCATTACGATGCGAATTCGCATTATGACACATTTTAGACGTTTTTTCTATAAGTAAACTAGCGTATTTTTTTAACTCCTTTTCGTCGTTCATGTTCGGAAGCTGTTCAACATAAAACTCTAAACTATACGATCTCTCTAGTAAGAATAAGCGTGTAAAATATTTATCCCTTGCAGTTTCTCCGTTCTTTTCAAACTGAAATTCTCTAATTTCATACTGTATATCATAAAGTTCTTTCACGAACCTGCTATAATCAATCGCCAGTGTATTTAAATTCACAAAATCATATTTATCCAACAACAAAACTTTTTGAATATTTTTAACCTTCTCAATTTCTCTGTCGATTTCATAACTTTTTCTCAGCCTTTCTTTTTCATTCTCAACAGCCTTTAAATTTTCTTCCAATGTAATTTTCAATACTATGAATGTAGCTATCGCTCCGCTATAAGACGCCATGAAGGAAAACCAAGTTTCATTCGTAAAACGGCTAACTACCGGAGTAATATATAGAAACTTCTCCAACGCAAACGGAAATACTATTAAGATAACTATTATAGCCACCATTTTCTTAGTTATTTTAAATCCCAGCTTCATACAATTATACCTCATAATGATTTTTTCTTCCATCATACCTCAAGTTCTAACAAAAGAAAAGCACCCATCTCACACGACAGGCGCTCTCAAAAAGGAGAAGGAAATACCGATAGCAACTAAAATCATCGGAACGGAAGGACTCGAACCTTCGACACGCTGGATATAAGCCTGCTGCTCTACCAACCGAGCTACGTTCCAAGGGGGAGGCAACAAGCTTTCGCCTGCTGCCTAGTGGGGTTTGACGTAAGCCGTTGGCTGTATGCCTTTGGCTTCCACTCTATTGTATTACGAAATAAACGAATAAAACGAACTTTTTACAAAATATTGTGCTCTTTTAAATACTTGTCTCGGATCATCAGTCTTGGATAATCTGGACTGTTACTGTATCCGATCTTTACTGCAATTCTATCCCATGTCATTCCCTCTATGTAGAACATCCGGAACACATACCGTGCCTGGCCGTCTTCAATGGATCTTATCCAGTCTTCCACGGCTTTGCATCGTGCTTTCTTGTTGTCCAGGATTTTCTCACGGCGGTCATGCAGCTTCCAGTCAAAACCAGGAACCGCTTTCGGTTGTGGATAGCCTTTGCGGTAGTCCATAACAACGCTGACACCGATCCCATTATCCCCTTCCATCATCTCTACCAGTTCCAATTCCAAGACTACAATCTCTTTCTTAAGCTTTCGGTAACTGCTCAGAAGCTTCCTGGTTATCTTTATCTTCGCCAATGGTATCACCTCCTCGTAACTCCGGATCCGGGCAGAGGCTTGTCCCCGCATAGGCTGGCATCCTGGATGACCACGTTGTAGGCTTCGGTCCATTGATTATATCCTTATCAGCTGCGGCTATGGCACTGCGCCTTTGCAGCTGGTTTGCTTTTCTCTGGGCATCTGACTTTACTAATCCCATTCTTCGCATCCTCTCCCTTCTTGCGCATGGCGGCTATTACATACTCCACGTTGGGGTTTATTCGTTTCCACATGGCTGGCCTCTCTCAATTCCAGTTTTTCCCATCTTCATATGATGCTTTCAAATTTTCAAAATCACATGACTCCATAATATTTGCCATTACTGCAATGGCCATTGTGTTTATTTCATGCATAGTCTTTCCGAGTTTAACACCTTGTGGCATCACTGTACTGTTACGGATAACTGCAAATAATGCCAGCTTATATTTTTCTTCTTGTGACATTTTATCCTCCAAATTTTTTACATCATTTTGTTGATGTCAACAAAATCTTAATTTTCTTCCACCTCTGCCCTGTATGGCTCAGGCAACGACATCCATGCATTCACAAACATATCCTGACTAACAAGTGATTCTGTCTCATTACCAATAAACCATGCTCCGCCCTCTTCGTCCTCGTCATATCTTCCAATGGCTGGGACTGAGAAGTTGGAAAATGAAATTAATACATATTCCCCAAGTTCTGGCAGCCGTTCCTCCACCGGGATCCATCTGTGCTTCTTCTCTTCTGCATTCAGCTTTTGCACCAGTTTTACAGCTTCATTCTGGGTAAAGTCATTCAGACGTTCTACGTCATCTGGGTTGCAGCCCGTATCCTCATAGTCCTTAAGCTTACACAACGCACCATACAGTTTTTCACCTACTTCTTTGGTGATTACCTGACCTGTACGCAATTGCTCCCACCTGACACCTTTCAGGCACCAGTTACCCAGGTCATCCTTTTCTGTTAATCTCTGCATTTTATATTTCCCCCAACTTTATTTTTTTCAAATATCCGCATACTGTACTTTCTGCGATATGCATATCTTCAGCAATTCGTTTTTCAGTCCACCCGGCTTTGTAAAGTGCCTTTATTCTTCCAACATCGATCTGCTTTTTGTTTGTTGCTTCTGGCTTTGGTGGCTCCGGCTTCTCCTTGGTTTCCATACCTGTCTCAGCTGTCTTCTCTTCCACATCCTTTGGCTTTGCTACTTCTCCCAGTTCCTTCTCAGCTGGCTCTGTCTCTCTTTTTTCTTCCTCCAGCACGATCCGGAAGAACTCACAGCCAGCCAGGATCTTCTTCAATGTCAGGAACTCATAATCATCCAGGTTCTTAGGTTCCGGCACTACCGGCTGGAGCACTCCCACCATCAGCCCTCTTTTGTGCAGTTCCAGTGCCTCATCTATTGCAATTTGTTTTATGATCATTGCCCTTCTCCTTTTTATTCAACGGACACCATCTCGGTGCGGTTTTAATAGTTAATTTATCATCATGTCTTTCTGTTCTGCAGATTATAGGATGAGGCTCACATTCACTCCGTGTAAACTTGGCTTCATCATGAAGGCAGTAATAACGCCCTGGCCTTCCGTTCATGTCATAAAATTTTTTATAGCTGCAGTCTTTACAGTTCATTTCTTTTCCCCTCTCTGTATCTCTTTCAGCTTTTCAATCAACGTTGTCCTGTTTGCCCGGCAGTCCCTAAAGAACTTTCCAGACTCCAGAAGATACTCCTCATTTGCTCCATACCCTTCCTTGTACCTCATGGCAACATCAGCTTTCCAGTCATAAAGCATGGAGTGATACGTCTTGATAACGAAGCTTGTCCCATCCGGAAGATCATACCGGTGATACCGCTCACCTGTCTCCTGGTTATCGATCCAGAGTGGCCAGGCCTCATACGCATCAATAAAGGCTGCTCTTTGATCGTTGTTTTTAAGCGGTGGAAGCTCTGGCTGCTTCGGTTTATCCTTTTTCGCTTCCATGTCTTCCAGATCACACAGCATGGAAGCCAAAGCACCTACTTCCAGTTTTTGCCTTCTTATATGCTCATCTGATTTATCAATGCCAGGAGCTTCCAGGCATTTAGCAAGAAGCTGCTTCTTTCTCTCTAGCAGTTCTCTCAGGAGTTCTATGTCTGTACGTTCTTTCGCTTCATTTGTGGAAGCTTCTGTATCTATTTGCGACGTCGCAATTTCTTCTCCTGTTCCCGTCACATACAGCCAACCACATCTACAATTGCAGTCTTCCTTGCATTCAGCACAGCATTTCACTCCATTAGCACCGCAGCAGTTGCAGTTTCCATACTTGCTTTTCCCAGTTATGCATGTCTTCGGCCAGCGCTGCCCTTCGGTAGCATCTACAGGTTCATCCTGCTGCTCGTTGATAATATCCGGCTCTTTCTCAAATTCCGATGACCATGGATCATACATACACAACAGCTCACTGGCAAGCTGACCATATTTAAGGTGGATTTTTTCATTTCTCACCCGCCAGTCCATTCCACCTGCAAAAGAGTGAAAATCAAAACTATATTCTGAATAACCAACGCAATGACATCCGTACGGTGCCAGCTCCTCCTGGATCTGTTTTGCTTTCTCCCCAGTGTTCTGCCCAGTACGCATAGCTCTCATTGCCCGTTTAAAATCACCAAGCTGATATTCCTTCCAGGCTTTGATAAACTCTCGGATCGTCATACTGTCCTGAGGTTGCGATGTCGCAACCTCCGCATCTTCCTCTTCCATCAGCTCTGCAACCGGTATTTCCTGGCTAATAGGCTTACCTGCCACCGGCCGGATCATATTTTCATCCTCTTCCACATCAAACAGCTCCGCTGTTGATGTTTCAAAGCTTCCCGTTTTCTCTTCCGGCATAACCCCCGGGATATCTTTTAACTCTGTCTGCCCCGGTATCTCTATGTAAGGTATTTCCTTCGGTCTTGCCATGCTCCGGATCTCCCGGACCGTCATATCCGGTGTTACCTGCTCCAGCTGCTCATCACTCATGCCAAGCATCTCCTGCAGCTGGCTCTTGCTGAAGTCCTTAAACCTATCATCTATGAGCGGACTGTTCCCGCCCCTGGAAAACCTTGTGTTCCTGGTAATGTATCTGGATGTGGCAGAGGCACTGAGACCAAACCTGTCCATGGCATACTCATTGATGTTCTTATATCCTGCTTCCAGATACAGTTCATTGTCCCTGATATGTTTCAGGTAAAATCCCGTTGCGATCACACTGCGTACAGCTGACTGCAGGTTGGACCGGATAAATACCTCTGCATCTTCCAGGGATACATCCCGGTACCACTCCGTGTCTGTATGTTTTATCACTTCTGGAGTTTCCAGAACTGCTGCATTCTCTTCCATTTTCCTTTCCCCCCTTTTATCTGCGGTCGATCCGCAGGATGAACTCCCTGTTATCCGTATCTTCCACGATAAAATCATCTCCTGCCTTGCACAGCCTCATGTTGTCCAGCTGTGCATTGCTCATCGTGCACCAGAAGAAGCTCACACGTAAGATGCTCCTCATATAGGCTCTCCTGGCTATGATCTGGTCCTTGTCCATGATTTTTGCGTAATAGCCGCCGGCTCCCTGGTCAACTCTATGCCTTGCCAGCTCCGCCGCCTGCATTTCTTCCATCTTCTCCATCTGTACCGTCGCCTAACTGCAGCCTTCCTGCTGCCATTCTGATCTGATCATCCAATCTCTGTCTGTTTTCCTGCCGGATCCCTGGTGGAAGCATTCCTACACGCTTCATCTCCTGGAGCTTAGGACCATAGGAGTCACGGAAAAATGCACGTTCCGCCATGATGTTCTCGCTCCTGCAGATGTTCTGCCAGCCAATGTTCTTCACCACGCTCCTGCATGGTTCCGGCAGGCTTTCCAGGGCTTCTGCTTCCTGCATGTACCCATAAGCCCTTACCGCTTTCAAAACCATTCCCCAGGCATCATCTATGCTTAAGGCTTCCGGATGTTCTATCTGGGTGCATAACTTTCTGATCTCAGCAGCAGAAGGAAAGAAATTACTTGTAGCCATCAACTGCCTTACTGCGTTCTTGCACTGCTCATAGGGGATATCCCCGATCAGCTCATACCAGATATCCATGGATGCCGCGCTCTTTGTGATCTGGTTCCTGCCATAATACTCTTCCATGGTAGCTGCTAGTGTTGCAAACTCCCTCTTATCCATTCTCCGCCCACCTCCTGAGCCGTTCTGCCTTATCATCGGTTGCTCTTGCCGCTGTCCTTCCCGACTGGGATTGCATATAAAGAGTTTCAAACTTTTCCCGAAACTTCTTGGTGCTCCGGATATTTGCTTTCCAGAACTGGTTTGTAACCGCATATTCCAATGCAGCACGGATCTGCTCCGGTGTCCTGTGGTCAATGCGGAGCATCCTTTCAATATGGACACACCACTGGGATTTTTCTTCATCCGTTACCGGAACTCTGGATCCTGGGAATCCTTCCAGACAGGAATGGATCAGGGTATTTACACAGATCATCTCAAAAGAATCCGGAGTAAACATGGTTGCTGCTTCTGCTGCAACGCCACTCTCTTTATTTACTTTTATTTCTTTTTCTTTACTTTTCTTTTCTTTACTTTTCTTTGTGTCATTTTTCCGAGAATTATCGTTATTCTTCCGGGAATTATCCTCATTTTTCCGGGAAGAATGAAAAGAAGGGTTCACTTTAATAAAGGGTTCCGTTTCATCCGCTTCCAAAAGCCAGAAACCCTTTATTACCACCGGTGTCTTTTTGGCGCGTTCCTTGACTGCCAGCTGATACCGTTTCTGTATTCCGGGTGAGGTGAGGATAGTGTCCGACTTGAAAAGTGTGCTGTCCAGTAGTGACCGTTCAAGCAAGAATGTCAGCACCTGCTCTATGAACCCATCTGAGAGATTCAGGTCTGCTGCCAGGATGAACTTAAAATCATCGTTCCATTCCATGTAGTAGCCTTTTTTGTAGATCTCGCAGAGTAAATAGATATATACCGCGATCCCGTTATTGCCAAACCTGGCGCGCAGGATCCGGATCTTATTATCCGTGAAAAAATCGACATCAAGAGGAAAGTAACTAAGACCTGGCTTCTGCTGTCTTGGCATTTTCCTTTCCTTCCGTTATCTGCTGTCCAGCCTCCCACTCTTTGTAGAGCTGGATCCAGTCTTCTAATCTCATGGTGACCAGCCATTCTGACCGGTCCCTGCGGTGGAATACACAAGGCTTTTCCCCGGTCCTGGTGTCCCTTTTTGACTGTTCCATGGCTTCCTGGAGGTTGAGCCGTTCCACTCTCTTACATTCTATATGGATGCCTGGGAGACCGATCACATCCGCGTCACCGCTGATCCCGCAGAACTGCTGCCCTCTGCGGCAGTCATAGCCGTGATCTCTTAACTTTCCGGCCAGTTCTCTTTCTCCGCGTTTTCCTTTTTCCCGTTGTGATTTTCCCATAACGATCCTCATCTTTCTTTAAAAAGGGGCGGCGGTCAGCGAATTGGGTTCATGGTCCGCCCCTTCAGGTACAACACCTCTGGTCATTTAATATCGTGACATATAAAACTGACCTTCAAGGTAATAAAACAAGCTTTTTCAAACACAACGGATTATCCGATGATAGTAATGCGGTTTCTGAGTTCCATATCCTGTTCTGACAGGACTAACTCCAGATAATCTTTGATCTTTCTTACTGCTTCTGTCTTCCAGATGCCGCCCTCTGCCTCCACCAGCTTAAATTCTGGTGTGCCTCTGTCTCCAATACGGAATACAAACTGGCTGACCGGCTGTTCTACTTCCTGGAAGGTACGGTAAGGTCTTAACTGGACCGGGTTTGGTACGATCGCATCTGCCTTGGCTGCTACTCCCACAGTCATAGTTGCCACCTGGGTACAACCGTCATCGGAATAGGTCTGTTCATTCTTTCTTTCAATATTTCCGGCAAGCAGGAGCACTGCATCCAGATCCGCTGTTTTTGCAAAGTTAGCCTGCAGGCTGATCATAAAGTTTTCCTGGTCGTACCACTGGTCAAAGTGGAAGCCGGAAACCTGGGCATCTGTTTCAAACAGGACCTCTCTTTTACGTTCCCCATCCAGGGCAGACATCAGCCTGACTTTTGTAGGACTTACTACATGGATGATCATCCTTCTGCCTTCCGTAAACTCTTCCCTGCAGTTTACGATGTAATCTGCCAGTGCTGAAAGGGTCGTGGCCTTTACAGGATCGGCATAATTAGCCGTATCATATCTTCTCAGTGTCTTGTTGGCATATGTATGGCCGCAGATCTCCACTACTTCTGTTTTCTCATTTTCCCTGGCAAGATCTTCCACATGCTCCAGGGCATCTTTTAAACCTTCTAACATCGATCATCTCTCCTTTACTCATTTATCTTTTTTATCATGCCTGCTGTCTTCTTAAGTCGATCGGCCCGTTCCTTCTGTCCTCAAAGATCTCACCGGTCTCCGGATCCACCCTTCTGCCGGGGCTGACCTCTTCATAAGCAGCTGCAGGGATCTCCTGTACCGGATTGACCTGTGGAAGCCTGCTTCCCGGCTCTGACATATCAATACGGCCCGTACTGGAGTCCTGTCCCACCAGGAACATGGTCTCCGCTTTCTTAAATCCGGCCAGTTTCGGCTTCACGTTATACTCTACCTTCAGGTTCCCACGCCCGGCCGGTTTGAACTTGATATTGATCGTCATTTCCCTGGCAGCTTCCGGATCCATGTTCGGATCCAGGATGTTCCTTCCGATCTGTCTCAGGGCCATGTTGAACTTCTCCTGCAGCCCGCCATTGCCAATGCTATCAAATGTTATCGCCATGCCTTGATCACCTCCTTTCTATCATGCTTTCTAATTGAAAAAGTCATCAGCTGCATCCATCTGTGGCTGTGGCATTGAAGGAACAGGCTGCTGCACATCTGCTTTTTCTTCAATAACCGGCTGTGTCTGCGGATCAATCACATCTCCTGCTGCATACTCCGGCTCTGCAGCTCCCATTTCTTCCGCTACATACATGCCTGCAAATGACTGCGGAAAAGCTTCCCTTAATGCCTGCACTGCTGCAACTTTCCGGATCATGGTTGCAGGCTTCTTGGACCACTGCGAATTAAGGCTTCCGTCTTTCTTCTTACCTGCATACTCATCAAAAGAAACCTCCATGCGGAAACTGTGACTTCTGTCTTTGCGAAATACTTCTGCATAGCCTCCCACTAATATTTCACCGGAAAGCTTCAACGTTCCCTGTCTGTAACTAATCTCACCTGTTTCTTCGTTCTGGACAATGATACCTGCTTCCATGCCGTCATAGCTTGCATGTGCCTCTGCCCTCTTGAAATATGCGTCCTTTCCAACTACCAGAGTAGCAGGCTCATTTCCATACTTGATGCAGTACGCTTCACGAAGCCATGGATTAAGACCGGTAAAGCGGCACAGATTAATAAACATTGCTACTTCCTGATCAGATACTCTGTCCTTATCCCCACTGATCAGATAATTCTTTACTGTTCCAGGAGTAAGCGTTACCTGCATACCGTTTGCCATATACTTTGTAGTCTCTACCTTCTGTACCGGCTTATTAACCAACTTATTTGCTACTGCCATTTCTATATCCTCCTCTTACTGTTTTGGAACCGGTTCAAACCGGATGCTATTTTCTTTTAAAAATCCTTTTAACTTCATCAGCTGCTCCCTGGTGGCATAGACCCTAAAATCGATCACATTGACCGGCTCTTCCACAGTCTCCATTTTTGGCTCTTCTGTCTTAACCGGTTCTGCTGGAGCTGCCTGTACCGGCTCCTGTCTTCCGGCTGCCATTACCTTCTCAGCTGCAGCTTTCCGCTGTGCCTCCTGCTCTGCCTTTCTTCTTGCCAGATCTTCCTGATACATCCTGCGGTTCTGTTCCTCTGCTTCCAGCTGGTTCCTTTTCGCCATGGCAGCACCAATATCATAAGTCTCTAAAAAGACTTTCTTCATATCACCGGCATAAGGGCTGTCCACTTCATTTAAGATAGCCAGGCCCTCATCTACCTTCTGGATCAGCGCCAGGATCTCTTCCTTAATGGATTTCATGGAAGTAGAAACAAGGGAATATCTTGGCTGCATCACACGTTCAAACGGAAGATACTTGCCAATGTCATGGATGTTATCCTCATAGAATTCCCTGACCTTGGCTGTCTTTTCCTCACATAAGCGCTCTTCATAGCCTTTGACCTGGCCGTCAATGTTATCGATCGCTTTTTTGATAATTGCTGTAAGATCATCAACTTCTAAACGGAAGGTCTCATAAGGCTCCATAACCTTTTTGCGTACTCTGGATTTCTCTGCTTCCAACGCATCTTTAAACTTATTTAACTTTGTTCTGTCTTCTTTAGCCTTTTTGATCATGTCATCTGTATAAACAGATGCTGCATATTCCGCAGAAATAGGCTCTATATAGCTTTTAAGCTCTTCATAATTCCACTCGATCCGCTTTAAGAAGCTGTCTTCCGGGTTATAAACTTTCAATTCCAACATGTCTGTTCTCCTTTTTACTGTAATGGTGGAAGGACTCTGTTTGGGCTTGTCCCTGTAACTACACAGTTCCAAAGCCTGCGTTCTGCATCTACCAGAAAACAGATATCATCTTCCACCTCTTCGCGCTCTATAAATCGTTCTATCGTTTCAAGGCGCATTTCTTCTCCATACCAGCTCTTCAGCTGGGCTTTTAATACTACAAAGTCATATTCTGTTACCGCCAGATAATGAAGGACTTGGCAGTAATAGTTATCCGGGATCCCTTTTCTCCATTTCTCCCACTGGGAAGACCACAGGATATTGGATGTTTTGATCTCCAGGATCCCATGTCGTCCGGTACTGTCCAGAAGTTCTCCATCCAGAGAAGCGTGCATCCAGGGATATTTTGAATTGATAAACATGTTATTTTCATCATAGGAAACTTTGTATTCCGGATGATCCAGTACAAACAATGCTCTGAGATACTTCTCCGCCTCAGTTCCATACTGGACGTAATCTTTATCAGAAATATCTTCCGGAAGCACCAGTCCAACCTTTTCTTCCCATAACTGCACGTTGTTCTTATATGGATTTCTTCCAACACAGGCAGCCGCATCCGAACCGCCTATATGGTTCTTTCTTCCCTGCAGCCACTCTTCCCGGCTGTTAAACAGCTTTTTAGTCACCATTCGTAAGCCTTTCTAACATCTTTGCTTTGCAGCTTTCCCCAACTTTTTCCATAAAAGTTGTCAACATAGCAATTGCATGATAATCGTCTTCTGCAAGAGTATTAATCGCATCTACCGTAGCATCTGCTAAACCTTGAATCATCGCAGAACTTCTTAATCCTTTGCCACCCATTACAGCTAACTGAATCTGCTGCTCTTCTTTCTTGGAACCCAAACCGATTGCCACAACCAGTTCACAGTCTTCAATTTTTCTTACTCTTCCGTCATCCAGTGTAATCTTCGTTTTTACCATCTTGCTTTTCTCCTTCTCCCTCCGTATAATGAGGGTGTACAATTTTTTCTTTTGGACCTATCGCAGTTGCCGCTGCCTGGGTCCTTTTTTATGTAATCTCTGCATGCCTGTAAGCGGCTTCTTTCCATACACCGATTCTTCTTGATGCAAGTACCGCACTGGTCTTTCCACACAGCCATCACAGCACCTGGACCACAAGCGCAGCCCCAAGCATCATGAAGACTATCACCCACATGCCACCGACTATAAATGTCTCCGTGATGCCTACCCAGTCCACAGTTTTCTTCTTTGGCCTGGTTGCCTGCACTGCCACATAAGACAGCTCCATGCCTGTCCGGCCGTCATAGTTCTTAATCTTTGCCATTCTAATCACCTCCTACATCAAAATAAACTCTTTAATTTCCTTACTGGTTAGTGACCTTCCCAGAACAATGCTAGCTGCCTGTACCGGCGTTAATTTCAGGGTTTTGGAGAGCGTCCACAATTCTTCCAGCGTATAGTTTCTGGGATCTTCGCGCCGATTTTGCACCGTACGCTTTGTAACCCCCATCTTAACGGCCATTTGATCTTCACTCACGTTATATAATGCCATGTTGCCATTGATACATGCGCGAACCACTCTACTGGATTCTTCAGATGAACTAACTTTCAATCTCGGCATTTACCTCACCTCCTACTCCAACAGCTTCTCAATGGGTAAATGAGAACCGTTAATATACTTGTTTTCCTTATCTCCCTAGTGATATACTTTCCATACAGGCGTTGCAGCGCCGAGTACAAAAGGAAGGAGAAATTACCCATGGATTTCAAAATCAAAATAAAATGTCATAAGTGCATGTGCAAATTTGAACTTCGACCTGAATCAATCAATTGCACTAAAATTATTTGTCCTAATTGCACTTCCGAAGTTAAACCCGAATATTCTGCACATATATTAAACGGAATAAGAGAACTTAGTCTTGTCCCAGAAAGCTATTCCGACGATGATGAACTCATTTATCCGCAAACAGGTTTTTCTTTTGAAGTACAACACTATTCATCGATACAAGGACTTAAAGAATAGGGAACATCATTTAATGCTTCTAAAGTAATATCAAAAACTTTTTTCGCCTGGTTATATGACAGCCCGCTGCTAATAACCAGGTCACCTATTTTATTAGATATCTGAATCAACTTTTGATTTGAAATTTGTTCTTTTACACCATTTGTTCTATTCGTTTTCCTCGCCTCCTACTCCAACAGGTCTTCAATCTGAACCCCAAAGTATATCGACAATTTTCTAAGGCTCTCAATACTTGGCATGGATCGTCCAGACTTCCAATTTGAAAATGCCGTCTGGCTAATTCCGGTTTCTTTTGATATCTGATATACCGTTTTGTTCGTTTTTTCTAAAAGATCCTGAAATTTTTTGTACAAAATACCATCTCCTTTCCGTAAGTATACTATTGAAAATACTTTCGTGCTGTGATATACTTTCAGATATAAAACTACCACATCTTATAAAAGTAAGCATATCGCAGTTGAAAGTATTTATTTCGCTTGCTTTCGCTTGCGTAAGTAAATAATACAACATTTAATGTTAGTAGTCAAGTGATTTTACTAACTTTTGCGAAAGTATGCTATCTTTGTGAAAGGAGCACAAAAATGTACGAAGTCTTTGAACAACTTCTACAAAAACATGGTGTTACCCCTTACAAAGTCGCAAAGGAAGCAGGCGTAACACAAACAGCACTTAGTAATTGGAAATCTGGAAGAAGTACACCATCTTCAAAAACATTACAAAAAATAGCTGATTATTTTGGCATAACAGTTGATTACTTAATGACTGGTAAAGATAATCCTAAAGAAAAAGCCCCAGAGCTCACTGCTAAAGACGAAAGAGATATAAAGAAAGACCTCGATAATATTATGGAAAAAATACGTAACGGCGAAGACGGACCTCTATATTATGGTGGTACGGAAATTGACAGTGCTTCTTTGAGCTTACTTCAAAATGCATTTGAATACGCCCTAAGAGAAACTAAGAAAGAAAACAAAGTCAAATACAATCCAAATAAGAATAAAAAGTAGGTGACGCCGTTTGGAGACTGTAAATCATAAGATTCGTCGTTTAATCAGGTACTATGAACATCTAACCGGCAGCCGAGATCCTGTTACCATTGCACGGTACGCCGAGATCCAGATTGCAGTATTACCGTTAGGCAATATTTCTGGAAACTACAAACTTTTAAAAAGAAAACGTTGGATTTTTATAAATGAGGATATCCCTTCTGACAGTCCACTCTTTCGGGTCGTTGTAGCACATGAATTAGGACATGCTTTATTACATAGAAAAGAGAATTGTGCTTTTCTAAAGAATAAAACATTACTACTTACATCCGGAATAGAAAGAGAAGCAAATTTATTTGCCGCTTCCCTTTTGATATCAGATGAAATGTTGCAAGATTATTCCTGTTATACTCAGGATCAGTTCTGCCAGTGTACAGGATATCCAAAAGAACTTATTGAATTAAGGTTAAAATAGCCTATGGCATTTTAATAAAACAAAAGAAAAGAGGAAAAGAGTATGAAGAAAGTAAAGTTATTTTTCGCTGTCAGCGTTGCATCTGCTGTCCTTTCTATGACCTCCTTTGCAGGAGAATGGAAGCAGGATAATACCGGCTGGTGGTATCAGAATGATGATGGCAGTTATCCTGTAAATAGTTGGAAGGAAATTGACGGAAAACAGTATTATTTTGGCAATGACGGCTATATGTTGCACGATACTGCGACACCAGATGGCAAAAATGTAGGAAACGATGGTGCTCTCGTTTCCGCGCCGCTTTTTGATTATGATATCCAAAATTGCCACATTACATATACCAAGCATGAATTTGCTAAGGACTATAATGGTAACGACTGCTTAATTATTTATTACAACTATACAAACAAGCGCTCAGACGAATGCAGTGCTATGGGGAACTCAGCTTATATCAGCCTTTATCAAAATGGCGTACAGAAAGATCACGCAACGTTGCCGTTTGACTCTAAAAATGAAGCTGTCAGCAACCACTATAAAAACGTTATGCCCGGAGTAACGATTGAAGTGGCAGAAGCATTTAAAATTGATGATCGAAGCGAAGTAACTCTTGTTATAAATGATATTTTTGATTTTACTAGAAAATCGCCAAAGATTCATGTGTCTTTGAGCCTGTAATATTTGCAAAAGCAAAAGACCGCCCCTGCGCCAACAGGAACGGTCTCTTACATAGATTTTCTCCTGCCAGTCTCCTGGCCAGATATAAATCAGTCTCAACACCTGAATTATATCATCTCCAGGACGTCTGCGCAAGGGGCGTCTTTTTTGTACCCATTTTTACCCTAAAAATCTGGAAATTATAATTGCGACATCGCAAATGAAAGGAGAATGATATATGCCAACTGCCAAAAAACTTCCATCCGGATCCTGGCGCTGTCTTGCATATAGCCACAGCGTACCTGTTTTTGATAAAAACGGTCGTCCAATAATAGACCCTAAAACTCAAAAGCAAAAAATGAAACGAATTTATGAGTCATTTACCAGTGACGATCCCACAAAACGCGGAAAAGCTGAGGTAGAACGCCAAGCTGCAGAATACCAACTGCGCCGTGAAACAAATGCCGGCCGGAAGCAATCAAAAAACGGTAATATCACCTTAAAAGAAGCCATGAAGTCTTACATAGAACTCACTACACCGGTTCTTTCTGGAACCACAACGCAGGGATATGATAAAGATCAATATGACTCTTACACTTTCCTAATGGACAAAAAGTTGAAAGATATTACCTCTGATGATTTACAAATTGCTGTAGACTTTGATACGAAACGTGTTTCCAAACGCTGTAAAATAAAGCGCACCTGCATCTCACCTAAAACGGTAAGAAATGCATATAGTTTCATTATCACAGTTATCCGCTATTTCTATCCTGGTGATAATTATGATGTGAAGCTTCCAAAAGTACCTAAAAAAATTAAAGAGCTGCTGCCTCCTCATACTGTCCTGAAAATCATTCACGGAACGGATATAGAACTTCCCTGCCTTCTGGCCTGCTGGTTAAGCTTTTCTATGTCAGAAATCCGTGGAATCCGTGTTAAAGATATTTCTAACGGATATCTTACTCTCAATCAGGTTATTGTCGATGTCCATTGTTCTGCTGTTGTAAAAGAATGCGGTAAAGCTGATCTGCGATTACGCCGCCACAAAATCCCTGACTATCTTCAAACCCTTATTGATCAGGAAACTGCAGGGAAGTCACCAGATGATCCTCTGATAAGTTTAAGCGGCCATGCCGTTTATATGCGTTGGAGCAGACTTTTGGAACAAAACCATTTACCGCATATGACCTTCCATGACTTAAGACACTTAAACGCTTCTATAATGGCCTTGCTTCGCATACCTGATAAATATGCTCAGGAAAGAGGCGGTTGGTCTTCGGATCGTGTTATGAAACGTGTATACACGCATACATTTTCTGAAGAACGCGAAAAAGTAGACGAAACCATTGATCATTACTTTGAAGACCTGTTAGGTGTGAAAAAAGAGCCCATAAAATTCTCTCCTGAAGATATTATAAAACAGTTGAAAAAAGCTGATCCTGATAACTGGCAGCAAGTCTTACAAGAAGTTTTAAAACAAATTTCCACTCCTAAAATAACATGATTTCGTGTTGCATTTCGTGTTGCATAGTTACGAAAAACAGTGTTTTTTAGGGAAAATCATCAACATTTTACGTTCACGCTTTTCTTTAAAAAACCTAGGTTTTATGCGGGTTTGCAACATTTAAGCCATTTTTATAAATCCCCCTCCAAGGGGTTCGATTCCCCTCAGCTCCACTAAAAAAACCGCGCAAACACGCGGTTTTTTCTTTTTCCAATTTAACTTGTATTACATTTCATCTTGCATATGGTTCTATTCTGTCAGCTTTGGATACTGCAGCGCCCCATCCTTCTGCGGCGTAAGCACCACCGGTTCCGTTGCCATCCGGCCGTCTTCATCCAAATAATACCATTTCCCGCTGATGGTCTGCAGTCCTTTCACCATAGCGCCATCCCTTCCCAGATAATACCAATGTCCCTTATACTGAAACCACACGTTATGGACCATTATTCCATTGCCATCAAACCAGTACCAGAGATCGCCATCTTTATACCAATCATTAACAACATAATTTTCCGAACCATCTTTCAGATAAAATCTCCAGCCGCCATTCTCCTTCTGCCATCCCATTTTCACTGGTTCCATTATCCATGTTTTCATAAACTTTTCCGGTGTTTTGTACTGTTTGATTAATGGAGTGGGCGTACTTCCCCAGTCAGGCAGATACAAATGGGGCTTATCTACAATGCTGGACCAGTCTCCGCCCCAGGCAAGACCAAGTTTCTTGCCAATTTCAGCAGCCTTCCTGAAATGACCTTTGCTGTCATTATAAGCGTCATCTGCTATCTTCCCATCTCCATCCACATCCATTTTCAGATAAAAATCAAAGGCAATCCCCCACTGGTGCTGTGACCGGTAGGAACTGCCTTTTGCATTGGTTACGATATTTCCCGGTTTTGTACGGCCTTTGGCATAGAGAGCATCCTGTTCTGCTGCAGTACGCAGTGTTTCAGAAATAGCAACATTAATTCCTTCTGCCTTGCAGGCGGTGATCCACTGAGCTGCTATCTTCTGCATCCGCGGGTGGCACAATGCAATATCTCTCATATACACGGTACCTCCCTTATTTTTTCCCCACCTGCTTGATCACCTGGTGTACTCCCGTTGAAGCAAGCCCGGAAACGATACCAATAGCTGCTGCGTTGATCACATCACCAGCCGGAAACTCCGGTATCAGATACATGCCTGCAACCCCCAGAATTCCGCCGGTTACGCCACAGACTACCGGTATCACCTCATCCTTTACTTTTTCCGTCGTCTTACACGCCATTCCGCCTAAATAGCAGATCACCGTGATCGCCGCCACACCTGCAATCCCAAAATCCATATCCTCTTCCTCTCTTTCCAGCAATATTTATGGGGATATCTTCCATTGTCCTCATAATTTATCATATGCTGGAACAGCCTAAAAGGACCGATCAGAAATATTTTCTGTATTTTTGAAATCTACAGAAATGGCAAATACTCCTACTAGTTTTTCTAAATATGTAATTAAACATATTTTTCCAAATATAATGGAAATACTTTTAAATTTTACATTTTATACATTATCATCATCTTGCACCTTTTGAATTTTATATTCTACAGAAGGATCAATTATTTTCTCTTCTATCACATTTTTACCTATTTCATATCTAGTTTTTAAAGATAAATTTATAGGGAATTTAAAACTATTTATTATTTTTCCTATATCCAACGGCTTGGACACATGTGCATCCATACCGGCATCTAAACATTCCTGTACATCTGAATTGAATGCATTGGCTGTCATAGCAATAATGGGAATGGTCCTGCCCAGAGGATTTTTGCCATTACGGATCCTTTTCGTTGCTTCCAGGCCATTCATATTTGGCATCTGTACGTCCATTAAAATAGCATCATAATCTCCGAAAGCAGAAGTTTCAAAGGCTTCAACCAGTTTTTCACCGTCTGGGCAGATCTTGCAGGATGCCTGGTACATTTCCAAAATCGCTTCTAAGATCTCCGCATTCAGTTCATTATCTTCTGCGCAAAGAAATTTCATTCCTTTTAATACGGAAACTTTTTCACCTTACTGATGCAGATATTTTCCATTTTTTTCCTGTGAACCATTGGGATCTATTGCAAAAGGAAGTACCACTTCAAAACAGCTTCCTTTATTTAACTCGCTTTTCACCTGTATCCTGCCGCCCATCAGGTCAACGATACTTTTCGTGATGGCCATACCCAGTCCTGTTCCCTGTATTTTGTTGGTCGTGGAATTTTCTGCTCTGGTAAAAGGTTCAAAGATCGTTTTTATAAACTCCGGCGTCATTCCATATCCGGTATCTGTAACTGTAATGGATATATTGGCATGTTCCGGTATACTGCTTGGCTCTTCTGTCAGATCCAGGATAACGCTTCCCTCAACAGGTGTATATTTAACAGCATTGGACAGCAGATTGATAAAAATCTGGCGCAGGCGCACAGAGTCTCCCAGAAGATGTCCATGATCGATCCCGTGAACATGGATCTTAAACTCCTGTCCCCGTTCTTCTGCCTGTGGACAGATGATACTGTCTATCTGTGCCACCTGCTCCATCAGATCAACGGGATCTTCATTTAATTTCACCTCACTGGATTCGATCTTGCTCATATCCAGAATGTCATTGATAAGTCCCAGCAGATGCTGACTGGAATTTTGGATCTTCTGGATGTGGAGCTGCAGTTTTTCCGGCTCATGGATCTCATGTTCCAGAAGAGTGGTAAGTCCGACAATGGCATTCATAGGAGTCCGGATGTCGTGGCTCATATTACTTAAAAATGTGGTTTTCGCCCGGCTGGCCTTTTCAGCAGCCACTAAAGCAGCCTGAAGTTTTTCCTGGCTGGCAGCCAGTTCTTCATTTAATTTTTGTATTTCCTGAGCCCGTCCGTTCCTGAATGCTTCCTTCTCCGATGGCTGCAAGGATACCCACCCCCAGATAAAATGCCATAAACATACAGGCGCAAACATGGATCAGAAACGGATTGTTTCTGATCCTGAAATTTACAAATGCCAACATTCCAAATAAAAGGATGGCTCCCATAAATATGATCTTATTGGTGTGTTGACAGCACCACAATGCTTTTTCTGTTCGCCTCGTTGATCTCAGCAGAGATTCTCTTATACTGTTCTTTTTCCAGACCTCCATACAGCAGGACCTGGATGGTCTTCTTCCAAAACTCTCTCATGTACTCGTTAACCTTTATTTTTCCAATATGCTGCCAGAACCCGGATGATCTCTTCCCTGTTTACAGGCTTTGTCAGATGGGCATTCATTCCCGCCTCTTTTGTCTTTTCCTTATCTTCTACAAATGCATTGGCCGTCATCGCTATGATCGGAATGTCTTTTCCCTTGCCCTCCGGCAGTTCACGGATCTTTTTTGACGCTTCAAGACCGTCCATGACTGGCATCATAATATCCATCAGGATCACATCATAGGTGCCTGATGCTGCATCCGCAAAATATTCTACTGCCTGTTTTCCGTCTGATACTGCCGTTACTTTCGCTCCGGCTTCTTCTAACAGGAACTGAAGGATCTCCATATTTAACTGGTTATCTTCTACAGCCAGTATGTTCATCCCGGTAATATTCCTGTTTTCTTCCTGTATTTCCTTCTTTTTCCATGCAGGGTCCACTGTCTTAAATGCCAACTTTACTGTAAATGTTGTACCTTCCCCCGGTTTGCTGTTTACATCGATCGTACCGTTCATCTGCTTTACCAGTTCATAAACAATGGACATCCCAAGACCGGTTCCCCGATATTCGGTCCTTACACGGTCATCTTCCTGTGTAAATGGCTTAAACAGGCTTTTTTCCACAAATTCCCGGCTCATACCAATTCCCGTATCCTGAACCTTAAACTCCAGACCGATATGGGATCCGTCATATTCCACTTCCCGGATGGCCAGACAGATCTTTCCCCCTTTTTTATTATAACGCAGGGCATTGCTGATCAAATTTAAAAGGATCCTTCTCAAATGGGCCGGACTGCCAAGAAACTGTCTGTGGACAACTTCATCCTCAATAGAAAACCTTATTTCCTGCTTCTTCGCCTGTACATCTGCAATCGCATGGATCTTTTCCATCTCCTCATCCAGATCCACCGGTATTTCTTCCAGATGGACCTTCCCGCTTCCGATCTTGCTCATATCCAAAACATCATTGATCAGGGACAGCAGATGATGCGATGCTTTATCGATCTTTTCCAGACAGTCTTTGATCCGCTCCGGATCATCCAGATTTTTCTTGATGATCTCCACCATACCCATGATCCCGTTGATCGGTGTGCGGATATCGTGGGACATATGGGAGAGAAACTCACTTTTGGCCTGATTGGCCCGTTTCGTCTCTTCATTGGACTGCTGCAGTTTTTCCTGATATTCCAATAGGGTGCGGATATATTTTTCCTGACGTCTATCTACTTCCCAGTAACCGGCTGTAATACACAGTACAATGATGATCCCCAGTATAAATGTAATATAAAATACTTCATTTTGGTGGAATACATATTCTAAGGACCTGTTTCTGGCAAATTCCGTGATCCATTTATTTTGCAGCCTTCCAATAGTTCCGTCTTCAGACATATCCCGGACCACTTCATTGATCATGCGCTGCAGTTTTGGCTGTGTATCATGAACTGCTAAAGCCGGATAACTCTTTGTGATCACAAGGCTTGGCACCAGATGCAGATGATTTTTTTCAATGATCTTTGTGGCAACTGCACCGTGACAAATCCCGAAATCTGCTTCTCCCTGCTCTACTGCCTCCAATATTTCCGTATTGGTGCTGTATTCCAGATAATCACACTGCAGATCATAGGTGGTTGCGATCACAGAACGCGCCATTAACGCAACCTTCTTACCTGCAAGGGCAGCCGCACTGTCGATCCTGCTTCTGCCATATACACGCAGTTCATCCGAACAGAAAGGGATCGTCCTTAAAGTCCCTTCCATATTGGAAAATATTTCCAGTCCCGTCAAAACATCTACTTCGTCCTCAGTAAGCATTTTCCGGCAGCCCATCCAGTCAGCCGTTTTAAACTCCGGACGCATTCCCAAGCGGTTTGCCACCTCTATCATGATCTCAACATAAAGACCTGATAATTCCCCATCCTTATTGTAATAGGAATTTGGACAGAAATCATAATCTGTTGCGATCCGCAAAACCGGCGCTGATTCACTTGTAATACCAGCCTCTATTTCTACTGTAGGCTCTGGTGAAAAAAGCCCCATCTGCCCGGCTGTAAAAAGGATCGGAACAATAATTCCCAAAGTAACAAGAAAGATCAGCACCCGCTTCATCGCCTTATGTGCCCCACTTATCTTCATTTCTCACCCATGCTTTCTTTTCCATTTTCAGCTACGTATATCTAACTAATTTAATTATACTGTCCAGCAAATTTCTTGTCAATTCATTCCCCCCGCAACCGGAATAAGTGCCTGAAGGATCATCCGTTTACTGGTTCCATAGCAGGTGGATAAGGTCAGTATCTTTCTTTCTCCTTTTTGATAAGGTGTTCCATCTGTCTCATCTGTTACTTTTGCCAGGATAATGGGGCAGGTGATCCATTGCCCCTGATAAAAGATCTCTACATTGGGATGTTCCTTTAAAAATCCGGGATCCCTGTATTTTTTCAGATCACCAAACATAGAACCATCCTTCATGTTATGTCCATAAAAAATGGTATTGGCTGATACAAAAGGAATGTTCTGGCTGTCCGCAAAGATTGTTCCTCCTGACTGCTTTTCCCCGTTAAACCCATGATCTAAATAATATTTGTCATCTTTTCCCCAGACAGCTGGATAATCAATGGACGTTCCCGGAATACGGATCCAGCAATTATAATCCGGATTGATCTCTTTTAACTTTGCTTCCTCTATTGTTATTTCATCTATAGACGTACCAGAATGATCCTGAGCATAAGAAGTTTCTGTTTTCTGTACCTCCCTGCGGATACTTTCGTATTTTTCGGCAGCCAGACGATACTTTCTTACTGTATTTCCGGTATAGACTATTCCGGCTGCAGCTCCTGTCAAAAGAATTATCCCTAAGATCCGGCGCTTTTCCCTGATCTTTAAACTTGCTTTATTTAACTTTCCCTTTTTCAGGATCCAGTAGGCGCCAATACCGACACAGCTGCCGGTTACCACTGCCAGAACCATTTTTCCTACAAACTTTGATCCTGTGACAGCTGGTTTTAATTCTACATCCTGTTCCCATTCTCTTTTCAGATCCGTATCCGGCATTTCTTCCCTGTCCCAATCTTTCTCTGCGATCAGCCCACTGTATACTGCCCTGCAGTCAAATACCTTTTTTCTGCCCCTGGCAACCAGTTTTCCATCTTCTCCTTTCTCGATCTGTGTGATCTCATAGTCCGAAGCGGGTAAACCCGCTTCGTCTAATATTTCTGCTTCTGTTATCTCATTCTGAAATTCCTTTTCCTGTTCTATCGTGATCTCCAGCCCATCTTCCCAGTGTTCATTAAAACGGCTGAACTGTTCTAAAGGCAGGATCCGCTTTGTTTTTCTTCCCGTTGTCCGGTCCTTTACCTGGACCCAGGCAGTCTCCGGTACTGTATCCACTCCTTCCATCTTTTTGTAAATGATCTCCTGGGATGCATAAAAGCTTTCATCATAGAGACTTGCATCCTGTTCCTGGGCCATTGCACTGAATGCAAACAGGCTCACTGCCCCCATCACAAGTCCCAGAAACAAAACCATCTTTTTTCTTTTTCGGCTGCTATCAGAAAAACACCAGCCAGCACCTGCCAGACACACACATGTCACCAACAGGATCCATCCAATCTGACTGTTGTCTCCTGTCTTAACACTGCTGCCGGAATATTTTCCATTTAAGCCCTTAAAGTTCCCATTTCTTCCTTTTACCTGGTAAAAAGCCTGGATCCTTCCTTTTGTCTTTTTCTGTATCTTTTCATTTTTGATCTGAAATACACCTTTTACATTCTGATCCTTTTCTACTGTAAAATGATACAGTTCCTGACTCAGTTCATAACCATCCGGTGCTTTTATCTCTTTGAAAATATAAGTTCCATTTGGCGGGCAAATGATCTTGAACATTCCATCTGGGCCACTTTCTGCTATCTTTGCCAATCGTCCTGTCTGGTCATAAAATGCAAACACAGCTCCTGCAAGAGGTTCTCCCTTTTCATCTGTCTTTTTAAAGGAAATATACAGTTTCTTTGGCACTGTATGACTTCCGCCTCCGCCAGATGAACGGATCCGGCTGTTATAGAAAACAAACTCCTGCACTGTTTCTGCCTGGTCTAAGATCCGGATCTCCATTTCTTTGCCCTTCTCATATCCGGCCGGTGCTTCTATTTCCCTGATGATATAAGTTCCCGGTTCCAGACCGTTAAATACCTGACCATTTTCCTGGTCTGATATCCATTGGCTGATCACTTCCATGGTGTCCTTGCACACCAGTTCCAGCTTTGCGCCGGAAAGAAGTTTTTCTGAACTGGCTTCTCTTTTTTCTACGGATATAATGGTGCCATAATTGCGCAGTGTGATCTCCGGTATCTCTGTCATTCCATCTGTAATGGTAAAATACACCGGTTCTTCTGATTTCGTAAATCCAGTCGGTGCCTTTTCTTCCACCAGTCTGTAATCCCCGGCTGCAAGGCCTTTGATCAGATGAGACTGCTTTCCTGAGATCCATGTTTCTACTACTACCCAGGTCTTCTCCTCTTTCGCCTGATATTTTTTCTGATCTTTCTTCTGACTTTCGCCCTCATCACCTCTTTCATCCGGTTCCAAAATTACCTTTTCTTCCCGTTCCAGTCTCAAAATAGCACCTTCCAGATACTCTTCTGTATCCCTTAAAAGCTTTTTCACCAGTACACGGTTGCTGTCATTTACCGGGTCATAAGTAAGCTCTATCAAAGGTGTTTTTTCATCTTTATATTCAAACTGGAATTCCAGCGTTTTTTCAGAAAGCATATGTCCCGGCGCTGCTTTTGTTTCCTTTACCAGATAATCATAAGAACTGAATTTTCCTTCCTGATCCAGGCAGCCAATAGGCTGGGAAGAAAACTGAGTTTTTCCCATTTCATCCGTTACTTGCTTTTCACAGGATATGCCCAAGGTCTGGTTAAAGAGTTCAAATTCTGCTCCCTCTAAAACCTGATCTGCATCATCTGCATCATGTTTGATCACCGTCAGCCTGCCTTCTGGTATTTCATCCTGCATCTCCTTTTTCTGGATCTCTCTGGTATCTTCTATTACAAATGGGATATCCACAGACTGTAAAAATCCATAAGGCGTCATTTCTTCTCTTAAAATATAAGAACCAACAGGAATGTATTCGATCAGATGTGGTTTCAGATCTCCCACTTCAAATCCTTCTGGCAGTTCCCCATTTTCATTCTCTTCTTCTGTATACACTCCATCAGTTCCGGAAAACCATATGGCTTCCTCATCCCTGTAACGCCCTTCTTCCTCCGGAATATGCAAAAGCAGCGGCTTTTCGCTGACTGTGCCCTCTTCATCCACCGGATAGATTCCCAGCTTTGCTCCTGCTACTTCTTTTCCTCCGGTAATCGTATTCTTGCTGACCACAAGACTCAAAGATTCATCTTTCATAACCACCTGATGGATTTTTTCCAAATGACCGGTATCTGTGATCTCAAATAAAATTGGATCCGCTGTGGCATAACCGGAAGGCGTTTCTTTTTCTGCAAGAATGTAAGATCCCACAGGAAGATATTCAAACCGTACCGTTCCTTCTTCTGTAAAGCAATACCTGCCTTTAAGCGTACCCGGCACATTCTCCCACCGATGATCGTATTTTGTGATGGGATTTAAGCCGGCAGCGTCTGCTTCTTCTCTTCCTGTAGACCATATTTCCATCCATTCTTTAAAACCGGCCCGTTCAAAGTCTAATAGCTTATTATCTTCTCTCATAAGATCCGATAACGGCTTATCTTCTTCCCCTTCCGGCACCTGGTAAAGGACCAGTTTTGCCAGACTGTCTTCATAGAGAAGTTCTCCCGTCTTTCCATCCTCCTTGCGGATCTCTGCAGCCGTAAAATCATCTTCCATAGTAAAAGACTGTACATGTTCTGTTTCCAAAATCTGGATATTCTGCCGTTTTCTCTGTACATAGCCCTGCAGATACGGGCACTCTGTTTCTTCTAATACATATTCTCCTACCGGAATATGATCGATCCAGTGAGGTTCTTTTGTTTCGATCCGGTTTCCTTCCTCATCTGTTTTCACATTGCCTTGATCATCGCAGGCATAACCGCTGACCCAGGAAGCATACTTCTTTCCAGGCAGATAAATTCCGTCTTCATCTGTTAATATCCTTCCCGCTTCATCTGTCGCAGCTTCATAAAGCGTCATCACAGCCCCTTTGATCTCTTCCTGTGTACGGGTGTCTACCTTGGCGAAAGCTGCCCTTGTAAAGGCATTGGAATGGAAATATTCCTGGGGCTCTATACTGTCTTTAAAAAGAATTCCCTGATAAGGTGCCTGCACATAGCCCTGTTCAAAAGGAACCTGTTCTTCCTGAAGGATATAGGCCCCAAAAGGCAGGCGCCGGATCTCATGAAGGCCTCCTCTTCGCTCTGCTTCTCCTTTGGAGTCTGTGCTGTTGTCACTGGTCCAGCGTTCCTCCTTTGTTGTGAAATGCCCCTGTTTGTCGTAAACAGGCAGACCATTTTCATCATCTACAGAACGTTTTTCCTTATAAACAGCCTCCCCATTCTCATCCTTATAGACCTGGACAGAATAAACCAGCTTCTTTTCTCCCGTTTCATCTGCAATGTAAGCCATGATCCGTTCATGATCATCGTATACAAAGGCCATTCCTGTTTTTGTGTCTGCATAACAGATGAAATTGCCCCGTTCATCTAATACTTTGTATACAGACTTGTCCTCTGTCCTCTCCAGGCGCCCTTCTTCGTTTAACTGGTCCAGATCATAAAAATACAGATCTTCCGGCTGGTTTTCCACCTTCTCATCCTGCCATATAGCAAGCCCGGCAGGACCGGCATCTTTTCCTGTCTCCAGGATCTGCCGCCTGCTTCCTGTTTCAGAAGCAGTGATCTTTATGGTTTTACCATCCTGAACCTCAGCTGTTACTCCCTTATAACTTCCATCCTCTTCTTTTTCCATCCAGAGTCCCTGGTATAAAGCCAGTGTTGCTCCTGAGACCGTTACTTTAAAACGGATCCCTTTTCCTGTAAATGCCCCCTTCCGGTCATAAAGGAGTTTTACTCCTTCCATTGCTTTTAGTTCTTTTTCTGTACCTTCTATGATCTCTTCTGAACAGAAATCCATTTTCTTTGTTACTTTCCCGGTCCATGTCCCCAGTTCCCGGTCAAAATGGATCTCTCTTACATCTCCTCTTTCTTCTAACTTCTCCTTTCTTCCATATACCTGGTAAATGATTTCATCTCCTCTGTCATTTACCCATATATCTTCTTCCAAGCCGCCGCTTGTTTCTTCCTGGCCTAAAGCATCCGTTTTTAACAGGCCATTTTCATTTCCAACCAGGGAATCGCCATCCTCTACTTTCCGGATCCGCATTACAGAAGGATGATTTTCCACCGGGATCTGGCTGACTGTTTCGTAAGCATTTTTATTTCCATCTCCCGTTACCGGAATGGCATACTCATAGTTTGCAGCTGTTTTCCGTTCATATCCATCTGTTGTACCGTCTCTGTACACGTTTTCCTTATAATAGGATACTTCGTTCCCATAAACTTCAAAAGCAACCGGACGGCTTTTTACGTAACCTTCCGGTGCCTGTACTTCTACCAGGACATAGGCACCTGCCCCTAAAGGTCTGGGCGTTTCAATGTATCCCACAGGGAGTTTTTCCAGCTTTCCATGGATCAAGACTTCCCGCAGTGTAGTAAAAGAGCGGAATATCCCTCTCTCTGTGCCGGTTTCATCCACCTGGCTGATCCGCTGGGTTTCATCATAAAGAGGGACCCCATCCTGGTCTAACTTCACAGGAAGATCATCCTGTGAACCATTGTCCTGCCCCACTCTCGGATAAAGGATCTCCTTTCCATCTGCGTCCACAACCTTATTTCCTTCTGCATCCTCTGCCGGTCCAAACAGCACCTGTCCGGTTCCGGTCACACTGTTTATCCCGTTTTTCTGTGCATCCCGCTTTGCAGCATAAATGCGGAATAAAGCTCCCTCATGGATCAGATTTTCCCCTGTTTCACTGTCGATCTTTTCGATCCGCAGCCTTGAATTAAAATAGGTATTTTCAAAATCTTCCTGGGCAAATGCAATATAATTAAATCCGGCACCGCTTCCCCCAGGCTGTAAGGTTTCTATATTTCCCGTATCCGGGTTGATTCGGTCATATTCCGGTGTCAAGATGCTCCACGGTACCAGCATCGGCGCAAATTTGCCCTCAATGGCAGTATTTTTCCCCTTCATACCAGGAACCTGGTCACATATTTCCATCTGGCCATTTTCCCGTTCACTTCCGTCATAGATCACACCATCTAAAATTACATGATCCTCACTTTGTGAAATAGTTCCCGTACTGTATTCCGGCAAAATATCTTTATCAAGCCCATAAGGATAAATGGCAAAGGAACCATCTATACCATCTGCCAGGATCTTCCGGTCCTCTTCATTAAAGCGGATCTTGTATTTGCGGATCAGTTCATCCGGACTGTCACTACTGTGATAACGAAAATAGGCACTGCCGATCTCATCTAAAACCGTTTCTTCCCCGGTATCCTCATTTCGTATGATCTCCGGCACAAAGGGCAGTGTGATCTCCCTTGGTTCCTCAATCTTATAATGCCTGTTTGCCAGTTCTTTTTCCAGATCAGAAGGCATCTGCTCTTCGATCACATATTCACCATACGGGAGAGGAATGGAATACTCATAATAATCGTCTTTTCTATTTCTCTGGTTACACTGGATGGTCTTCCTGTTACCATCCGTACCGCCATTTGCATCCCGTTCCCATTCAATAGACAGACGCTCTTTTAACCCTGTAAACTGATCCAGATAACGGGCTGCTTCTTTTCTCGCCTGGTCTAAAGCCTGTTTGTATGCCCTGTCACTGTCCATATATGGCCGGTCTTTTAAGATCTCTTCCTTATAGGATCTTATATCATAATGATCCAGGGCAAACTGGGTCAGTACCTCTTTGGGATAAATACCGCCCTTCTTCTTTTCTGCGCCTTCCATTGCGTCAAAAAATTTCCGGTAATTGCAGCTGCCATCCTCATTTCTTTCCATCAGCTGATGACCCCTGTTTTCTGCATCTTCCGGCGGCAGATAAATAGTCTGTACCAGCTCCTTATAAGCTGGTGAACTGATATCTTCTGACAGGATCTTTCCCTCATCATCCACATAAATGTTTAAAAGATTTTGCTTCAGGTAGATCCTGAATGAAAACTGATCTAAAAGTTTCCGGCCTTCTGCAGATCCATTTTTACGGAATAAGCCTAAAAAGGTAGTGACTGGATCATTATGCACAGAACCGTAGGTATTTACATTTTCATAAGAAGACTGGGAAATGTGTTTGGTAATGCGTACCGGCTGCCGGATCGCCCGTTCCAAAACCTGAACCGGTTCTTTTTCTGTTCCACCATCCTGAACTGTCTGGTTCTGACCAGGATATGCCAGATGAACATATTTTACAAAACTTCCAGGATCTGTTTCTTCCTGTTCTGCTTCTACATCCACAGCTGCTCCCATGGATACCAGATACTGATTATAAGGAACCTCTTTTCCATTTACAGAAATGGTGGTTTGTCCGGTCACTGCACGGAACGTTTCTTCTACCTCTTCTTTTTCCACGGACCAGTCTGTTTCATTTTCCACCAAAATATGATACTCTCTTTTTTCAGGATCCCAGAAAGCCTCTACCGGCTCCTCTTTCGTAGTCACATACGTGGTTTCCCGTTCTTCAAAAATGGGGACCTGTTCCATTTCCTGGATCGGTACTCCGTTTGGATCTAAAAGAACCTCTCCTTCTTCATACCGTTCATAAACAGGCTCATAAATTAATTTAAGCTCATCTTCCACATATTCCCATTTTTCTTTTATGTAAGCGGTATGACTGCTTAAACGGAATTTTCCTTTGGGAATGCAGATCCAGTAATGACCATTTTCCCTTTCTTTTTTCACATAAAGCTGTCCGTCTGCCCGGTCATAAACTGCAGATCCTGCTTCTGTATTTCCAGAATAGTCATAAAAAAGTTTTGCCTGCCACTGTCCCTCTTCTTCCTTTATCTCAGAAACGGCGGCCATATTATAAAAACTGTGTTCTGTATACCAGTCAAGGATCTGTTCTACGGCCTTTCCATTCATAGAATCCAGATTTATAGAAACCCATGGTGCCCCTTCCCCGTCAGCTTCTTTATAGCCTAACTGCATAAGCATTGCCTGTGCCTGTTCCATCACATAATCAGGATCCAGGTCTTCATCCCATTTAGACAGATCTTCCGGTTTTGCTTCTCCTTTTATATAAGGGGCTGTCCGGAAATGATAGGGCACAGTCTCAGATGCAGGTACTTTTTCGTCTTCCCCCGCATCTGCTTTTAAAACAGGATTGCCATTAAGATCCCGTTTTAATTCTCCGCCTTTTGCCTTTTCATATACAGGATTTCCCAAATGATCCATTTTGGGAATTTTTTCCATTCCTGTGATCTGTTTTAAATTTTCCCTCTGCTCCTGTGAACTTAAACGGTAAAACTTTGTATTTTCCGGATAACCGGAAACTGTGATCTCATACCCTTTTTCTGTTCCAAATGCTTCTACTGTAAAATCATTCCAGGAACCGTCTGCTTCCATACTGTTATGCTCAGACAGACCTGCGCTTACCTGTACCTGCCCTGCCTTTCGCACTACATTTTCTTCTCCTGACCCCCGGTTCGTCTCCACCAGGTTCTTTCCTGTTACAGACAGTTCATATCCCTCTGACCGGCTTAGTTCTTTCACATAATAACTTCCCATCAGCAGCGGTCTTCCGATCCAGGAATTTCCATTTTCTTCCTTTCTGTCCGGATAGGTATAGCTTCCAAATCCATGATCAGAAGAATTAATGGTACTGCCGTTATATAAGGTTTCCGGCCCCAGGAAATTTTCCGGTGCCTCAATGGTCCCATCTTCTTTTACTACTGTATGCGGGACCTCCGTGTATGCAAAAAATGAGGCATTACCATCCTGATCTGTTGCTGCCACGGCTGTCAGATCATCTTTCTGGTAGATCACACCGGATCTTCCATCCGGATGTACAATGTCTGCGGCTGCAAAAAGGCCATATACAGCACCTTCTAAAGTTCCGTCTCCCTGGGTCCGGCCATAGCTTTCTTCCTGGTCCTTTTCATAAAGATGCAGATCCCGTTTATTTATATAGATCCTTCCTTCTGTGCGGTGGTCCCAGACTTTAAAACAGTAAAGGGAATTCGATGGATCGCCAAAACAGGAAACATCCATCTCTCCCAGATCATCATCCTGAAAATCAGGAAGAAATGCTGTTATCCCCTCAAAATCATCATCGTCTTCTGAGGAAAAAAAGATTGCTTTTACAGAATTCCATACATTTTCCCGTAAAGACTCCCATAAAGAAATCGGTTCCAGGGAAATTTCTTCTCTTGTATAAATATATTGTTCTGTCGTTTCCAGATCCTTCTTTGCGTTCGATGCAGTGGCAGCAGCTACAACTGCGTTATCTTCTGCTGCATCACTTGCGGTTGCTTTGCTTTCTGTTGCCGTATTTGCTGTTGTCCTGCTTATCTTTGCATTACTTTCCGTTGCCCGGTCATCCCAGATCTCATCCTCGTCATCTTCCTCTTCTTCATAAATATCTTCGGTCAGCTTCACTTCATGGATCGTTCTAAGTTCCTCTGCTGATCTTTCTTCCTGCGCTCCGGTTTCATAAGCATATCCGTTTTTCTTTTCTTTTTTTTGTGGAGCGGGATGAAACTGCAGCTGCGTATTTTCCCCCAGATACACCTCTGATTGCGGATCTTCTCTTCCTGTACCTTCCTTTCCTGCTGTATTTCTCTGTGCCTGGGCGGAAGCCACTGTTATTTTCTCGATTTCAAAATCTTCCCTGTGTGTCCCGTGGACCATATAGCCGGTTCTGGCCTTTTTCTCTGTTAATGTATAGCCATACTCCAGGGCAATAAAATTTTCATAGGTTTCATCCCGGTCCTCTAACATGGCTTCCATTGCTTCTGTACTCTGTTCATGGTCCTCTTCATCCTCATTGGATACATGGAAATCGCTGGAAGCTTCACACAGTTCCTGTTCCTCAAGCCACTGCTCCCTGAGACGTTCATTTTCTTCTTCACAGTTACATTCTTCCTCTTCGCCTTCCCCGTCTTCTCCATCACCGCTATCTCCTTCGTGATCACATTCGATCCATTCCGGCGCCGGATGGCCCATACAGTAGGTTTTGCTGTAATTGTAATTGCGGATATCTTTATGAAAAGCCTTTCCTTCTTCGTCGGTGGTGATCACGTCACACAGCCATTCTTCTTCCGGTTCCGGGGACATACAGTTACTGTAAACCTGACCTGTCGTTCCGTCCGGCTCCCCTTCTTCATAGCCATGTTCATTGATCTGGGAATGGTCAAAACTTTCCCATACCTGAAAATCCGCTCCTGCAAGAGGCTGTCCTGTTTCTGCACAATATTTTTCCAGATCTATTTTGTAATCTGCCTCAAAAACTTCCCTGTGGCGGAACCGTTCTAAAGGCTGCATCTGACCGCCCTGGACACTCCCCTTTCCTGTTTCAAACCATACTTCTGCCTGGGGACGCTGCATATCCAGCCAGCCCATCTGCATCTGATAAGACTCTCCCGGATAAAAGATATAGGCATAATACCGGTCATCCAAGCCTTCCACGTTTCCTGCGCTGATCCGTCCGGAAGGTTCTTCTCCTGTATAAAGAAATGTGATCTCATTTTCCCCTGGTCCCTGTGTAAAACTCCAGTTTTTATCCGGGAACTGCCAGTTTGCGTTTTTAAGCTGGGGACAGGAACTAAGATCTAAGGTCAGCTCATAATGACCGTCTTTTAAGATCATATTTTCCTTACGGCCATTCCAGGCAGGAAGACTACTTCCGCTATTCGACTCATATTCTTCCAGGCCCTTTTCCACTACCGACCTCATTTCATGAAACAGGGAGAGAACCCTTCCGTCTCTTATAGCCCATTCCAGTTTTTTCATGGTCTCTTCCTGGATATCCCAGTCCTGCTCAAAACCTGCCAGACAGCCCCAGAAATAAGTCTGCACCATGGCATACCGGGTCTTATCATAATAATTTCCTGAAACCATCCACTCATAAGCCAGTGTCATAGGCAGATACCGGTCAAAACTTCCTATGACCGGTACGGAGGTTTCCGGTGACGCACTGTACCTCTCCCAGGATGCCTGGGTGTGATTGGGAAGTTTCTTTCCCGGCTGCAGGCAAAATGCCGGTACATGTCCTTCCACCGGATTTACATAATAGCAGGTGATCGACCGGTGACTGTGGCCGAAAATGTTGATCTGCCTGTTCTGAAAGGCATCTCCCCTGATGATCATCTGCACAGGCGGTTCACCTGCAGAGGCAGAAAACGGGATTCCTGTAAAAATAAGGACGCCTGCCAATAAGCCAGCCATCATTCGTTTCCATATTTTCGTATTCAATTGTTTTTCCCCCTTTGGAATGTGTTTTGATGTGTTTGATCTGATTTGTCCTGATGTGATGTGTTTAGATTTGATGTTTGATCTTTTCCATGATCTGAATTTTAGAAATGTTGCAAAATCCCCTGATATTTTAATCCAAACTTTCCCCTCCTTTTTCATTTTTTCACTTTTTTACAATTTTTGTGAAACTGCGGTCTGAAACGACCAAAAATAAATAGAATAAACAGATCTGACAGGGAGATCTCCCCGCCGATGGTACTAGGATAACATAAGAAAAAGAGCAAGTCAATGAGACCTGCCCTTTTCATAGCACTTTGATGATCATAATACTTTAAAATTTTGCCTGTACCAGCACATCCCCTTCATACACCACTGTATTTCCTGTAGGGATCACAGTTTCTTTTCCCCTTCGTATCATAACGATCAAAGTTCCCGCCTGCATAGGGATACGGCTTAAAGATCTTCCTTTCCATTTATGATTTTTATCCACGGTTATTTCGCGGAGCGTCATATTTTTCCGGTCTTCAAATTCCTCTGCCGCTGCGATCATCAGATCTCCTGCCTGCAAACAGGTATCTCCATTGGGAACTAACACTTCTTTTCCCCGGATCAGCACCACAACCAACAGTTTAGGCGGCAATGTGATCTCTTTTAAACATTTTCCCACATAAGGATGCTGGCTAAAAAGATGAAACTTTACAAAGCTGATGCTCTCTTCTTCCTGATAGTCATTAAATGTACGGCGCACATCTGCATTTTCATCGATCATCTGCAACTTTCCTGAGATCCATGGAAGCAGGGTTCCCTGGATAGAAATGGACAACAGTACAATGCAAAATACCAGGTTAAACAGGTTATATCCTAAAGGGACCTGGCGCAGCACTACATAGATTGCAAAAACAATGGAAGCAACACCCCGAAGTCCCGCCCAGGACACCAGTCCCATCTGCCCGATAGATGCCCGAAAACCAGCTAAAAGTGCGGCTACAGACACAGGACGGCCAACCAGGGTAAGAAAGATCATGATCACAAAAGAAGGAATGATCACCTGTGGCAGCTGGCTTGGAGTTACTAAAAGTCCTAACAGGAAAAAGATCATCATCTGTGCCACACCTGTAAGCACATCAAAAAACAACACCATATCCCGCTTGTGAGGAAGGTAGGAATTTCCTAACAGGATCCCGCAAAGATATACACTTAAATATCCATTTCCGCCGATCATGGAAGGAATTGTATATGCCAGTATAGCCGTTGCAAATACCAGAATGGTTTTTCCCTGGGCAATATCAAATTCCACTTTATTTAAAATAAACGCTGTGACTTTTCCAAAAAACACACCACAGCCAATGCCGAACAGGATCTGGAAAACCAGCATGGAACCTACATTTACAGACTGTCCTGTGAGGACTGCTGTAAGGATCACCGTCAGCATATAGGAAACAGGGTCATTGGAACCGGACTCCATTTCCAGTAAAGAGGCTGTATTTTCTTTCAGATTCAGATTTTTTGACCTGAGGATATTAAATACAGAAGCTGCATCTGTAGAACCGATCACAGATGCCACTAAAAAACTTTCAAGAAGAGGAAGTTTTAACGCCAGATGAATAAACAGTCCTGTGATCCCGGCTGTAAATAAAACACCGGCTGTTGAAAGCAGAACAGCCCTGGGGATCACCGGCCCCGCTTCTTTAATATTCGTTCCGAAACCACCATAAAACATGATGAAAATAAGACTGACGGAACAGATCAGTTCACTGAACTGATAATCATCAAAGGATATTTTAAAAATACCATCTACCCCAAAGCACATTCCCAGAAGGATAAATGCAAGTAATGACGGAACTCCCAGTTTATCGATCAGCCGTCCTGACAGAATACAGATCACAATGACGATCCCTGTAAGCAGTAAGATCTGGTTCATGGTCCACCTCTTTCCGTTTCCCAGACTCACTTTTCCCACACCTGCATACGTTCCTGTCTTCTGACGTGACCGTTCTTGCCTGGGTAGATTATATTTTGACCCTGGTATCATGATAATATGAAAGGTATTATAATGGTATAAAACCGCTCCCGTCAAAGGTTTTCCCTGTCATTTCCTGCATTTTAACAGCTTCTTTATGCTGCCTTATTGCGAAAACCCGCCCATTTTCCAAATAATTTCTGCAGCTGGTCTATGTATCCGGCCTTTTCTACTGCTTCTGCCGTCACAACCGGAAGTTCTCCCAGCTTTTCCCCGTCCATATAATAAGCGATCATGCCGGCACGTTCCCCCCTGGCTAAGGGTGCTTCCATCTGCTCTGCCAGTTCCAGTTTTTTCTCGATCTTTCCCAGATCTTCCCCCTCTGTGCTCAACCAGGTAAAGGTTCCCTCTGCCTCCAGCAGTACGTTTTCTTTCACTCCTCCTGCAACTTTCATCTCAGGAAGAGGTATTTTTTCTTTGTCCTCATAAAGCCTGCATCTGGCATAACCATAGCTTAAAAGATTTCTGGCATCAGAAAAACGTGCTTTATAATCCGGCGCTGCCATGATCACGGCGATCAGGCGGATCCCGTCTTTTTGTGCAGTAGCGGAAAGACAGTATTTTGCCCTGGAGGTGGAACCTGTTTTTAAACCGGTTACCTGGAAATCTGCTGCCATTTTCAGAAGCTTATTTGTATTTGCAAGGCCAAATTCCTTGGTTCCCTGCTTCGTCACATGAGTGATATTTTCCATCCAGATGGTGGAATAATTATGGATCTCAGGATAGCAGTTGATCAGTTCCCTGGTCATAAGGGCAATGTCCCTGGCTGTGGTCAGATGATCCGGATCTTCTGTCAGGCCACAGCAGTCCGAAAAATGGGTATTGGTCATTCCCAGCCCCTCTGCCCGTTTGTTCATTTCTTCTACAAAAGCCTCTTCTGTCCCAGAAATATATTCTGCCATAGCAACAGAAGCATCATTTCCGGAAGCGATCACAATGCATTTGATCAGTGTTTCTACGGTCTGTACTTCTCCTTCTTCTAAAAACACCTGGGAACCGCCCATGGACTTTGCGTATGCACTGGTGGTCACCTGGTCCGTCATCTGGATCTTGCCTGCTTTTAAAGCATCAAAGATCAGAAGCAGTGTCATTACCTTGGTCACGCTGGCAGGACTGCGCTTTTCGTCTGCATCTTTCTCAAACAACAGCTTTCCTGTGGATGCTTCCATTAAAACAGCGGAAGGTGCCTGTATGGAAACTGCCTGCGCCTGCCCTGAAACAACCGCTGATACCGGAATATCCGGCTCCATCCCATATACTGCCATCCCAGTCATACTGCACCACAGAACCTGAAGCAGCAGAAACATACATATCCATCTTCTTTTTTTCATATCTTCCCCTTTTACAGATCTTCTGCAATTTATTTCTTTAACATAAATATGAAAAAAGAAGCACCTGTATAACCTGACGGTTTCTAAATAAAAAGAGAACTGAAGCACTGGATGATCTCTCACCGTTTCGGCCGCAGTTCTCATTTTTATGAAACAGGATCCTGTTTCAATTTTATTCTGTTTTAGACTTCCTTTAATGCCTGGCGGATCGCTTCAGCCATTTCCTCATATTCTGCATCTGTAAGAATGGTCTTGCCGCTGTTCATCTCGAATGTACTGCCCCATTCTTCTCCACCTTTGTATTTTGGAACAATGTGGAAATGTAAATGATGTCCGGTATCACCGTATGCACCATAGTTTACCTTATCAGGGTTAAATACTTTGTGGATGGCTCTGGCAACTTTTGCAACATCTGCAAAATAGTCATTTCTCTCTTCATCAGTCAGTTCGATCAGTTCGCTGACATGTTTCTTGTGAGCTAAGATCACTCTTCCTCTCTTGCTCTGCTCTTTGAATACATACAGCTTACCTGTCTTCATCTCACAGCAAGGATAACCAAACTTAGCTAACAGTTCTCCTTCCACACAATATGCGCAATTTGGATCTTTAACCATTTCTCCCATTTTTGAGACCTCACATTCTGTTGAATTTTACTTCATTTCTTAGAATACCACGGAGATGTTAAAAAATCAACAAAAAGGACTATATGTTATATCCAACAGGCGTATTTTATGCTATACTGTATAGACTTAAAGGAATTTCAACAATACCACAAGCAATATGATTATCAGAAATATGACCAGGAGATTTTATGAGTAATTTAAATTTTAGAAAGAGACGGAACCGCCGGGGATTTTTCTTCCATTTGTCCCGCCACCTTCCTACTTTTATAGTTCTTTTTGTGATCGCCCTTGTTCTCGGGGGCGGTATTTTTGCCTTTTCACGCTTTGTTTTAAAAAAGCAGCCTGGAGACCGTCCGGTTTTTGCCACTGCTTCTGAAGCTACGAAAAGCAACGGGACCCCGTCTGCATCAGCAGAAGCTGATTCCGACGATCCCATTGGGCAATTGATCGATCAGGCAGACCGTCTGGCAAAAGGTTATGACTACGACAAAGCAATGGAACTTCTGTCCCAGGATCCTTCCATTCAGTCCGATCCACGGATCAGCGAAGCCCTTGCTTCCTTCCAGTCCCAAAAGGACTCTCTGGTAGCTGCAGATGTAAAAAATGTGACCCATGTATTTTTCCACTCTCTGATCATGGACACTTCCAAAGCATTTGACGGTGACTCCCGTATGGAAGGATATAATTCCGTTATGACTACCAAGGATGAGTTCTTAAAAATATTAGATGCCCTTTACAATGACGGCTACGTTTTAGTGCGCATCCACGATATTGCCTACGAAACAACAGATGAAAACGGAAATCCTGCTTTCACCTGGGGAACGATCATGCTGCCGGAAGGCAAAAAGCCCATTGTTATGTCCCAGGATGACGTATGCTACTATCCATATATGGATGGAGACGGATTTGCAAGCAAGATCGTAGTCGGCGAGGACGGACGGCCTACCTGCGAAATGAAAATGGATGACGGCAGCATTTCCACAGGTTCTTATGACCTGATCCCTCTTTTAAACGACTTTATTGATGAGCACCCGGATTTCTCCTACAAAGGAGCCAAGGCTATTATCGCACTTACCGGTTATGAAGGGATCTTAGGATACCGCACTGCTTCTTCCTACAGCGAAACCCCAGATTATGAAAGCGAGAAAGAGCAGGCTGCCAGGGTAGCCCAGTGCTTACGGGATGACGGCTGGGAACTGGCAAGTCACAGCTGGGGACACCTGTGGATGGGCGTTTCCGACGATCCGGAAAATCCATACAAAATCAGTGATGAACGTTTCTACACAGATACGGATAAATGGAAAAATGAGGTGGAGTCCCTGATCGGACCGACCGATATTTACATCTATCCTAATGGAAACGATGTTGCTGACTGGCACCCGTATACAGAGGAAAACTATCGTTACCAGTACCTTGCTTCCAAAGGTTTCCGCTACTTCTGTAATGTAGATGCCAGCAAGCCTGCATGGATCCAGAAGGGACCTGATTATCTGCGAATGGCCAGAAGAAACCTGGATGGTTACCGCCTGTACGAAGATATGATCCAGGAAGATCCTGCTAAAAAGCGTTTAAGCGATCTGTTTGACGCTTCCCAGATCTTTGATCCTTCCCGTCCTACTCCTGTTACATGGAATTACGGACATACACAAAATGAAACACCTGCACCAGAACCAGAACAGTAACGTATATTAAAGCAAGAACGTTTCTTTTCGGAGCCTTTCTATGAAACCCAAATTGCAGGTTTCCAGGGTCAGCTTTTCCTACCATAGTAAAAACAGGGAAACGCTGGCCCTTTCTGATATTTCTTTTAACGTAGATACCGGAGAATTTATAGCCATTGTAGGTCCTTCCGGCTGCGGAAAATCCACTCTTTTATCTCTCTTATGCGGACTGAACATGCCGGAAGCAGGCGCCATTTTTCTGGATGGGGAACTTTTGGAAAAAAATCCCAAAAATGCCACCGGGATCGGCTATATGTTCCAGAAGGACCACCTTTTTGAATGGCGGGATATTTTTTCCAATGTTTCCCTTGGACTTGAGATCCAGAAAAAATTGAATACTGAAACAAAACAGGAACTTTCTGACCTGCTCTCTGACTATGGACTTGCCGGTTTTGAACACGCAAAGCCCTCTGCCCTTTCCGGAGGTATGCGTCAGAGAGCCGCTCTCATACGTACACTGGCACTGAAACCGGATCTGCTTTTATTAGATGAGCCATTTTCTGCCCTTGATCATCAGACAAGGCTTATGGTATGTGATGATATCAGCTCTATTTTAAGGAAAAATGGAAAGACTGCTATTTTAGTGACCCACGACCTGTCAGAAGCTATCAGTTTTGCTGACCGTATTATCGTCCTCACTCCCAGACCCGGCCGTATCCGCACAGTCCTTTACCTTTCTTTTCCTGATGACTGTAACAGCCCCCTAAAAAGGCGCAACTGTCCGGAATTTTCCCATTACTTTAATACTTTATGGAAGGAGCTGATAAAAGATGACCAGACAGCAGGAATATGAAGCCCGCCTCCTTTTGCAGACCCGCCAGATCCGGATCTGCCGTATAATGATTCTGATCCTGTTTTTATCCCTCTGGGAGCTGACTGCCTCTCTTGGCCTGATCAACCGCTTTATCTTCAGTTCCCCTTCCCAGATCCTTTTCTGTCTGTGGAACATGCTTCTTGATAAGAGCCTTTTTCTCCATACAGGGGTAACCTTAACAGAAACCCTTTTAAGCTTTCTTTTATGTACCCTTATCAGCCTTTTAACTGCCCTTTTTCTCTGGTCCAGTCCTTTTGCAGCCCAGATTTTTGAACCGTTTCTGGTACTTTTAAACAGTCTTCCAAAATCGGCTCTCGCCCCTCTTCTTTTAGTATGGCTTGGAAACCGTATGCGCACAGTTATCGTAGCCGCTGTGTCCATTGCTGTTTTTGGCTCTGTTATGACTCTGTATACAGGCTTTAACCAGATGGATCCAGACAAAATACGTTTGATCTATGCCTTAGGCGGCGCAAAAAAAGAGGTACTTACCAAGGTTCTTCTTCCTGGAAGCCTTCCTCTGTTAATGAGCACTATGAAAGTAAATATCGGTCTCTGTCTGGTCGGTGTGATCATCGGGGAATTTTTAAGCGCCAAAGCAGGACTTGGCTACCTCATCACCTATGCTTCCCAGACCTTTGAGATGACAAAACTGATGAGCGCCCTGATCATGCTCTGCCTGTTGTCCTGTGTGTTGTATCAGGCAGTAGGGATGCTTGAGAAACAATTTTTAAAACAATGACCTGAAAATAAAACAAGATCGCAGCAAAATGACGTTTTAAATGCCGCTTTGCTGCGATCTTTTCCATATGATCTAACTTAATTTTCCAGATAAATTTTTCAGATACTCTTTATTTGCACAGCTTCTTAAATTCATCTGCTACAAACTGTACCTGTGTTCCGATGATAACCTGTACAGAGGTCTTGCTTGGACGCATCACACCTGCAACACCGGCAGATTTGATCACTTTTTCGTTGACCTTTGTATAGTCTTTTACTTCCAGACGAAGTCTTGTAATACAGTTGTCAATGGAAGCCACATTTTCAGGACCGCCAACGCCTTCCAGGACTGTCTTTGCAACAGAAGTATAATCATTGTTTGCTAAAGTTGCCTTTAACTCTTCTGCATCATCATCTTCACGTCCCGGAGTCTTTAAGTTAAACTTGGCAATTGCGAAACGGAATACAACATAGTAAAGAACGCCAACTGCCAGACCTACCGGGATCAGCAGCCATGGATTTTCTGCAAGTGGTGTAAAGGAACTGAGTACCATATCAACAGCACCGCCGGAGAAGGAGAAGCCTGCACGGATCGGCAGGGCAACGGTGATACCTGCTGTAATACCTGCTAACAGAGCATGTACTACATACAGTCCCGGAGCAAGGAACATAAAGGAAAACTCGATTGGTTCTGTAACACCTGTAAAGAAAGAACAGAACGCTGCGGAAGCTAAAAGTCCGTAAACAATTTTCTTCTTACCAGGTTTTGCAGTCTGATACATAGCAATGCAGGCTGCCGGAAGACCGAACATCATAAATGGGAAGAATCCGGTCATGTACATACCAGTCTGTCCGTAAACACCGGTATTGCCCCAGAAATTGCTCAGGTCACTGATACCTGCTACGTCAAACCAGAATACAGAGTTTAACGCATGGTGCAGGCCAAATGGGATCAGAAGCCGGTTAAAGAATGCATAGATACCTGCTCCAACAGCACCCATTCCGATAAATGCTTCGCCTAATGCTACCAGACCACCGTAAACCAGAGGCCATACAACAAACAGGACTAAAGCTGCAACTATGGAATAAATAGCTGTAAAGATCGCAACTGCTCTCTTGCCGCTGAAGAATGCCAGTGCATCCGGCAGTTTTACAGTCTTATATTTGTTGTAACATGCAGAACCGATGAGACCGGAAAGAATACCAACGAACTGGTTGACGATCTTTCCAAATGCAGGTGCTGCCTCATGTCCGGTAATACCGGCAACAGCACCGGGACTTAACAGTGTGGTGATCATGTACATGGAAACAAGACCTGCCAGACCTGCTGTACCATCTGAGTCATCTGCCATACCTACGGCTACACCTACTGCAAACAGCCAGGACATGTTATCGATCAACGCACCCCCTGCTTTGATCAGGAACAGTCCGATTGAGTAAGCTAAGCCCCCCGCAGTAAATCCCTGAACCTCACCTGCCATAGCTGCCGGTGCCAGGATGTATCCGATACCCATAAGGATACCACATACTGGCAGACACGCCACTGGAAGCATCAGTGACTTACCAAGTTTCTGAAAGAACTTCATCATAACTAAAAACCCCTTTCTTTTGTTGCCGTTTTTTTATCCCGGCTTATTTATTTGAACCCTTCTCCTGGTTTCAAATCCCCTTTATATCCATGTTGATGTTCATTACAGAGTAATGATCTCGTCCATGGCTTTTACGGCTTTTCCCGTATGGCATACCATATCCGGGAAATCAGAAACATTGCAGACGATCACCGGTGTTATTACCTCATAACCCGCTGCTTTGATCTGCTCTATATCTGCTGTGATCAGCAGATCCCCTGCCTTTACTGTGTCACCCTGTTTTACATGGGTGATAAAGAACTGCCCCTTTAAATTCACAGTGTCTAAGCCAATGTGAACGATCACATCTGCACCGCTCTCTGTACGGATACTGACCGCATGTCCGGTTTCAAATAATACAGTTACCTCTCCGGATGCAGGCGCTTTAAATTCATTTTCCGAAGGCAGGATGGCTACGCCTTTTCCCAGTATCTCCTGGGCAAATGCAGGATCCGGCACCTCGCTTAAAGGCACTGCCTGACCGGCTACAGGTGCAAGGATTTGGCCTTCCTCTTTTTTTCCACCGAATAATTTTTTAATTCCCTGAAACATAATAATTCCCCCTTAAAACAAAAACCAATTTTGAACAAATATCTGTTTCACATAATATCGTTCAAAATTGGTTTTGCGTGTTGCCTTAGAGCAACCAATATTATCAAGAAAATAACGATAGGGCTATAATATCATCATTACCCCTATAAGTCAATGCACTTTCTTTCGGTCTTTGTCTATTTTACCGAAAAATCCTATTTTATTATTGCTTTTTCTGCCTATTTTTTCTGTTTTTCTTCCGCTGTCCTTAAAAGTCCTGCCTGGATCGTGATGCAGGTTGCAATAATCAGGAATAATGGGTAAACAGAGTATGGCAGGATAGCAAACGGGGATATGTTCGCCATTTCAGATGTCATCAGCATACCGCCGTCATGAGGCATAACAGCTAAGAATGCACAGGCAAAAATATCTACCAGGCTTGCCAGACGCTTTGGCGCGATCTTGTACTTGCTGCCGATCTCTTTTGCAATAGGACAGGTAACGATGATAGCAATCGTATTATTGACCATAGCACCGGATAAAATACCGGAAAGGATACCGATACCATATTCTGCCTGTTTTCTGTTTTTGATCTTTTTGGTGATCGTATCGATCATCCATTCAATACCGCCGTAATACCGTACCAGACCGATCACACCGGATACCAGGATAGCAACAATACTGATGCTGAACATATCAGCCATTCCATCACCTACTGCCATGGCGATATCAAAGAAGCCTACATTTCCCTGTAAGAGTCCTACAATAAAGGTCATTAAAATACCAATGAACAGTACCACAGCTACATTGATACCCATTAACGCAGTTACTAAAACGACAATATAAGGAGCGATCTGGAACAGGTCAAAAGCACCTACTTCAATGCTTCCGCTGCCTGCTCCCCCTATAAATCCATAAAAGATCAGAGAAAGAACAGCTGCCGGAAAGGCAATGAAGAAGTTCATGCGGAACTTATCACGCATCTCAGATCCGCAGCCTTCTGCTGCTGCAATGGTGGTATCAGAGATCATGGACAGGTTATCACCAAAATAAGAACCGCCGATCACTGCCGCACAGACGATAGCCGCATTTAAGCCTGCGCCTTCCGCTACGCCCAAAGCAACCGGAGCCATAGCTGCCATGGTACCCATGGATGTTCCGATGGCTGTAGAGATAAAGCAGCACATCATAAATACGCCAGGAACCAGAAGCTTGACCGGAATATAGTGTAAACACAGGTTAATTACAGAAGTCTTGCCGCCAATAGCTGCTGCTGCGCCCTGAAATCCGCTGGCCATAAGATAGATCAGAACGATCATCATAACACCGCTGCGGCCCATATTTTCTGTAAGGACATCTACCTTCTCTGAAATCTTCACCCCCGGTGCCAGAATAAGGGCAGACGCAATTCCCACAAGCAACGCTACATGGCGTGGGAAATAGCCAAAAGGACTTTCCGCTCCCATAACCGAAAACACAATACCACAACCAATGTAAGTTCCTAAAAATACGATCAGCGGCAGAAAGGCCAACGCCCCCAGTTTCTTGTTTTCCATAAGAAATTCTCCTTTTCGTGCCTGCATCTTCTGCAAAGCATTTTTGTATTCCCATTAAACCATTATAAACGCTTGTAAAGAAACGCACAATACCCCCATATGTCAGATCCGGTCCGACCATGAGGGATGCGCAGTTATATTATTATTTTATGCTGCTTTTTGTGCCAGTTTTTTTCTGTGGATCCAGTCTTTTCCTTCTACAAATCTTGTAATGACCATGGCAAGTCCAGTATCACCTGTTACATTGACTACAGTTGCAGGTGCATCGGTAATGGTTCCGATGAGAACCATGATCGGGATAGCTACTGTAGGGAAGCCGAATGCAGATATGATAAAGATCTCAGCTACATAACCGCCTGCAGGGATTCCTCCCATAACAACAGATGCAATAACAGCTACCAGGATAGACATTAAAATGTTTCGTGGGGTTGCATATTCCATATGGAATACTGAGCATAAAAACGCTACCTTAATGATCTGGATCACACATGCGCCATCTTTGTGAAGATTTGCACCTAAAGGAATAACAAGATCTGCAATCTCATCGGGAATACCAATTTTCTTTGCCTGCTGTAAATTAACTGGCAGAGTTGCTGCTGAAGAGCAGGTACCAAGAGCAGTTAAGGTAGATGGCACGCAGGTTGCCCACCATATGCGTACACCTTCCATGCCGCCACCGATATAAGCAAATACTGTCTGTGAAACAACATAATAGGCAACGATCACAAACAGGTACATGACAATTGCTTTTGACAACGGTCCGATCACATCACTGCCGTTAGAACCGATCAGGATCGCAAAATAACAGCCAAGTCCTAAAGGGGCCAGTTTCATAACGATATTGATCACGTTTACGATAGCTGCTGTAAGGCGATCCATAGCTTCTACGATCGGCTTGCCCTTTTCACCGGTCTGGATGATCGCAATAGAGAAAATAACAGTAAATACGATCAGTGCCATCAGGTTAGATTTAGAGAACAGAAGCGGGAAATCACCGACTGTAAACATTCCCAGTACATTCATGCTTCCACTGGCATCTGCTACATCCTGTGTTAAAGAAACAGTAGAACCTTCCGCCGGATCAATGACCAGACAAGGAGCTACCATAAACAGGCATGCAATAACACCGGAGACAATAACACCGATCAGGAAGATCATTAAGATCTTTCTGAGTTTTGCAAGATCCTGCATTTTTGCGATCGCCGCTGTTAAAGAACAGAAGATCAGCGGTACAACACAGCAATACAGCAGATTTAAAAATGTATCGGCAATGGGCTGGAGCACACTTGCTCCAGGTCCCCAGAAAAATCCAATCACACCGCCTGCTACCATAGCTGCCAGCAGTAAAATAGACGATTTATATGTATTCCAGAAAGTTTTCATCTCTTATCTTCCCCCTGACTATGCCCACTTTGTGTGGTTGTCCAGTGCAGCTTTTAACTGCTCCATTGCCTTTACTACGGTAGCTCTCGGGCATGCAAGGTTAAATCTTTCAAACTGTGCAGTTGCCGGTCCGAATACCTTACCGCTGTCTAACCAGAGATGTGCTTCTTCTACCATAATGTGCTCTAATTCTTCATCTGTAAAACCATATCCTGAAAAATCAACCCAGGTAAGATAGGTTCCTTCAGGATCTACGAAATGAGCCTTCGGGAAGTTTTCCTTTACGAAATCACGCATGTAATTCATATTTCCGGTAATATACTCTACCAGTTCATTTACCCATCCATCACCCTTTGTATAAACAGATTTTACTGCAACCTGTCCCATAATGCTTCCCTGGCTGTAACCTGCTGCTGCATTTGCCTTACGGTATGCTGCGCGGAGTTCCGGATTTTTAATAATAATGTTGGCTGGCTGAAGTCCTGCTACGTTAAAAGTCTTACTTGGAGAAGTATACAGTACCAGACTATTATGGTACTTTTCATCCAGAGTCATGAAGCTTGTAAATTTGAAGCCAGGATATGTAAAGTCACAATGGATCTCATCATCCATGATCACTACATTGTGCTTTAAGCAGATATCTCCCATTTTCTCCAGTTCTTCTTTTGTCCATACTCTGCCAACAGGGTTGTGAGGATTGCACAGGATAAATACTTTTACATTGTTATCTACGATCTTCTTTTCAAAATCTTCAAAATCAATGGTGTATTTTCCATCTTCATAATGCAGCTGGTTATTTACAAAAATTCTTCCATTATCTTCGATCACTTCGCGGAATGGATAGTAAACCGGCTGCTGGATCAGAAGCGCATCGCCTTCTTTATGCATTATAATGACTACATCATGTCCGCACACCAGTATGGTGATAACTATACGCTTACCATGATGGAAGTCCACACACTCAGTTATATTGAAGACCATCCCGGAACCTCTTCCGGTGAACTGATCCAGTACTGGGATAAAACAAAGGGAACTATTTCCCAGATCCTTACTAAATTAGAAAAACTGGAACTGATTGAAAAGCGCAAAAAAGACGGAAACGCGAAAAACCTTTATCTATATGTGACAGCAGAAGGTTCCCGTGTCAGTAAGGCACATAAAATGTATGATATCCTGGATATCGCCAAGACCATGTCCCAGCTTCAGAAACAGTGCAGCGCCGAAGAAATCGAGGCATTTTACCATGTGATCTCTGTTTACAACGAAGTCATTAAAAAAGATTTTGAGATCAACAAATCCCCACGCAAACGGACAGACGTAACACCTCTTCCCTGATTTTTTTATATACTAAATTTATAAAAAGAATGTGCCGTGGCACAAAAAACGCAGAAACCCATCTTTTCGGACCGGTTCCTGCGTTTCTTTCATTCATTTTATACTATTTTGTATTTTATACTATTTTATTCATTTTTGTTCATCTATGATCGCTTACTGAACAGAAACTACCTTATAATCCTTATCTTCTACTGCCTTTGTAAGGACTGCATTATCTACGTCCTTCTCTAAGGTCACAACAGCAGTTTCCTTTTCGTGGCTTACTTCTGCGCTCGCTACTCCGTCTAATGCTTCCAGAGCCTTCTTAACAGCTGCCTCGCAGTGTCCGCACATCATTCCCTCAATTTTCATAGTCTTTGTCATTGTTTTGTTCTCCTTTTTTGTTTCTGTATTTATTTCTGCCGCAGCAACTACTGCTCCTGCAGGAGCGGCTGCTTTACGGCGGATCTTCTTATCTTTGCGGCTGTCTTTGATATTTAATAAATTCAGCCTTAATGCATTGGTCACAACGCAGAAGCTGGATAAGCTCATGGCTGCTGCACCAAACATCGGGTTTAACTTCCATCCAAAGATGGGGATCCAGATACCTGCTGCAAGGGGGATACCGATCACATTGTAGAAGAAGGCCCAGAACAGGTTTTCATGGATGTTTCTAAGGGTTCCGCGGCTTAAACGGATGGCTGCGGGCACATCACTTAAGCGGCTCTTTACCAGAACGACATCTGCTGCGTCAATGGCAACGTCTGCACCGGCTCCAATGGCAATACCCATATCCGCTCTTGTGAGAGCAGGGGCATCATTGATACCGTCACCAACCATGGCAACTTTTCCCTGTTCTTTTAACCTGCGGATCACTTCTTCCTTACCATCCGGAAGGACACCTGCGATGACACGGTCTACACCGGCCTGGCGGCCAATGGCCTTGGCTGTGCGTTCATTATCACCGGTCAGCATAACTACTTCAATCCCCATATTCTGCAGCTCTTTTACTGCCTGTGGGCTGTCTTCTCTGATCACATCGGCAACTGCGATCATACCTGCAAGTATACCATTTTTTAAGAACATAAGAGGTGTTTTTCCCTCTTCTGCCAGTTTTTCTGCCTGGCTTTTTATCTTTTCGGATATCTCCGTCTGGCTCTGTGCAAATTTCAGGCTGCCGCCTTTTACATCCGCATCTCCCACTTTTCCTTCCAGGCCATTTCCCGGAAGTGCCTTAAATTCACTAACCGGGATCTGTTCTGCCTGTTTTTCTGCCCCATAGGCTACGATCGCCTTTGCTAACGGATGCTCGCTCCTGCTTTCCAGTGAATATGCTAATTTTAACAGCTCTTCTTCTGAAGTTCCATCTGCCGCCAGTACATCTGTTACTTTTGGCTCACCACTTGTAATGGTTCCTGTTTTATCTAATGCAACGATCTCAACTTTTCCTGTTTCTTCCAGGGAAACGGCAGTCTTAAAGAGGATACCGTTCTTTGCACCCATACCATTTCCTACCATGATTGCAACCGGTGTTGCAAGTCCCAAAGCACAAGGGCAGCTGATAACCAGAACAGAAATACCTCTTGCAAGGGCAAAACCAACGCTTTCACCTGCGATCAGCCATACAATAACCGTCAGCACTGCAATGGAAATAACAGCAGGAACGAAAATACCGGAAACTTTATCTGCCACTTTTGCGATGGGTGCCTTGGTAGCTGCCGCGTCACTGACCATACGGATGATCTGGGAGAGTGTAGTATCTTCTCCTACGCGGGTAGCTTCACAGCGGATAAAACCGGACTGGTTAATGGTGGCTGCGGAAACACGGTCTCCTGCCTGCTTGTCTACAGGAATACTTTCACCTGTAAGAGCAGCTTCGTTTACAGCGCTGTTTCCTTCTAATACGACACCATCTACCGGTATATTTTCACCAGGGCGGACAACAAATACATCACCGATGCGTACCTGTTCAACAGGTACTTCTGTTTCTTTTCCCTCTTTTTCCACTACGGCAGTCTTTGGTGACAGCTTCATCAGGCTCTTTAAGGCATCTGTAGTCTTTCCTTTGGAACGGGCCTCTAACATTTTTCCGACTGTGATCAGTGTCAGGATCATGGCAGCGGACTCAAAGTAGAATTCATGCATGTAGCCCATCACTGCCTCTGCATCTCCCTGATGTTCAGCATAAGTCATGGCAAACAGTGCATAGGAGCTGTAGCCGAAGGAGGCAAAGGAACCTAAGGCTACTAAGGTGTCCATGTTTGGAGCACCATGGAACAGGCTCTTAAAACCGTTAATAAAGAACTTCTGGTTGATGACCATAATGATCACTGTCAGATACAGCTGTACCAGACCCATCATCACATGGTTGCCGTCCATAAATGCCGGCAGCGGCCAGTTCCACATCATATGTCCCATGGAGAAATACATAAGGACAAGTAAAAAACCTACGGAATATAATAAACGTTTCTTTAAAATAGGAGTTTCATGGTCTGCAAGGGCCTCTTCAGAAGCTGCAGCGCTGTTTGCTCCACCGTTTTTTTCTCCTTCGGCATCTTTTGCAGACGCGCCATAGCCTGCATCTGCTACTGCTTTTATGATCTCCTGGTCTGTGGCACTTCCTTCCACGCCCATGGAGTTGGTTAAAAGGCTGACAGAGCAGGAAGTTACTCCCGGCACCTTGGAAACCGCCTTTTCTACACGGGTGCTGCAGGCTGCACAGCTCATTCCCGTTACTGTATACTGCTTCATTGTATTACTGGCTCCTTTCTTATACCTGTTCATACCTGTTTAGGTTCCACACACGGTCGTGCTCCACTGCCTGCTGACGCAGGCGGAACCTTCATTTTCCTCTCCACTTATTTCATAAGTTTCTGCAAGGTGGTCACCAGTTCATCGATCACCTCATCTTTTCCCGCTCTTATATCTTCTGCTACACAGGTCCTGATATGATTTGCAAGAAGGACCTTATTAAAACTGTTTAACGCTGCATTGGCTGCAGCCACCTGTATTAATATGTCCGGACAATAAGCGTCCTTTTCCACCATCCCTTTAATTCCCCGTATCTGGCCTTCAATGCGGTTTAAGCGGTGGATCAGGTCTTTGTATTCCTTTTCTGAACGCTCTTTTGTTTTATGGTGGCAACAGCAGCATTTTTCTTCTTCCATAAACGTTCCTGTCTTTCTCCTTTATTTTCCCACCATTCCCCTGGGAATATACGCATTATATACCCCACCAGGGTATATTGTCAAGTAGGCTGTTCCCATAATTTTTCTCATTAAGATATTTTGGCTGGACCATGATCATTTTCCCCCCGGATACTGCTCTCTTTCTTGCAGAGCGATTGCTCCTGTGCTATAATAGTGACAGAAAATTCTGAAAATTACTATATCTGTATTTTTACAGATATCCGACTGCAAAGGAGGATTTATGGATCTGATCAACCAGTTTATTGAAAACTATAAAAAGAAACTTACTTTTTATGAAAATCTGGGACGTATTTCCTCTTCTCAACTGGAAGATGCCTTACAGTCAGCCGGTATCCGGGCTATGGTCACTTACAGGATCAAAAACCCCGGCCGTTTAAAAAGTAAGATACTGCGCAGAAATGTCAAGCGCACGGTTCCCTATAAGAACATGAAAGAGATCTACGAGGATATTGCTGACCTTTGCGGCATCCGTGTATCCCTGTATTTCCCAGGTGACCGCATAAAAGTAGACTCCCTGATCAGCGATCTTTTTCAGGTGATCGAGCGCAAACAGTTCCCGGAACAGTCCAAACCGCCTACCTATAACAAACGTTTTTCCGGCTACTGGGCCAATCATTACCGGGTGCATATGAAAGAGGAAATGGTACAGCCTTCCGAAAAACGCTACTGCGCTGCCAGGATCGAGATCCAGGTAGCTTCTGTCCTGATGCATGCCTGGTCTGAGGTGGAACATGACCTGGTGTATAAGCCTATGCAGGGAACACTTTCTGAGGAAGAACTGGCTATCTTAGATGAATTAAATGGTCTGGTGCTTACCGGTGAAATCGCCCTGGAACGGCTTCAGGCTGCTGGAAATGAAAGGATTCAGAACAGTAAAGCTACTTTTGCCAATCAGTTTGAGCTTGCCTCTTATTTATATAATTATTTAAGCAATAATTTCCTTCCGGAAGATATCAAGCTTCGTATGGGAAATATTGAGCTGCTGTTCCGCTTTTTAAGCAGCTTAAAGATATTACGGGCAAAAGATATCGGACCTATCGTAAAGTCTGTAAAATTTGAAAAAGACAAACGTACCATTTCCCAGCAGATCATTGACCAGATCATCAGCGGAAATGAAAAGAGATACCAGGCATACCAGAAGCTGCGCTCCGATGACTCCAATTTAACGGTGGAACATCAGGAAGCCATCAACTACTTCTTTGGCCAATGGGTGCCTCTTGAAAATCTCTTAAACCGTGTGACCAAGCGCAGTTCCCGTTCCGTAAGCGTATTTAATATCAACGCTTTAAAACGACTGGGAGTGCTTGATAAAGAATGTATTAACCAGATCGCCTTTTTACGAAAAATGCGAAATTCCCTGATCCATGATATTGAAGTACCGGAAGCTTCTTATATCCGGGAACAGGGCGAGGAAGCGAAAGTTTTACTGGAAAAATTAACGAAATTATTAGAAACGAAAACAGCAGAGGGGTAAATTCCTCTGCTGTTTTTATATAATAGATATTGTCTGCAAAACCTGCCAACAGCCGCACGGGGCTGATGCATAGCAGTATGTGGTTATGATCATTTGCAATTATCGGATTTCTTCAACTGCAGATATGTGATTTCCCTTCTTAACTGTAAACTGCATTACATACACTTTAAAGGGTCCATCGTCGCCTTTTGCAAAAGGTTCTTCTCTAAAGATTTCCGCCTGTATCCCCTGTTTTTCAAGATCTCTTTTACGTTTGTTGGCTTTTTCAAACAGAATTTTATGCTTTTTTTCGTTCTCTTCTCCAAAATAACGTCTTGGATAAATGGCCGCTGCCTGATCCATCTGCCGGATCAGATGATTGGTTACTCTCTTATGGGCTTCTCTGTGAAACATCCAGGCAATGTATCTGGCAAGTACCCTGACGGGGTATCTTTTATACAGGGATACCATTTTTGCAAACCAGGTATCTTTCTCCTGTTTTGCAGCCTCTTCCACCAGTTTTGCTGCCAGCGGCGAACATTTCCACGGTTCTTCTTTTTCTCTTACATAGGCCAGTGAAGCTGCCGGGTAAAACAGATAGCTTAACGGCGGAAATTCTCTTAAAACTGCCAGCTTTTTCTCTTCTTCACTGCAGCAATCTTCTCCCAGATATTCCCATTTATCCCCTAAAATAGCGATCTTATATTCTAACTGGCGCAGATACTCATATCCCTTCACCCAGAAATGACCGATCCCGCCGTAATCATACAGCTCACATTCCAGGCTGATATTTTTAAAAAACAGGGTGCAGACTGTATCTCCCTGATGGACCGCCAGGATATACCGCCCCTTTTCTTCACCTTCCACGTCCGTGTTATCTGTTTCTTCTTTATCCAGGGAAGCGCTTAGTTCTCCCTCGTAATCCGGCAGGTAATTTCCTGTAAGCACTGCCTCATGGAATACCAGAAAGCTTTCCGCTGTGTCATTCATCATATACACCAGACGGATATCCGATGGCTTTTTCCTCTCATCACCAACCGGCAGATTCAAAAGTTCAAACTGCCCCTGTTCCAACAGATCTGCCAGCTTTTCAAATTCCATTCCCGAACAGTCTAATCTCACTCCTGCTCTCCTTCATTTGCCTCTTCCATAGTAACATTTTCCTGGCCATCTTCCACATACTCCAGACGCAGCACTGCCTGAGGCCAGTTTAAAGCAATACGGGCTACTTTTCCCTTTTCTGCTCCTGCTTTTTTGATCAGATCCAGCAATTCGTCCAGGACTGCCCTTGTAAGATAGCCGCCTCTCCAGTGAAAGGTAAGCATTTTTCCCTTTTTTGCTGCCTGGAGGGAACGTTTATACACATCTTCTGTCTTTGTAAAGGACATTTTCTTCTCTTTGTAATAAAAATGATCCCCGTCCGTACAGGCCGGCGCCGGCGCGATCAGCGGCTCATGGTCCCGGAAAATATTTTTATCATCCAGATTAAAGTAATCGTAGCGGATCTCCTTTGCACCAAAGCTGTGCTTACCTAACGTATTGTCAAAGGTAGCATCCAGGTGATAATACGTGCCGCCAATTTTTACAATATTCCAGGTATGACGGTATTTGATCCCTTTTTCAGGATTATTTCCGCAGATAGCGATCATACACCAGATACCTAAGGCGTCACAAAGCACTTTTACAGATTTGGCGATCCCTTCACATACCCCTACACCCTGTCCTAAAGGACCGATGATCTCATGAGAATAAGATTTCTTTAACTTATCATAATGTACATTTTCACAGATAAAATCATGTACATACTTTTCTTTTTCCCATTCCGAAAGCTTCATAGCAGGGCGGACCAGCTTTTCCACTCTGGCTTTTAATGCTTTCTGGTGTTCTTTGATCTTTCCTTTTTCAAAAATATACTCCGGCAAAAAAGTGATATTGGCCGAGTCCTGATAATACCGGTAATGAAATCCCTCTGCCCAGAAGATCTCCGGATGGTCCAAACGCAGCTGGAAAAATACGTCGCTTAGTTCCCGTCCTTCTAATTTCGGCACCTGGAAGCTGTCGGAAAGTGCCATGAGCCCCTGGTAAATGGCATAGTAGACAGCCTGTTGGGGCTTGCTCATCTTTGTATAGTAATATGGTTCCATAATAATTTCCTTTCATGATCAGATGAAAGTCACCGTAAAAAAGCTGATGTCATCTGCAATCCATCTGTCTCACAGAAGCCATCAGCTTTTTCTTAATGTCCTCTCAAAATCTTTCTGTGCCTGATTTTGTGAGAACATTTTATTTATGCACAGAGCATCTGCAACTCTGCCATATCTGTCCTTGTCCAACGGGAAATATTATAACCTGTCCCTTATCTTTTGTAAACTGTTTTTTGTTTAAAACCTGGCTTAAACATCCGGTTTACGGCCTAAATAAAGAGCTGCTGCCTCTTTTGAAAGGTTTTCGCCAATAACGATCAGCACTTCCTGGCCTTTTGGCGCCGGTTTCAGAGAAAATTCCCTGCTGGTGGCATTTAACTCCAACCAGCCGTTTTCTCCCTTTTTTATATAGCCTTTGATGCGAAAGATCTTTCCGCAGGAAGGATCCCTAAACATATTTTCTACTGCTGTTTTTAGCTGATCCGGATCCATGGAAAAATTCAGATAGTACAGAGAATCAAACACTTTCCCCTGTTCTAAATGCATTTTTTCATAATCTTCCATGCGATATTCACAGTTGAGCAGACGCTTATAATCAGCCTCTTCCAGATCTTCCCAGTTTTTGCACAGGATCTGATCCAGGGTAAACCTTCGTTTACAATGTACCTGTTCCATTGCCTGGTTCAGATAAGAAAGGGTGGCTTTCAACTGTTCTTGAGACACTTCATCGCATTTACTGAAAAGCACGCAGCCTGCATCTGCTACTTCTGATGCCAGCAGATATTTTGCCTCTTTTGAAAGATCCTCTTCCAGGCCTGCATCCACCAGTGCGATCACATTTCCCGGCTCATAAAAGCGGTCTAACGGCTCTTCATAAAGGGTGTCAAAAAATTCATCCACATCATAAATGCCAGACGGCTCTACGATCACCCGGTCATAGCCTTCCATAGCCATTGCGATCAGCTTGGTTTTAAATCTGCGTCTGTGGCAGTCTGCGTCACAGCCTCCGGCGATCATTTCCAATGTGCAGTTATCCCCTTCTAAATCCTGTAAAAGGAGCATATCCACATTGATGGCGCCAAAATCATTTTCCAGTATTCCGATCTTCTTTCCCTGTTTCATCAGATAAGAAGCATACTTTTTTATAAAAGTTGTCTTCCCGGCACCTAAAAATCCGGTGATCAGATCGATCTTTATCATATCTTTCACTCCTCGTATAATATCTTTTAGATACATAAATACATATATTTTGGTTAATAAGTTA
>ENA-ORMO01000279-ORMO01000279.1-human-gut-metagenome-genome-assembly--contig:-NODE-279-length-77670-cov-6.232313_pt1 | contig 77670 bp, 64 predicted proteins | sample MGYA00242106_ERZ509001 | MGnify/ENA primary metagenome ERZ509001 (study PRJEB26280, sample SAMEA2338736) | human gut metagenome | biome: human gut; feature: human-associated habitat; material: faeces...
AAAGGAGCGAGCCTCGCACCGCAAGAAATGAGGATTGATTTTGCGGTTTTGCCCGCCGCCAATTTATATTTTCGGTACTGCTTCACCGCGAAATGGTCGGGGTCGCGTTCTTCCAAGTCGGCAAACAGCAAATCGACGGGGCTTTGATATTCCTCGTCGTCCTCGCGGGCTTCGCTGGCGTTGATAAGTTCCAACAGGGTAATAAAGTTCATTTCCTCGGCGGGGGCTTCGTACCAGATGTAGCCCACCAACGCGCAATACAAAAGCCGTTCTGCCTTTACCCAAAAATCCTCCGCGCTTTTTTCTCCCTCACCTTTGGTATTCGCTATCAACGTATTTACCAGCTTCAAAATATCTTTCTCGCTGCGGATATACACAAAGGGGTTGTAGTGCATAGATTTTTTGAAGTTAATCGTATTCAGTACCTTAATGCGGTAGCCCGCCCGTTGCAGCAGCTTCCCGCACTCAATCAAAACCGTACCTTTCGGGTCGGTTAAGACGTAAGAGGAATGAAGCTGCATTAGATTAGGTTTGACAAAAAATCTTGTTTTTCCGCTGCCGCTGCCGCCGATCACGACGACGTTCTTATTTCTCGCGTACTTCGGCTGCTTCGGGCGGCTGTTCATGGTAAGCCGTTCCGTCTGCGTCAAAATGATGTTGTTTTGGAAATCCGGGTCTATGTAGGGCTTTATATCTTCGGCGTTTCCCCATCGGGCAGAGCCGTACTCCGCGCCCTTGCGGTATTTCTTCGCGTTTTTCCCTTTGACATAGACTATCAAGCGGATAATCACCGCACCGACAATGCCGACAAGCAAATCCAACGGGTAAACGCTCGGCAAGGCGTTTTCAAAGGCTGCGGAAAATCCTTGTGTGATATTCAGTATCTTTGCAGAAATATCCGCGCCGGGGGCAAGCCGCACCGCCTGTCCGACTTTATCAAAGAGATAGACAAAGAACACATAGGGGATATTCGGAAGTATCAGCTTTTTGTAGTTGATCTGCTTCATATCTCGCGCCCCCTGTCCATTTTCTTTACCTTGTCGCGGGCGGCGTTAAGCTGCTTCGCCTTGTCCTTTGCAGCGGCAAGGGCTTTGCGGATAGAGGGCTTTTTCTCCCGGTTCAGCTTCTTTGCGGAAAACTCTTGAAACGCTGCGGTCATAACGTCCGCGTCCCGGCCTTTGAAAAACACAAGGTAACGGGTCTGCTCGCCCTTAACCTTTTTTAGCGAAAAATCTATGTTGTATTTCTTCGCCGTACTCTCAAAGGCTTTAATATTGCTGTCGGTGATCTCGATGTTGGAAACACCCGCGTTCTGCTTCATAAGCTGCCGCATGGTCTGTTTCCCATGCGCGGGTTTGCTTTTCTGCTCCAAAAACTTTTGGATTGCTTTCTGTAACGCCTGTTCGGTAAGCCGCGCCGCGCCTTTTCCCACTTTGACGTATAGGGCAATCGTTTTTTGGGTTACTTCCTCCTGCAAGGTATCAACTCCTTTCCCGGTAAAGTGCGGCTATGCTCATTCGCCGCCGTATAAGTCGTGATTGACAAGGGCGGTATAGTAGCTGTCAATGGTACTCGGCGCGTTGAACAGCACCGCTTTTAGATACTGCTTGATGTTGCGCACTTTGGTTGTGTTCTCCCTCATGCAATCCAAAACAAACTCAATATGGCTGCTGTTCAGCTTCAAAAACTTGGATTTCACCAATTCGGCGGGGTAGTCGTCCCCGGCAATACGGATTGTCTTTCGGGCTGTGCAGACGGTTTCCAGCATAAGGTCAACAATCTCGTCCAAACGGTCTTTGTCAATTTTGCAGTTTTGAATGAGATGGTCGTATTCGATATTGTCCTTGATAATCTCCCTGTAAATCTCTACTGCGCTATTGCTTTTCGCTTCCGTTCTTTTCCTTTCCGGCGGCGTAGCCGCTTCGCCATGCGCAAAGGGCAAGGGGTTTAGGGAATGGAAAGGAATGGAATCGGTACTTGATAAATCAGTAATTGATTGTTCTTTACTTAATATATCTTTATTTAATTGCGTTGGATTTTCCAACGTAGGTTTTTCCTGCGTAGGTTTTTCCAACGTTGGATTATCCAATGTTGGATTTTCCAATGTAGGTAAATCCAATATAGGCGGCTGTCCGCCGCTGGTAGCTGCTTCCGGCTCTCGCGGCTGCGGCTGCTCGTATATGACGTAATCTGCGCCCCGCAAGCGTCCCTTTTCGTCGCGCTCCCGGCTGCGCACGATATATCCGGCTTTTTCGAGTTCCTTTACCGCTTCGCGGATTGCGTCGATCTTCTCCCGGTTGATATGGGATAAGCCCGCAAGGGTATAATCCCAATCTTCGGGCAGCGAAAGCATTTGCGACAACAAGCCCTTTGCCTTTAAGGACAATTCCTTGTTTCGCAAGTGGTGGTTGCTCATAACGGTATATCCCGTATTTCGCTCCACTCTGAAAACTGCCATAGCTTCATCACTCCTTTGCTGCATACCTGTTACGCAATAGAAACGCGATTTTGAGGGTTTAGGTATCAATCCCTTATCCGCTGAAAACCGCGTCCGCAAAGCCGCGTAAATCAAGGGCTTTTTCATGCCTACTGCGTAACAAAGGGCATGAAAAAAGCGGCGTTCCTGTTCTTCCTTGTGGGAAGTGAGAAACGCCGCCTGTGCGGTGCGTTATTCTGCTTCTTCGGCTATGAGGTCTTGTATGACTTCGCCAAAGTCTGCCGTAAAGGAAAAAATGAAGTATTCCAAAACGGCGGGGTCTGCGTCCATAGGCTCGGCTTCCTCGGAAAAGGGCAAGCCCATAAGCCCATAGAGCATTTTTATGATTTTGAACAGCTTCCCCCGGTCGGCGGGGGTGTTCATGGTAACAAGTACGTCGGTCAAGCGGTTTACGGTTTCCATGTCGCCGCCTGTCGTTACCCATACCATTTCTGCGAATGGCTGCGTGATTGCTCCGGTTACAAGGTTTACCTTATCCTTGCTGATTTCGCCGGACGGGAGTATAATACCCTTGTCTAAAAGTACGTTTTTCATGTCGTCCTCCTATAATTTGTGGTGCCAAAATGGTGCCCGGTCTTACAAAATCATCTTATACGGAGATATGGCAAGATAAATGACGATATGCAGAAAACCTTGATTTTAAGCCATTTTCGCGAGGTTTTATAAACACTTGCGCGGGCTTATAAGAAGATTTCCGTCTATCAAATCAATAAAAAATGCATGACTTTTTAGAAGAAAAATCATCAAAAAAGTCATACATTTACAAATCACACTTATATATCCCGTCACAAAACAAAAACCTGAATTTTTGTCATATCAGATTGGTATTCTTCGCCCCTCGGCAAGACAACTAAAAAAGGCAAATTAAAAAGCAAGCTAACTCCATATACTGCGTTGGCAAGCCAACAACACTAACAATTCCCCGTATAAACAATCTCAAGTTCTTCCCTCGCAACCTCGGCGAGTCGATAGACCTTTCTCACATCGGTCGCGTCGCGGTCGGTCATCTTGAACCTTGGAAAAAATCTCGAAATATGAAGCGGAATGTTCTTCCCGTTTGCCGCTTCGAGTCCATGTATCCATGCGGACATCTCGTGCATCTCTTCCTCACTGTCGTTCTCACCGGGAATTATCAGTGTTGTAAGCTCAACATGGCAATGCTTTACCGCTTCCGCGATAAAATCCATCGCCTGTTTCCTGCTGCCTCCGAGAAGTCTATCATAATATTCATCCGTAAATCCCTTAAGATCGATATTCATCGCATCAATATACGGAGCTATCTCCGCAAGAACAGACAACTCGGCTGTTCCGTTAGATACAAGCACTGTTTTTAGGTCACGTTCTTTTGCAAGCTTCGCTGTATCAAGCACAAACTCATATCCGACAAGCGGCTCATTATAAGTAAAAGCAATTCCGATATTTCCCTGCGCCCTCATATCAAGCGCAACTTTCACAAGCTCCTGCGGCTTTACGGTCTCGGCATCTTCAGCATATCTCCTCGCTTCCTCCGACCAGGAAATATCATTATTCTGGCAAAAAGGGCATCGCAGATTGCACCCGAAACTTCCTACCGACAGGATATAACTTCCGGGAAAAAAATTGTTCAACGGCTTCTTCTCAATCGGATCAAGCGCAAGTCCCGACACCTTGCCATAGTTATATGCAATTACCTTCCCGTCCCTGACCGTTCTTGCACCGCAAAATCCGATGTCACCTTCCGATAAGGAACAATGCCTGAAACACACTTGACATGCCGCCATAAAGCCTCCCGCTGCCATTATTCCACATTTCCTCAGAAATGCCTAACCACTTCAAACCTCTGCAAAGTATACGGCTCATCCTCAAGTATTCCGCCCTTTTGCCTTGCTATATCAATCTGCTCCTCCACGGAATCTATACCGTCAAGATTTGGAAGAAGCAGCCCTCTCTTAACTCCGTGACTAACAATAACTCCATACTTCTTTACATCAAGCTTATCAGGTGAATCTATATCCTCAGTCTCCCCGAGAACATCAACACTTATATCAAGAAACTTAAGCTCATCCTCGGTTATCGGATCAAAGCGCGGATCGTGCGTACTTGCACTTATCGCATTCTGAATTATTTCTTTTGCAATATTGTCCTGAGTTGCAGCGATCGTCCCTATGCAACCGCGAAGCTGTCCCATCTTGTGAATTGATACAAAAGTACCTGCAGTTCTTGTAAGAAGATCATCTGAAAGACCGTCAGGAACCTGAATCTGCCTGTGTTCCTTTACCCACGACTCGACACTTGCCCTCGCAAGCCTCACATATTCATCATTCGCGTCAGCCTTTTCCTTGCATTCTTTTTCAAGCTTTTTTTCATATTCTTGTAAAAAATGTCTGCTCTCATCCGCTCCGTCCGGATAAAAAGTACAGATTCCGTAGCCCACTCCCGTTACATCCTCATGCGAAAGAGCCGTTGCCTTAACGCGAAGACCGTCAAAAACCCCAGCCATGATAACAAACGACCTGTGCCCGCACTCTGCGGCAAGTTTACACAAGCTCTCATCAAATTCGAACAACCTGCCAAACTCTGCTTTTCCACACACCTCCATTATGTTTTCATCATATTCGGGGCCCTCTTTTGAAAAACCGTAAGGTCCGTATTCCTGCAACTTATGCGAAAGATCGCCGCTTGCAATCAAAACGACTTTTTTTCCCGATTCATCGATAGCTTTCGCAATTATCTGCCCCAGCCTGTAATGATATGTCAAAGGAAGCCCCGAAAGCCCTATACGAATAATCTTTCCGCCACTATATTTTTGGCGTATGAACCACAAAGGAACCATGGTTCCGTGATCGAGGGAAGACTCCCTTTCCCCCATAGTTCCCGCGGGAAAATTCTCTTTTTCTGCAAGAAGCGCAATCGCATCTGCAAGTTCTGTGTCATACTCTTCGGAAAATCTGACTCCGGATGCGCCAAAATCCGCAAAACTTCCCGTTGCTCTGTGCCCCGGCGATATATGAAAGTAATCCGCATACATCACGGAATGCGGACTCGTTATGATGATAGTGTCAGGCTTTAAAGCCGCCACTTCTTCCGCGACCTTCTCATAAGCATTTGTTGTTGCAAGAATCTGTTTTTCTCCGCCTCTTCCGACTTCCGGAATTATAAGCGGTGGATGTGGAACCATAAAAGCTGCCGATACAGTCATTTTAGCCTCCTATCTGAAATTGCGGATTTCTGTAATTTCATTAAAATTATCATGCATTAAAAAATCTATGATCAATTATAAATGTGCATCACACCTACATTTCGACACATATATCATATTACGATAAATCAGCACTTGTCCACCTTAACGTTTATTAATATTCGTTATTTCCGTTAGCATAAAACATATTCCCACACACCACCGCATATATCATAATTCCCACACAATGCACAATCCCCGCATATAACATGTTTTTAGTAAAAAATGCATGTAACAGGCGGCTATTCCTATAAATGTTTATGTATATTTATGCTTGATATTCTTTTTCATTCACCCTATAATACAGACAAAATTAAAAAGAATGCAGAGTAGACTGTAAAGCGTCAAGTGCCGGGTGAACAGGGAGTTGTCATTCGGACGAAGGGTAATCCGCGGTTTTATGGTCGCATCCCGCTGCTACATAGTGAAGTGTATAACACCTCTCGTGTAGACAAAAGGAAGCTGCGAGGAGGTGTATTTTTTATGAAAAAATTACGTGACACAAACACACTTACTCTGGCCGCCATGTTAACGGCTCTGGGTATCGTACTGGGATTTCTCAAAATTCCCATCAACCAGATCATCGAGATCAGATTCGGCTCACTCCCAATCGGCATCGCAGGTATGTCGCTCGGCCCCGGTATTGCCGCTATTGTCGGAGCACTTACCGATATAGGTGGATATCTTGTAAAGCCTACAGGCCCGTTCTTTCCCGGATTTACTATTAGCGGAATCGTAAGCGGCCTGATCTTCGGCTTTATTCTTTACAACAAGAAGCCGACACTTGCCAGAATTATTGCGGCTGAAGCCGTTCACACACTTATCGTAGGCATCATCATGAATACCTACTGGCTCGACATGATGTATATCAAAAAAGGCTTCTTTGTGACACTTGTAGCAAGACTTCCCAAAGAACTTGTAATGCTCCCCATCAATATTTTAATGCTTTACATTGTTTTGGAAGCATTTGGCAGGATTAAGACTTATGCACGAGTATAATTATTCAGAGGCAATTTCTTTTTTTGAGAAATTGCCTCACTTTGAACCGCCTAAAAATAATAATACCCCCATAAAAGACATGTTTTCTCTGGACGCCGAGCTTGCTCTTCTCAGAAAACTGGGAAATCCCCAGATCGGGCAGCGCTATGTTCACGTCGCAGGCACAAACGGCAAGGGCTCAACAGTTGCCTATCTCACCTCGATTCTTATCGAAGCAGGCTTAAGAGTCGGCACCTTCGCCTCACCCTTTTTATACCACTACAATGAACTCTTTAAGATAAACAATACTGAAATTTCGGATGAGGATTTTGCAAGGCTCTTTTCACAGATAAAGCCCGCATATGACGAGCTTGCCACCGAGAACATATTTCCCAGCGAATATGAGATTCTTACCGTCATGTCTTTTATTTATTTCAGCGAAGAAAACTGTGACATCGTCGTCATGGAAGTCAGCATGGGAGGCCGCGTTGATACAACAAACGTAATTCCCGCGCCGCTCGTTACTCTCATTACTCCGATAAGCTACGACCACATGTCGATCCTTGGTAACACACTGACTGAGATTGCAACCGAGAAAGCCGGAATAATCAAGCACGGTACATCTGTCATCACTCCATTTCAGGAGCGCGAAGTCAGCAAAGTTCTTGAAGATTTTTGTGCAAAAAAAGCTGTTTCTTTGGCATACTTCACTGAGCCCGTCCCGATTGAACGAAGCTTGCATGGACAGCGTTTTGACGTAGACGGGACAACTTACAGCACAAAGCTTCTCGGAACCTACCAGATAGGCAACGCAGCCCACGCAATTTACGCCGCAAGGAAACTTGCTCAGAAAGGATTTAGGATTTCCGAAACTGACATATCCCGAGGAATCGCAAATACCGAGTGGTTCGGACGTTTCACTGTTGTAAAAGAAAATCCGTATATCATAATAGACGGTGGCCACAACAGACAGGGCGCGGCAGTTCTTCGCTCATCCCTTGAAGAATACTTCCCGGGTAAAAAAATCACATTCCTTCTTGGAATCCTCGCCGACAAAGAAGTTGATATCATCCTCGATGAACTGATGCCGATTGCAGATAAGTGCTACGTCACAAGTGTTCCCAATCCAAGAACTATGGTTCCCGACGACCTCGCCAAGATGATAGAAAGCCGCGGCGTTAAAGCAACTGTTTTGGAAAAAGATTATCCACTTGAAGACCTATGTAAAGACGAGACAGAAGTTCTCTGCATCGCAGGATCTCTCTATCTCATAAAAGATATTACATTGAAATTTTGAACAATCAGATACAGCGATTGACAACGCTCCCCCTGTGGCATACAGATTATCATTGATACTCTATTCCGATCATTCATCGGAATAGAGTTTTGTTGTTTTTGCTTGTCTTCTGTTTAAGAAAATAAAAAGTACAACGATAACTACGCACATTACCTGCGTAGCTGTTATGACATGATAAAGATGCGCGTATCTGAGAAAATCTAAAGCAATCTTAGCTATAGCATATATGCTCAAAGCAACCAGCGGATTAAAACGCTTTTTGAAATATAAAACAATGGAAAATGCAAAAAGAATCAGAAAAACTGCAGACTCTAACTTTTGAATCGGAAATAGATTCCCCTTGTCGGTATGGACACGCATAAATCCGTTATACGGAAGCCCTTCGCAACATCCCGCGAAAGCACATCCTATTTTTGCCACTCCGTACATCAACGGAAGGGCTACCACAAAGGATTCAAAAAATACTTCCTTGTATTTGGGAGTTATCCTTGTAAATATATATGCTCCCAAAAGCATACCCAGCGCGGCACCGCTACTGTTAAGCCTGATATATTGTCCTTTTGTAAGCACAAAATTCGTTAAGAGTGAAGTGCATAAACACATTATCAATTCCAGTACAGCGAACAAAAAGACAATCTTTTTGGGAACATTTCTTTTCTGTTGCAAATATGCTATCGTGAGCAGTCCAAAAAATAATGCAGAAGCTATCATTGTCTTATACATAAATGTTCCGTCTCCTTACGTTATTATGTCATCATTTTATTGCATATACACAATTCTTTCAAATGCCGATCGTGATATTGGCTATTTGCTATTCTTATGGCCATACAAATACGCACCAATGGCTGCAACACACGGAACGGTTGATATAATGCCAACAGAGCCTGCGATTGCTCTGATAAGCTCAACAGCCACAAAGTCTGTGTTTATTAACTGGATAAAAGATACTCCATAGGAATATATAAGGACGTAGAGTGAAATTTTAAATTCAGCTATTTCAGGTCAAAAACATGGCGATGTAGAAGTTAGTCTTGCACATGCCATTTTTATCTCTTATCCTACTCAAGGTCATCTGTCTGTCAGGAAGGAGTTCCTTATGAGTGAATCGATAAGAGGTAACCACTCCCATCTGTTACTGTCAGATAGGATTTATATAGAACAGGAGCTTAACCAAGGCTCTACTTTTTATTCCATTGCAAAGGTTCTGCACAAGGATCCTACTACCATTTCAAAAGAAGTTAAAAGATCCAGAAGTATTGAATCCCCATATCAGTGGTGGGATAAATGCAGACTTTGCTGGGACTACAAAACCTGTAGGGAACGGGATGTATGTGGCGACAACAAGTACCGCAAATGTAACAAAGCTTGTCGTTACTGTTACCGCATGGATCCAACTAAGTATTGTAAGTACTTTATTCCCTATGTTTGTTATAAACCAACCAAGGCTCCATTTGTGTGCAATTCCTGCGATCATTACAGAGATTGTCCTTTAGAAAAAGCCTACTACTCTGCCACGGCCGCACAAGAAAAGTATGAGAAGAAACTGGTCAACTCAAGGAAAGGAATAAATCTCACTCCTGAGGAATTGCAGCAGCTAAACGATCTTGTTTCTCCACTGGTTCTCAACGGGCAGCCATTAAGTCATATATTTGCTGTGCATGCCGATGAGATACCTGTATGCAGACGCACTCTTTACAACTACTTCGACCAACGCGTCTTCCAGGCAAGGAACATTGATCTGCCCAGAAGAGTTCGCTATAAAAAGCGAAAGAAGCGCTCTGAACCAAGAGTAAAAAACATAGAACAGGTATACCGCAACAAGCGTACATACAAGGACTTTGAGTTCTTCATGGAGCATCATCCTGATCTCGATGTTGTCGAGATGGATACCGTTAAAGGTGGTCAGGCTAGTGGAAAGTGCCTGCTCACTCTTCTGTTTAGAAGTTGCAGTTTTATGCTTGTTATCCTATTACCAAGGTGTACTCAGGAGTGTGTCGTGAACGCTATCAACGAGCTCTACTCCACACTTGGGCCGCGCCTTTTCAAGAAATACTTTCCTGTGATTCTTACCGACAACGGGTCGGAATTCAAGAACCCCTGGGATATAGAAAAGACTGAAGATGGCAAGCAGCGCACCTATGTATTCTATTGCGATCCTTATGTGTCTAACCAGAAGGCCAGACTTGAGAAGAACCATGAATACATTCGCTATGTCATTCCAAAAGGTCGAAGCATGCACAAGTACACTCAGGAAGACATCAACCTTATGGCAAGTCACATCAATTCAACAGCCAGAGACAGCTTAAATGGAGCAACTCCATTTGACCTTGCTGAACTGCTTTTAGACAAAAGAATACCGGCTCTAACAGGACAGCAAAAAGTCTCCCCAGACTCAGTCATGTTAAAACCGGCTCTCATTAATAAATAAAAAATAGTAAGCAGACAGATGACCACTTATGTCTCAAATTTCATCAAAAATCATCCCGAGACGAGTGGAATTTAATTTTTCTCAAACTGCTCCAGTCGTCTGTTTGCCATACAACAAACAAAAACGATGAACCGATTTTATCACGTTTTTCAGAGGTCTCAAAGCACAATTTTATGAAATCATTCCTCAAAATCGCAAAAGAGACCATTTTTCATAGGTAAAGTGGAATTTACTTTTTCATTTGACCTGATATAAAAAAAGAGACCAGAACAGGGTATTTCCCCATCCTGATCTCATATTACAAATTTACCTGTCCAATAAAAACACCTTTAAAGCTCAATATGTGGTTTTACCGGCTCATTTTGCACCTGTCGCTGTGTTTCTCTTTGGGGGACTGCACTGTTTGCGGCTACTATAGCTTTCTTGGCCGCAAGTCTCGCCCGTAGTGATGGGCGTTCCCCTCTTGCCCTGCGTTTTCTTTCCTCTTCCTCGATGCGTTGCAGCTCTTCCAAGCGTTCCTGCTCCGCTTGCCGGGCTTCCCTTTTCTCCTCAGATTTTGGAACCGTATTGCTGAGTACATTGTCGATCTGGTTCAGATTTACCTCCTCAAGCTCCTCCACCTTGGCAAGCGGCTTGTATTCAGCCAACTTCACAAGAAGCTCCGCCGCCTTGCGGACATCCTCGATGTTGTCACTCTCTTCTATCACAGTTCCCAGGTACTTCTTATAATCCGCAGAATTGCCGTTTCGGATATCATCCGCTATATTCTGCACCTGTAACTCCCAGTTATCGACCGTATCCTTGTACTCATAGGGATCAAAGTCACTGGAAAAGCGGTCTATTTCAGCCGCCAGCTTCGCAGCCTCGTCCACATATACCGGCTTTACGGCATCCATATCCTGTTCCGGTCTATCCTGTACAGTCAATCCCGGCAGTGTCCCGATTACCTTTACATCCGGGAATGCATCTATGATCTGCCCGATCTTTGACAGTCCCTCCTGATCATTCCATATCTGAGGAACATACCGCAGATTATCAAGATCTATGGTGTTTCCATAGAGGACATCCATCTGCACATCATCTATCTCCGGTGTCCCAGCTTCATGTATGTTGATGCCGACAGCAGGGATCATATTGCTATGATTTTCACGGATGCTCTCAAACAGAGCTTTTGCCTCTTCTATAGTGGAAATTCCCTCATGATAGGTTCCCATGCTGTGAAATTCGCCGCACTCCGCAACGGTATAGGTTATCTCTGTGTTACGCTGCTGTGCTTCCTGTATTATTTGAGCCTGTTTTTCTGTAAGGTACGCTTCCACACCGGTCAGATACTCGGAAAGACTCCCATGCTGTTCCTGTGATATCGTGTTTATATCGAGCTTTACACCACCCATAATGATATTTCCCTGATTAAGAGTGTTAAACAGATCGTCCTCCCTCACCGAGCCGCTGTAATACAACACCACATCAAGGTCAGCTCCTTTCTCCTCCATACCCCTGCAACGACTGCCGGATACAACGACATCCTCAATGATTACATCCATCCCATAATCATTCACTATGCCCTGCACTATTGTTTTAACATTAGCTTCTATCGTTTCAGGATCCATGCCGTCAAGCTCATGGAACTTCTCTTTGGTCTTATCCTTAAATGCGCTTATGACAGCGGCATCGTTAAGGCTTTCGCCTTTTGTTTCGTCTTTTGCCATTTCAGCTCCTTTCTAAAAGGCTCCGGAGATAATCCCCGAAGCCCTTTGATCTTATGCTATAACCTCTTCTTTTTTCTTTGCTACCGCAGGTGCTTTCTGATCCATGGCAGCTACAACCGCCTTCTTCTCATTAAGCCTTGCGACAAGGGACGGTCTTTCCTCTTTTGTCTCCGGTTTTGTTGCAGGGTTCCCCATATCCTCTGTTTCTGATATATCAGCCTCCTCAGCTTTTTCGCTTATTTCAGCCTTATCCTCCGATATGTGACCTGCCTCTTTGGTAGCCTCCTGTGCCGGCATTACCGTCTCGGTCTGTTCTGCTGTTTCTTTCTCCGGCTTTGGAGCATCTTCATCAAGATCAACTGCATCCTCGCCTTTTTCATCCATATCAAGCAGGCTGTTCAGTTCTGCAAGCCTTGTCAGCTTATCGTTAAGCTCCTTCTCCTGTGGGAATGGCTTTTCCACCTCAATCTTTGCGGTTTCAAGCTGCTGTTCCACATTGGCATGCTTCGCAATCGCATCCTCAAGCTGTTTTGTCATGGATTCCATGGCATTACCGATACGGGTAATGTTACCGGACGGGTCAGAGCCAATCTCCACTTCATGGCTGAGTTTTCCTTTCATGTTCAGCGTAAACTTCCTGAAAAATGAATCAAAGGTTATATTCATCTTCATGCCAAGGTACTCACCGATTGGCACAGCCACATTGGCCTGCTTCATCTCCTTGCAGATACCGATGATTGCTGTTCCGGCTTCCTTCCTGTCATCATAGGTCTTTCCGGCTACCGTCATGGTAAAGACATCCTTATCCGCAGGCTTGCTGGCATTGTATGTTGCAATATCTGCCTTCATTCCGGCGATACGCTCCTTCAGTGCTGATATCTGCTGTGGGTAGTTCTTTGCGATATTATCCTCCAGTCGGTATTTCTGACTGGTATGGTTCGCTTTCATGAGCTTCAGCTTTGATACCTGGATGTCGAGATCCATCTTTTCTTTGATATAAGGATTTCCCGTAGCAAGAGCCTTGACCTCCGCATAGGTAAGTGCCGCCTCGTCAATATCCTCACAGCTTCTGACTGGAGATTTACTGGTCATGATCTGCCCGATGAACTTCTGCTTGTTCTCGATGAGCTGCCACGAGTACGCATCAAACGTACCCTCTGTAACATAGCGGAAGATCTTTACCTTTGGATTAGTATTGCCCTGTCGTAAGATACGACCTTCCTGCTGTTCAATGTCAGAGGGTCTCCATGGCACATCCAAGTGATGAAGTGCTATCAGCCTGTCCTGCACATTGGTACCGGCTCCCATCTTCTGCGTTGATCCCAATAAAAAACGGACCTGTCCGCTTCTTACTTTGCCAAACAGCTCCGCTTTCCTCGTCTCGGTATTCGCATCATGGATAAAAGCTATCTCTTCCGGTGGTACTCCTTTTGCTATCAGCTTGTCCCTGATATCCTCATATACATTGAAGGTTCCGTCTCCTTTAGGTGTACTCAAATCGCAAAAAATGAGCTGGGCTGACCGCTTATCTTTTGTCTCCTCCCAAATCTCAAAAGCTTTCTCCACGCAAACACTGGACTTACTGTTTTCATCATCCGGTAGCATATCGTTCATAAGACGCTGATCCAGTGCCAGCTTACGCCCATCGTTAGTAATTTTAAGCATATTATCGACGGATGAATCCACCATACGGTTACGCACCCGCTCTGCTCTGTCTGCCAGAGATGCCACCATTTCCTTCTGCGCTTCGGACGGCTTTAATGTCACATTTTCATACTCTGCCTCCGGCACAGGGAGTTTTAACATATCTGGTGTCTGTATATCGGCACTCTCCTTAAAGAGTGCGATCAACTCAGGCAGGTTAAAGAACTTTGCAAACCTTGTCTTTGCCCTGTATCCGGTTCCCTCCGGTGCAAGCTCTATCGCCGTCTGTGTATCACCGAAGTTAGCCGCCCATGCATCGAACTGTCCCAGTCCCAGCTTCTGAAGCGTACCATACTGTAAATATCTCATATTGGTATATAGCTCCGTCATGCTGTTGCTGATCGGTGTTCCGGTTGCAAAGGTCACGCCCTTACCACCAGTCAGTTCATCGAGGTACTGACACTTGTTAAACATATCCTGTGACTTCTGAGCTTCAGTCTGTGCAATACCTGCCACATTCCGCATTTTCGTATATAAGAACAAATTCTTGTACGAATGCGACTCGTCCACAAAAAGCCTGTCTACGCCAAGCTGTTCAAAGGTTACAACATTATCCTTACGGCTCTGATCATTTAATTTATCAAGCCTTGTCATGAGCTGCTTCTTGGATTTTTCCATCTGCTTGATGGTATATCGCTCACCCCTGTCAGCCTTTGCCTGTGCTATAGCCTCCGTGATCTCATCTATCTGCCGCTCCAGTATCGCCACCTGCCTTTCCTGTGACAACGGGATCTTTTCAAACTGCGTATGGCCGATGATCACGGCATCATAATCGCCTGTTGCTATACGGGAGCAGAACTTCTTGCGATTTGCAGGCTCAAAGTCCTTTTTCGTAGCCGCAAGGATATTCGCTCCGGGATACAGACGCAGGAAATCTGATGCCCACTGCTCTGTCAGGTGGTTTGGTACTACAAACAGCGACTTCTGAGCAAGCCCAAGCCTTTTAAGTTCCATAGCTGCCGCAGTCATTTCGAAGGTCTTGCCAGCACCTACACAGTGTGCAAGGGGCGTGTTATCTCCATACAGCACATGAGCTACCGCATTCTTCTGATGCGGCTTAAGCTCTATATCCGGTGTCATACCCGGAAACTGCAAATGTGAGCCGTCATATTCCCTTGGTCTTGTGGAATTGAAACGCTCATTATAAACCTTTACAAGATCAGCTCTCCGCTCCGGATCCTTAAAAATCCAGTCCTTAAAAGCTTCACGGATTGCCTCCTGCTTCTGTGCAGCAAGGGTGGTCTCCTTCTTATTCAGCACCCTCTTTTCCTTGCCATCCTCCACGATAGTATCATAGATACGCACATCCTTAAGGTTCAGACTGTCCTCCAGTATCTTATAGGCATTCGCCCTGCCGGTACCAAAGGTCATGTTGGCAAGGGTATTGCCATAGTCTGCATTCTTACCCTTTACATTCCAAAGCCCGGTCACATCCGAATACTGTATGCCCATGACATTCCGGTCAAAAAGATATCCCGGTGTCTGGAAAGTCTCACGCATGAAGTCCTCGATATACTTCGGGTCAACCCATGTTGCCCCAAGACGGACTTCTATATCCGATGCTTCAAGGTCTTTCGGCATTACCTGTTCAAGATGCACCACATTCACCTGATACTCAGGGTGATTTTCCGCATAGTTCTTTGCTATGGAAAGCTTCTCACGGACATTACCGGACAGGTATTCATCCGCTGTCTCCCACTGGTCGGTCAGCGGATTCCGGAAGATAACTCCTGCAAGCTCCTCAGTTATGGCTTCTTTTTCCTTTCCCGTAAGCTCTGCCATATAGTCAAGGTCTACCTTGGCTTTTTCAGCCAGGGAGACCGCCAATGCCTCGCTTGCGGTATCAACACTTGTCACCACCTCTGCGTGTTTGATGGTACGCTTCGTGAACATATCCGCTTTTCCAAGAAACTTCCCCTCATCATCCAGCTTCTCCAAAGAACAGAGCAGGCAGTATGAAGAATCCTGATTAAAGGCTCTCTTATTGGTCTGAGAACTGATAAGCCCGTATTTATCGGAGAACTTATCATATAATCCGTTCAGTTCTGCCTGTTTGTCCGTAATGGCTGAGTCGGGATAATCCTCCATCTGCATCTGAATTAGTTCCTGCGTACAGTCACGGATAGCGATCATACCTTTGATGCGGTCTTCCATGGTATCTGACACATCGGCAGGCTTCATGACGGAATTCTCACGATAATACACATGATCATCCACCATACAAAAGCTGTAATTCTTCACATTCGGATCTGCTGGGATTACTTCAAGGTCAGACTTTCCAAGCTCGTCCGCTGAAAGCTCCACCGCTTCATATTCTGCATGAATATTGCTGATTGCCTCACGAAGCTGCTCCTCAAATGGTCTGCTCTCATCCGGTACACAGGTACTCTCCATACCAAAGGGTCCCGATACCATCTCCATTTTCCCTACGATCATCTCCGGATGGTCGGCAAAATACTGGTTCATGGCTATACCGTTTGCATCCATGCCGAGGTGTACCCAGTCCGGCTCGATATCCATAAGCCTGTCCCTTTTCTGGAAAAAAAGAATGTCGGACGTGACTTCTGTACCGGCATTCTCCTTAAAAGCTGTATTAGGTAATCTCACCGCTCCGAGCAGTTCTGCCCTCTGAGCAAGGTACTTTCTCACCTGCGGGCTTTGCTTGTCCATGGTTCCCTTGCTTGTAACAAATGCCACGATACCGCCCGGTCTTACCTTATCCAGTGTCTTTGCAAAGAAATAATCATGGATCTGGAAATTCAGCTTATCATAAGGCTTGTCACTTACCTTATAATTCCCGAACGGCACATTTCCCACAGCAACATCAAAGAAATCATTCTGAAAATCGGTCTTTTCATATCCGCTGATACGCACATCTGCCTGCGGATAGAGTTGCTTTGCGATGCGGCCTGTCAAATCATCCAGCTCCACTCCGTATAGCTTGCTGTCCTGCATCTCCTCTGGCAGCATACCGAAGAAATTACCTACACCCATGGCAGGCTCAAGTATATTTCCCTTTTCAAATCCCATCTGTCCCAGTGCTTCATAGATATTTCTTATGATTACGGGGCTTGTAAAGTGGGCATTTAGGGTACTCTCTCTTGCGGAATTATATTCCTCCGGTGTCAAAATGCTCTTTAATTCCTGATATTCCGCAGACCAGTTACTCTTGGTTTCATCAAAGGCATCTGCAAGACCACCCCAGCCGACGTACTGTGATAAAATCTGCTGTTCCTCCGGCGTGGCTGTCCTGTGTTCGTCCTCGATCTGCTTCAAAGTTGTAATCGCCCTGATATTGTCACGGAACTTTTCCTTTGCGCTGCCTTTTCCCAGGTCATCATCTGTAATGCGGAAATTCTTTGCCGCAGCTCTTGCGTCTTCAGACAGTTCCGCTTCCCTTGCGTTATAGGATTCCCAGAACCTTCCGACAAGCCTCCTTGGAAAGCTCTCATCATCCATAAACTCATACTGGATGTTCTTAACTGCATCAAGGCTATCAGCTTTTTCAATCTTCTTTTCATACTGCCCGACCCTTACTTCATCTGACAGTTTCTCTTCCAGCTTGCGTAGCTCCGGTTCAGAAAGCCTGTCATAAATATCGTTACTTTCAGTATGGATGGAAAAGCTCTCTTCATCCCCGTCATGCCTTGTGACCTCATACCGGATCTTCTGATGTTCTCCCCGGATATCGGCTTCAAGCTCATACTCCGCAGTATGCCCGAAATTGCTGTACTCCGCTCCAATATAGGAAATGTTCTGTATATCCTCTGCGGTAAGCTCCATGTTATGGAACTTCTCCCAGTCCTCTTCTGATACATAGGTAAGCTCGTCAAAATCAAGGTACTTAAGCTCATTTTCTATAAGGTCAGTAAGGGTATCATATTCATTCTGAGAAATGATCTGCCCGTCAATCGCAAGGCGGATGCTGTTATGCTCAAGGTCTACAGAAGCCTGTATCGGGTACTCTTTTCCATCTGCTTCATCTATAAGGTCGGTATAAGCTATCTCCACATTGGAAAGATCCGAGAAATCTGCATCATGATCATACTCCCTGTAGCAGAACTCATTGATAAGCTCCTTTGCCTGCTCCTGCTCCGGAGTAAGGACTGCTTCTTTTTCCCGAAGAAACTCCGGCACTTCCGAAAATCCAAATGAATCCACGAAATATGCCTTGTCCTCACCATTCTGATGCAATACCACCACATCCGATACGGACATGGAGCGTCCCTTGTAATCTGCCGGATGGTCTATGTTAAACTTCTCATACAGGTCATCGAGAGTAGCGCTTTCCTCCAGTTCTCCGGAATATACTGCCTCATAGTTTGCCGCATCAACAGACAGTCCTCTGTTCTGCAGGTGCTCCAGATTTTCAAAGATGATATCCCGTCTGTCCTCAGCTTCATCCGATATCTGATAGATTGTATATGTTGAAGATTCCTGCTCTAAAGCCTGCTCTTTAAGCACTTCTCCCCGCATGGTCTCGTCAACATACTCCTGCGCCTCTTCAAGAGTCCTGAAGGTCTCCGTAGGAGCAGCAAGAGAATCAGCAACCGGATGAATCCCATATGAACCATCTTCCTCACGGTCTATCCATACATACTGACCGGAAGGGAGCTTTGTTGCCCACTCCTGGGGATTATCATTTTCATCATCCGCTTCATGGACTATCGACCAAAGGCTATTCTCTCCCCGTCCGACAGGCGGACCGAATTCGGGATTATGATCCGCCTCTTTGCTTTCAGGCTCTTCCTGTGCATCCCCGGCTTCAATGGCATCAACAAGTTTTTCCTGCTCATCAGCAAGAGCTTCCTTTTCCTGCTCCTTTTTATACTCTGCATAGGCTTCCTTTGCCTTTGGAGACAGGTACTTATCCTCTGCAATCAGTTCACGGATACGCTTTTCCACCACATTCCAGTTAAGAAGCACGGATGTATAAGGCTCCATGATACTGCCTTTGTCAAGCTGAATGCCCTTTGCATCATGGTCTTCCCAACTCTTATCATTTCCAATCAGTGCATCTGACTGACCACCAGTACCGTATTCGCTCTTAAGGAACGCTACATTATCTTTGCTGTCATGCCCTTCCTTAAAATAATCATAGATACGGAAAAGTCCCTGCGATACACCGCTTCCATGGGTGAGCCTGCTGTCAATCTCATCCTGGGTAATGAAGTTTTCAAGCCTTACATTTACCTCATCTGCAAGAGGAAACTCCCTACGCTCAGCATCGAGGTCGGCAATCTCTGAAAGCAGATACTCCGGCTCTTTTACATATCGCCACCGAAGTTGAAGCTCTCCGCTCTCTATCCTGTCCGCAGCCCTGCCGATTTCCTCTGCAAGCAGCTCTCTTCCCTCATGGGTAGATAGCAGCTCTACGATATGTGCCTGGCTGTCGGGATAATTACTTCCTTGGATAGAAAGAGAATCAGGCATATCATCAATGCCGTCACGGAAAAAGAAATAAATCTGATCAGCCACCCTCGCCCGTTCGGTGCTGTCCACAAGAAAGGCTTCATTTCTCGACATATATGAGCCGTTTTCCACCATCTGACGGGTGAACTCTTCCACAAGGCTCCAACTATAGGTAGTGGCAAAGTCCACCTGAGCGGAATTGCCCGGTGCGATGCTCATACCATTTTCATTAAACCAAACAGATACCCTCTGCCCGTCAAATTCAAAGCCCTTACCGGTAGTTCCGATCTCATTCTTTATGAAATCAGTCATTTCCGCAGCATCTTTTCCTGCCTGGTACTTTGCATAGATACGCTTACGGTTATTCTCTTTGCCACCACCGGATCTGATCACATCAAGAAGCTGGTCGTCTTTTAGCATAAAAACAGCGGGAGCCTTCGTTTTCACGCTTGCTTCCGCTGCTGCTATCGTTCCCACCTGTTCCGCAAATAATGGGAACAGGTCAAACATATTCAGTTGTTCGGGTTCTGCATCCGGAGGGTTTAGCTGTAGATCAGCTCCGATAAAACTATCTCCTCCGCCGATGCCCGGATGTTGTTCATCAGACCCACCCACTTCATCTGGTCTGATGCTTTCAGGGCTTCGTTCACTCCCTGGGACTTCGCCATCTGGGATGTCAACAGATCCATCCTCTCCTCTGCCTGCTTCTGAATCATCAGGCAGTGCTCCTTCAGATTCCCCTCTAACATCATCCCGCTGTAGGTTCCTCTCCTGTGTTCCTTTAAGAAGTTCCTCCGCATCAGTCCGTACTTCGTTAAGGGTTCCTCCGGCTCGCTGTTCGCGATCAGGTTCGGGATCAGATAATCCCCGCTCTGCATGTAAGTCAGTTCCATGGTCATTTCCTCCTTGTTCTGAAATATTAGCGCTTTCGCCTTTTTCATAATCATCGGTGGAAATATCACCTTGCCGCTCGCTTTCACGCTTTAAAGCATTATATTCATTCTGAGCCTCATTTGCAAGCGAATTTTGGCTTTTTTCTACGGCTTGTGATATATTCTCCGTTTGTCTTTCTACTTCGCCATATCTGGCGATATGACGTTCCTGTACCGTTACCGCTCTTCCGATTTCCATGAGTACCGGCTCAGTCATTTCCGATACTGCATTTCCAAGTACCGACAGCGTTTTCACATCGCTGAACTCATGCAGATAACGAAAATCAAAATCATAAAGTTCTGTATCCACACCGCACCTTGTAAGAAGCGTATATGCGATGGAATCTCTCATGGTCTCTTGCAAGCGCAGTTCAAGATTCAGTTCATCATATCCATGCAGAAAGCTTCCATCCACCCGGTCCTGCAGATCAGGCATTACATCCCTGTAATAATCATCCGCAATACGATGTGCCAGCTCCACCAGCCTATCTCCGAAAGGTCTGCTTTCATCCGTTTTTCCATATATGTTTTCAAGTCTGTTGAGAACTGTCTGTTCATTCCGTTCCCTGACCTGCCATATGTACGGGAGTCTTCCAACATTCCATCCGGGATGCACATTTGACACATCAAATACATACCGAAGTCTTGGTCTGCCGCTGCTTTCATCCAAAAGAGCGATACCCTTGGACCCACGGTTGACCCAGCAGTTCATCTTCTGATTCCATGTTTCAAGCTCTGCACATGCTGTGGCATCCGGTCTCTGGGCATAGATAAGCAGCTGATCCATGAAAGGATACCGGTATAGCCTTCCGGCAGTGGTAAGGAATCCTTTCCACTTTTCCATATCTGCCGATAAATCCTGTGCCGTAGCCTGTGCAAGCCATTTGATCTCATCATATTTTCTTGCCATAGCCTGTTTCTCCTTATAAAGATTATGGGAGAAGGACATCGCTGCCCCTCTCCCGTTCCAAAACAAAAATCCTTATGCCAAAGCCTGTCCTCTGTCCTTATTCATCTGACGAGGCTCCCTGGTTGCCTCATTCTTGGCAACAATGTCTTTCTTCTGAGCAAGTCTTTCCTTAAGGGAAGGACGCTCCTGCTTCTTTTCCTCTTTTGCCGCAGTCTTTACTACAGCAGTTTCTTTTGAAGCCTCGGTTTCCTTTGCCGCAGCTCTCTCCTCTGCCTTGTCAGCACGGAAAAGCTCATGCTCCTTTGCGTCATAGGCATATACGTGATCGGAGAGTCTTTCCTCCGGTGCTACCTGTGTGGCATTCACATCCTGCACCATGCTCTCCAGTGTCTTAAGATCCATCTGGTCATTCTTAGGTACGATCAGCACCTCATGCACACTCGAAGGTAAAATGAAGTAGTCCTGACCCAGCTTCTCGGTGATATCATCCATGACCTTATCGTTAAGGAGAACTGCCGCACCGTTAAGCTTATCCTCATTGGAAAGTACATACATCATCTCATCAGGTGTAGGCGGGATCATACCGGCGATGGCCTCCCTTGCCTCTTCCTCAGACATTCCGCTTCGCATCATATCGGGAAGCATCATATCAACCATGGTCTCCGTCATGCTCTTAAAGGTTGCCGGAGTAAGTGTGTCCATGTTATCGAGGGCAATCTGATGAAGCTGTTCTACATCCACACCGTATCCTTCCATGAGCCTGTTGGTGATAGGAGCAGACATATTGCCGCTCTCTTCTTTGCCGATTGCGATATGGTATGTAACAGCCAGGTCATCCACCATGGTATGAGGCTTATCTGCAAGATACTCCGCATTCTGCTCTGCATTGATAAGACGGCAGGTGATACGATCCTTCACGCTGTCAAAATCCGTAAGCCTGCTAACATCGAAATCCTGTGACATCTCATGCTGAGTGCGGACATCTGCGATTGCAGCCAGGATATCATCCATAGGTCTGCCGTCCTCATGCTGCTCATAAAACTGGTTAAGGTAAATGTTGGGAGCGATATTGCTGTCCTCAAGCTTTACCATAAGACCATCCAGCTTCTGATCATTGTTCTTTACAACGGTCTGAATGGAAACATCCGCATTTTCATACTTCTCAGGCAGAAACTCCTTGATACGGTCTGCCACTTCCTGCTTAAACTCTTCGTAATTCATGCATTTGTTCCTCCCTTCATCATAGCTTCCTTCTGCATCTGTGCCTTACGCTCCAACTTCTTCATGCCCTGCATATAGGCTGTGAAGCGGGCTTTGCCGCTTGTCCTCTGCTTTTCTGCAACCTCTGTTGCGATCACGTTGTTATTCTGCATCTTCTGTAACCTCCTCCATATAGTTAAAATAATCATCACAGAAATCCTTGTTTTTTCTGTCCTTGTACTTCTTTACTGCATAAACGACGGCGGAAACAATGGTTCCTGCCGCCGCAATGCCCAGTAATACCTTTACTGCTTTCTTCATGTTGCTCACTCTCCCTTCTTCTTACGCTCCGGAAACTCCATGGAAAACTTGAACTGGAAACCGCTCCTCTCTTCGCCATCCTTATTGGTGTAGTCATACGCCTCCACACCTTCAGGCTTAAGAAAAGCATCGTAGCTCTTGCCCTTCTTGCTCTTAAGACCTTTCATAAAGATCTTTTCTCCTGCAAGAAGCTTCTTGATCTGCTCCTCGTCAAGCTTTCTTCCCATGGCATAGCCAAGGCTCATGCCGCACTTCTCGGTGCAGTATGCTCCATACTTGCCGACAACAACATCTCCGCCACACTTAGGGCATTTTCCGATTGCTTCTTCTGAACCAAACATCTTCTTTTCCTCCTCGCTTACGCTACTGTATGTTTTTATCAAATCAGTTACCATGTCCTTAATGCCCTTAATAAAGGCATCCGCACTCATCTCACCCTTGGAGACAAGGACAAGTGCGTTTTCCCAGTCCGCCGTCATCTGCGGAGATTTCACCGCATCAGGCAGGATGGTTATGAGCTTGATTCCATCATCCGTGGGAACCAGCTTTTTCTTATCTCTTTTGACAAAACCGTCTTTTACCAGCTTCTCGATGATATCCGCTCTGGTGGCAGGTGTGCCGAGACCCTTACGCTCTACATCATCGTCCATTTCCGAAGCACCGGCAGTCTCCATATACTTAAGGAGCGTGTCTTCCGTAAAAGCTTTTGGTGGCTGCGTGAAGCCCTCCACCACTCTCGGATTCACATCACGGAATGACTGTCCTTCCCTTATTACTGGAATAGGCTTTTCTTCATCTTCCGCATCAGTCTTTACCTTAAAGCGGTTCCTGAGCATCTTTTCATACTTCTTAAAGCCTTCGGATATGACCGTCTTTCCGCTTGCATGAAACTTAAACCCATCACAGTCAAGTTCCACCTTTACACCCTTATAAATGTGCCTCCCGGATGTAGCACACAGAACACGATATGAAATGAGGTAAAGAATCTTCTTCTCTCCCTCTGCAAGTGCATCCATATTTTGTTTGCCTATTTCCATCGTGGGAATGATGGCATGGTGGTCTGTGACCTTTTTACTGTTTAAGACTCTGCCGATATCCGGCGAATAATCCTGCGGAATCTTTAATATGCTTTTAAACACCGCTCCGATCACATCTTCCGCAGTCTGTCCCATATCATCGGATAAAAACTGGCTGTCCGTCCTCGGATAAGTACAAAGACGCTTTTCATAAAGGCTCTGGGTATAATCCAAGGTCTGCTTTGCCGTAAATCCAAAGATACGATTGGCATCCCTCTGCAGGGTGGTAAGGTCATAAAGTCTCGGCTGTGCGATACTCTTTTCCTCTTCCTCCACCTTCGTAATACGCACCGGGTTAAATACGGCACATCCCTCTACGGACATTGCCTCATCTTCGGTCTTGAACTTATCGGATACCGCTTCCATGCCATTTACATCTATATGGCAGGTATAAAACGGCTCTTTCTTAAAGGTTCGGATTGCTTCGTCTCTGTCCACAAGCATTGCAAGTGTAGGAGTCTGCACCCTTCCGACTTTCAAAAGTCTGTTATAAAGCACCGTGAAAAGCCTTGTACCATTGATACCCACAAGCCAGTCAGCCTGTTGTCTGCATAAAGCACTCTGATACAGGTCGTTGTACATATATCCGGGTTTCAGATTGGCAAAGCCTTCCCTTATGGCACTCTCTTCCATGGATGAAAGCCATAAACGCTTGATGGGTTTATCACAGCCTGCCTGCTCATATACAAGTCTGAATATAAGCTCGCCCTCTCGTCCGGCATCGGTAGCACAGATAGTCTCATCCACACCTTTATCGTGCATGAGCTTCTTAAGTACCTTAAACTGGGCTTTTGTATCCTTTTTGATCTCATACTGCCAGTTCCCCGGCATGATCGGGAGCGAATTATACGACCATTTCTTTAGTGCAGGATCATAAGAATCCGGCTGTGCCAGCTCGATAAGATGTCCTACGCACCATGAAATGATATAACCGTTTCCCTCGATATAACCGTCCTGTGCATTCTTTACGCCCAGTGCATCCGCATAGGCTCTGGCCACACTGGGCTTTTCAGTAACCACTAACTTGTATCCCATAGCAGCCTCCTTATAAAGAAGCTTCCTTTGACTTGGTGGCAGTCTTCTGAGGAGCATCGTGCTTCTGCTGTGATACTTCCGCCTTTTTCTCGGAAAGCCTGTCCTTAAGAGATTCTCTCGGCTTTTCCTCCTGTTCCTTGCCTCTGGACTTATAAAACTCCACCATGCCCTTCAGATCTCTGTTGGATACCTTGGTCTTTTCAGTCTCCCAGATCTTTTTTCCATCTGCGCCCTCACCGACGCAGTGATCCTTGCGTACTGTGGTATGGCCATCAGCAGGTAGCTTCATCCACATGCCCTTACCATACTGATCCTCATGCACCGCATTTGACCTTGCTACAAATGTTGCCCAGGGACTATGATCATTTTCATCCTTGTTAGGAATAAGGATCTGCTTATACTCCTTGCCGTCCTTACCCGTAAAAGGCTCTCCGACACATCCCTTGCCAAACTTGATGGTGATCTCATCCATCTTCTTTTTTTCTGCTGTCTGTTCCATAAAACTCATTTCTCCTTTCAAAAGATGACGGAGAGGTTATCCTCTCCGCCGTAAATGTGTTTATTCATCTTTTTCTGATACATCTGCTGCGCTCTCCTCTTCCGTATCAGCTATTGTTGCATCTTCCATATCCTCCGCCGTAGGAGCAGGTCTGTCTTTCTGTTCTTCTGTAGGTTCAGGATAATCTGCCGCATCATCGGCATTATCAAACCAGGCGTCATTAGGATCCTTTTCCTGCTCATCCGCATCGTCTGCATATACTTCCTCTTCGGCTTCTTCATCTTCATCCTCGACAAAATCGCCGTCCTGCTTTTTCTTAACTACCTTGAAATAATATGCAGCCCCGATCACACCGCCGCCAAAGATAGCCATGATGATATATCCCAAAATCGGATTGCTCTTAACAGGCTCTTCCGGCTCCTCTTCGGCAGGCTCTTCCGGTTCAGTCTCCTGTGGTTCCTTCGGTGTCTCAGTAGGAGTCTCAACTTCGTGGGTATCGTCGATATCCGTATTGTTATTAGGCAATGCGCTCTCCGTCACAGGGATCTGCGATTCAAGAGCCGCTGAGTTCTTAGGCAGAGTCTCCGAATTATCTGTTGTTACATTAAGCAGGTCATTCTCCGTGATCTCTGTCAGGAAATAAACCATCTCCTCCTGTCCGTCACGATCAATGATCAGATAAAAGACCTTGCCGCTTGCAGCTTCGATGGTATAAAACTCTTTTCCAAGGTTCATATCCTCGCCGTTCTCTCCATCTGATAAAGCAGCCTCCTCTGCATCAGCCTTGGCAAACTCGGCTTTTTTCTGCGCCTCGGGAGATGTATTGGTGCTGGTTGAGGTACTTGTAGTGCTTGTCGTATTTCCATTACTGTCAGTCTTTGTGTGATCTGTAACCGTTGCGGTCGCACTGGAAGGCTTCGTAGCCTCCGCACTTGCAGGAAGCTGTTCTGCCGGATTACTGTCATCATCAGAGTTAGGATCCTTGTAGTAAGGATTCTTTGTCTTATAAACCTCCGATACATTCCCGGCATTATCCATGGCTGTGATCGTGAAATACTCATAGCCTGCATCGAACTGGGAAAGCCTGATATTTACGGTTCCGTTCGTAACATCAGTAAACTCATATCCGTTCACATAGATAACCTTTACGCCGGAGTCATTATCGGATGCCTGGATAGTGAGAAGTCCGTCCGATACCGCCGCATTCAGCGTAGGCTTGCTTGTATCAAAGCACTTGATGGAACGGCTTCTCTCATAGCTCTTATCATTAGCATCCGTCACAAGCACATATACGGTGCAGTTCTCGGAAATCTCAAGGAACATATCCTCTGTTACATCGTTGTAGCTGCCATTCTGTCCGATCTTTGCTTTCACGGACTTTATGGCAAAGTTCCCTGTATCAAGGATATCTTCGACCTTAAAAGTGACCTTTGCAGATGTACCGCTTGAGTACCATCCCGAAGGAGTATTGATCGTAATCTTTACGCTCGGCTCCTTATATGCGCAGTCCTTATAGTTCTGACTACATACAGGGCAGTCCTTGTTGTAATCATACTGGCTGCACTTGTGGTCACAGATACACTCAGGTTCCGGCTCAGGTGTAGGTTCAGGAGTCGGTGTGGGATCATCTTCTCCAGTCTCACCACCGTCCTCACCATCCCCGGATTCATTTTCGGAGGCGCTGTCTCCTGTGTTGGAAGTATCCTCGGCATCGGAATTATCCCCGCTCGAAGGATTTTCAACTGTTGTATCTGTTCCTTCATCTGTAGAACCTCTATCTGAAGCATCATCACTTGATGACGAATCATCTGTAGTTCCTGCTTCATTACCTGTCACGCTCTCTTCGGCATATACCGATACCGCCGTGGAACTGTTCGCAATGAATGCCCCGACCGGCAGTGCAAATAGCATCACCGATAAGATCAGCGATGCAATAATCCTAACTGATAACTTTCTTTGCATTTTCGTTTGTCTCCTTTTCATTTTCTGCATGAAAGGCCCCGCCTTCATCGGGCGGGGTCTGTTTTACTTCCTTATCCCTTGCAGCTATCATGTCCGCAACCTCTTTTTCAGAAAGGCTGTTAAACAGTGCCAGCTGCTCCGGTGTTATATGTTTCTTTCTAATGATCTTCATCGCTTCCGCATCATCCGCTTCCTGTTCGAGTCTTGCCCAGTATTTCTCACGTTCGGTGTAATACTCTTTCTTCTCGGCGGCATGAATACGGTTTTTCTTGATTGTTTCTCTTTTCATCTTGCCTCCTTAATGTCCCGGCAATCTGCCAAATGCGTAGAAATGGCTCTGCCAGTATGGTGTGTTAATGGAAGAGTATTTGATGGGATCGCCTGCATGGATCATCTGACCATTGCCGGCATAGATACCAACATGGGTTACCGGATTGCCGGAATTGTATGTACCTGTGAAAAAGATAATATCCCCGGCTCTCGCTTCTGATGCGCTGATATGCTGGCACTGGTTATAGATGCCCTGCGCTGTGGTACGTGGCAGATTGTAATATCCGCTGTGAGTCACCACATAGCACACAAAGCCCGAACAGTCGAAGCTCGTTGAAGGACTACTACCGCCCCATACATAAGGGTATCCGAGATAGTTCTCCGCTTCTGCTATAAGTGCAGCTACATCGCCACTGCCACCGATAGGATCTGTCGTGCCATAAATGGATCCGTTACCGTTTTCAAAATAGAAAAGCGGATTATAATACTCTCCATCTGATAAGCACTCCAGATGTAAGTGGCTTCCCGTTACGGCTCCCGTACTTCCGGTCTTGCCTATAATCTCTCCATGCCTTACTGTCTGCCCTGCGCTGACATTCATACTTTCAAGATGCGCATACTTCGTAGTAAAGCCTTTTGAGTCCGTGATCACGATATAATTCCCGTAATCATCGTCATAGGCTGCCGTGGTAACTGTTCCGTCATGCCCGGCATAAACCTCTGTCCCTTCCGGTACTGCGATATCAATGCCCCTGTGGAACTGATTCTCTCCGGTAATGGGATTCTTCCTATAACCGTAATAGCTCTTTATAAGGCTGTACCAGTCCGTATCAAGAGGCGTGTAAAACTGCTGTAATGCACCGTTGGTCTGCTGATATGCCGCATATAACACGCTCGCATCATCATTCCCGGTAAGACGCTCCGAAACGATATCCTCCAAAGGCTTTCTTGTAAGCTCCACATCAAGGATCGTAACGGTATATTCCTCTTCCACTTCTTCCTCTTCACCGGTTTCCTCATTCGTAACAGTTACCGTGCGGGTTCGTGTCTCTTCCCTTGGTGTAAGGGTCAGCTCATACATCTCATCAAAAAGCGATTCGATCTCCGCCTCACAGTCCGCTGCCACCACATCAACCTTTATGGCTGACAGGTAATTGATCAGCGTAAAAGGGTTATGCCCGATTTCTTCCAGGTTATAGTTGTACTCATCATAATCGGGATAATCTTCCTCGATGCTGTCTATGGTGTTCTGCAATGCCATTTCCATTGAAGTCATGGCTTCATCCGATGCATCAAGCTGAGCTGGCTGACTCTGATAGCTTCCTGCCATAGTAGCTGACAAGCCACCGTTAAGTATGGCAGAACAACTTGATATACCTGCGGCTATAAGCATAAAAAAGAGTCCGAACAAGCCTATTGTCGCTATCGCTCCGATATGCTTCCTTGCGAACTCTGCTACTTTTCTAGCCATGTTTGTGGTTGTTGTTGCCGCTTTTTTTGCATATCCGGCAGCCTGCTTTGCCTCAGTCGTTCCTTTCTTAAGTGCCTTGGCATACTCACGCTTGATACGCTGCTTCTGAAGACGCTTCTGTATGGCTTTCTTTTTGACCTCCGGGTTTTCTTCCAAATACTTTTGATATCTGAAGTTCACCTCCGCCTTGAACTGCTTCTTTTCAAGAGCCGCTACCTTATTGCTTCGCTTTGCCTGTACGCCGTGCTTTATATTTCTCGCATGAACGATAACGGCTTCACCGGCCTCTTCTGTCCTGTGGGCAGCTTCAACACCGGAGTTATCCTTTTCATCCTCCGATATCTTGTCATGCACCAGTCCCTGCGCTTCCATCATCGCCCTGCGGTTTGCGGCAGTTATGGGATTATCACTCTTCGGCTTCTTAAGTACCTTATTGGTCTGAAGCTCATAAGTTACTTTCCCGGTCTTTTCATCGAAATGCCGCACCAGCCTGTACTCCTTACGCTGTGGCAGCTTCTTTCTCGCCTTCTGGGTTTTGGCACCAGCTTTTTCCACTTTCTTTTCAAGCATCTCAAGCTTATGGCTCTTTGCTGTCTCGGCTCCTGCCTCTTCCACAAAGTCGGTCTTTCCATGGAAATCTCCATCTGACTGTATAAAGCTGTCCTTTACCCTTACACGGCTCTCATGCTGCCTGTGCTTACGGAGTGCCCTTGTTTCTTCACGCTGAGAAGCATACTCGGTATTTTTATCATCTTCATTCTCATGTTTTTTAAAGAATTCCTGATTGACCTTTCTGCTCTTTTCTTCTGCCTGGGAAACCGTATTTGCAGGCGTAGCATTAAACATCTCCTGTGCTTCGCTTACAGCCTTACTTTTTACGGCACTGCCCTTACCTCTTCCATCAGCGGATCCCGTAGGACCCGCCCGTGCTTTCTTAAAATCTCCGGCATCGGCTTTCGCATCAAATCCCTCGGGTTTTGCCCCGGTTATGTCCGATACTGCCTTCCTTGCCGTATTATTCTTTTTCTTCGCCATCTGCATCATCTCCCTTGTCAGCAGTATGTTCCTCTTCCTCCTGTGGACGAGTGTTCATGATCGCATACGTCTTGGTGTCTGTCGGATACCTGTCCGCAAACGGAATGACCACATCATTAAAAAGAATGAGTCCGCATCCGGATTCAGAGTTTGTTACATACTGGAGCTGCTTCTCAGAAAGTCCTAGCTTATCTGCCAGGATCACCTGATCCTTTGCGTTCTGGTTAAGGAGATAAACAAAGTCCGAGTTACCAAGGATACCCTCGATTTCCTCCGAACGAAGGAAGTCTCCCACGTTCTGCGTCAAACCTGTGGGAATACCGCCCCACTTTCTGAAACGCTTCCAGATCTCCACTGAATACTGCGCTGTCTGCTTATCTCTTAAAAGCAAGTGAAACTCGTCACAGTAGTAACGGGTAGCCACCCTGCGCTCACGGTTACGGGAAACCCTGTTCCATACCGCATCCTGCACTATCAGCATTCCAAGTTCTTTCAGCTGCTTTCCAAGGTCTCTGATATCAAAGCAGACAATACGGTTCTGAGAATCCACGTTTGTCCTGTGATTGAAATAGTTCTGAGAACCATGCACATATAAAACAAGGCTGTTTGCGATACGAACCGCTTTCTGCTTTGCATCAATGGCAAGCTCCTCCGATACCGCTTTGTCCGGCTCATACTTTACGAGAGCATTGTAGAGATCTTCCAATATCGGCATATTCTCCGGTCTCGGGTCTTTGAAATACTCATCATAAATACCCTCGATACAGCGGTCGATGATACCTTTTTCATCATTGGCAAGACCTGTTTCCCCGCCTGCGATTGCATCACAGAGCGTGATCAAAAAGTCTGACTTAAGCTTAAGTGCCTCCCTGTCATTCTTATGGGAAAGCTGTATATCCATAGGATTCAGATAATCCTTTGAATTGGTCGCAAGCTTAACCACCTCACCGCCAAGTGCCTTTACAAGCGGGTAATACTCACCCTCTGGATCACAGATCAAAATGTCATCCCTTGATACAAGGAAACTTCCAAGGATCTCTCGCTTTGCAGAAAATGATTTGCCGGAACCGGGCGTACCTAAGATTACGCCGTTCGGTGTACGAAGCTTCTTACGGTCTGCCATAATCATGTTGTTGGAAAGGGCATTCAGCCCGTAATACAAAGACTGTCCCGACTGGAAAAGCTCCTGCGTATTGAACGGTACAAGGATCGCCAGGTTCTTTGTGATCAGATGCCTGCCCTCTTTCGTTTCATTGATACCGATGGGAGCTGCGGCATTCATGGCCACCTCCTGCTTGTACTGAAGGTCGATAAGCCTACAGTTTGCCTGCTGAATGATACCCGATACTCTCTGTGACACGCTTTCCAGTTCCTTCTTGTTTCTACCAAAGCTCGAAATCAGGATCGTTGTCCAGATGAGCTTCTGATTGCTGGTATTCAGATCATCCAAAAGCTCCATAGTATTCTTTTCATACAAAACGATATCCGTAGGAAGAATGTCCATGTCATATCCGGCACGAACCGCTTTTTTCTGCTCGTCGATCTTTGTTTTCTGAACATCCGACAGTGCTCTTTTTAAGAGCTTGATAGCTTCTGTTGGCTCAATGGTCCTCATATGGATGGATATAGAGATATTGCTGTCTATATCCAAGAGCCTCTTAAGCAGCTCGTCATTGAGCTTCGGGGATATGATGTCAAGATACTTCGTAGCTCCAAACATATGCCCCATCTTATATCTGCCGGGGAAACGGAACTCAAAGCCCTGCGGTGCGATATAATCCTTTACCGTGTTGCCGGACTCTGCCATTTCCTTAAATGAAAAATGGAAAGGTTCCATCTTGTCCTGATTGAAAAACTCATACAGGACTCTTAATCGTTCCTTTCCGTCGAGACACTTCGCATTGGTACCAAGGTTTTTGAGGTTCTTTATGATATCTGCCTCAAGGCTTATAAACCTCTGTCTTGCTTCCTTGATATTCTCCGCTTCAATGCCGAAAATGATATATTTGCTCTTGATGACTCCGTTATTCCCCTTTGCAGACAGGCTCTTTAACATATCCGAAAACTCCTCACGAATATCGTCGAACTTATCTCCCTGGGGAGAGATCTCAAACTGTGCCGCCAGCGTCTCCTCATTCACATGCCTGTTAAAGAGGAAGATCTGAAAGCTGATGGTCGGATCAAAATAGTTTATGAGCTGTGAATACAACCCCAGTATATCCGCCCTCTCTTCCTCATCCAGAAGCACATAGTTCAGATCATAAAACTCGATCATCTTAGTGTAATAATTCTTTCTAACCTTGCAGATGCCATCCTGGTACATCTTGTCAAAAGTTATGGTCTGCTGTGTGGAAATCTGCTTGCCGGACTGACCATTATCTCCGGAGAGCGTTTTCTTAAGCTTTTTCAGCTTTAAGAACTCCGCAAGCGTAAGTCCCGTGAATCTCTCAAAGATTGATTTTCCTGCCTTTGTCTGCAGCTTATTATTCTTCGGATTCTTTGTGCTTTTCTGAGACTTTGCCGTAACGCTCTTCTTTCCACTTTTTTTGCTTGCATTCAAGAGCTTCCACCTCCTTTTCCATAGATTCTCTTTCTCTTAACTGCTCGTAGAGGTTTTCCACCTTGTACCTTCTTATCCCGGGCCGGATGAATTTCATCTCAATAACCTGCTTCAAATACTGCTCCGCAGGCACTCCGTCCTTTTCATACATTGCTATAAAGAAGAACGGGAGCATGACTGCCACCATCATGAGGGCAGCCACGTCCGTCCCGATTACCTTTCTTGTCAGAAGATAAAATGGTACTCCCACCACGGCAGCCGCTCCAAAGCAAATAACCTGACGCTTTGTGAAATTCCCGATGAATTTCGACTTGATCGCCTTCGGGTCCTTTGCCACATCAACTGCGATTGCCATGTTTTTAGTCACCTCCGTTCTACGACGCGTGAAGGATGCTCTTCGCAAGTGATCCGGTCTTAAACAGGGAGAAGCACAGGACAACGGTATAAGCCATTACCTGCCAAAGTGCCGAGTGCAGATTTGAAGCCACTGCCACAGCATTTACAAGGACTGCGTAGATTGCCACGCAAACCATAATGAAAAATCCCTGGAAAGCCAGTGCTATGCATCCTTTGATATAGTTTGACCCGATGCTTCCCCACTCCCTGTTCACAAGGGTTGCAAAAGGCATCGGCGCTACCGAAACATAAAGATAGATTTCAATCATGCGCCCGTATAATATGACGGTGATCAAAACGGACATGATCTTCATACAAAAGCTGCAGAACATCGTTTCTATGCCAAGACCTATCAGCTCGCCTATCTCCATGGTTGACAGCTGTGACGAAAACATTGACTGAATCGTGGCTCCCACATCAAGCGAAGTGGAACCCGTGATGGCACTGGCAGCCTCACTTACCATGTGACCACCCACATCGAAGATCGCCATAACGATATCCGAGGTCTTGCTAAGCAGCATTACTGCTATGCAAGCCTTGAAAAGATATCTGAAGAAAAGGCTCGTATCGAATTCATGCATGTTGTTCTTGTCTATTACCATCGTTATCAGCTCGTAACACAGCACATAGGTTATGATGATCCCGGCTATCGGTATGATGACCGTATCTGACAGGTTTTTGATCATATTGAAAATACCTGCGTTCCATGCGCTGGGAGTCTGGCTAACCTCTCCGGCGATTGTTCCTACCTTTGTATTCACATCGGTAAACATTCCTTCGAGGTTAGACATTACCCAACCTTGCAGCATTTCCTTTATGAGTTCGGTAATCTTTTCAACGATAGTGTTCATCTATCGTGATTTTCTCCTTATGAAAAGAGAGAAGTAAGCTGAGGGATCACCGTCTGGGCGATGATTACGATACCTCCGCCCGCCATCAGCTGCTTGATTCCCTGAGATTTAGCACCAGGGTTATCGTTACCATAGCCCTCCAGCAAGTTGATGATTCCCCATACGGCTACACCTGCGCCGATGGCGGTTACGACGGTTTTAAGGGCTGTTACGCTATTAGTAAAAAATGCCATGATTTTGTTTAAAACTGACTTTTTAAGCCAGTTTTTCCTCCTTCCAAATTTGTTAATTGATTTTTGATAGTTACTTTTGGAAGGCATAAAAATACCCTGCTTCATCTATCCTTTTTATATGCGATATCGCACATATCTGATAAAATGAACGCAGGGTTTGGTTATGCCATTCCCGCTTGAGGCAGATGATGATGTTTGCTTGGTAGGCGCTCATCGTCTGCTTCCTTTATGGGTGGAATCCGCATCAGGTTTATCCGCAAGGATCCGTTTAGCTTCATCCTATGAAGTTGTAAGTGTGGCTCCGGCTCAGGTTTGGGATTTCTCCTCCTTCTCGCCTTGTACCTGTTCAATTTTTCCTGTTTCGGCATCATATTCAAATGCCGCATCCATCTTGTCCTCCGGCTTAACCACCGCATGACAGAGGTTCTTGACATATTTTTCAATGTCAAATTCATTTTTCTTGTCATAATCGGACAGCTTCTTGTACTGCTTATGCTGCGTTATATCGTATTTATCTGAGAAAAAAGGTCTCACGCCTCTCAGCTGCATGATACATTTCCCACCGTCCATGACTGCTATCTCATCCTGGCTCATGAGTTCTTTCCCGGTCTTCTGATAATTCAGACCATAGGACTGGCTTGTACCTCTTGTGTCCGAGGTATTATAAAGGTCAATGGTTTCTTTACCAAGGATTTCTGCCATTTCTTTCAAGGTCGTTTTTTCCTTGCCTCCCAAAAACAGGGTCGTGTCGCAGTTGCCTTCGATGGTGTCCGCATTGTCCTTATAAATAGCCTTGAGCTGGGACTTCGACTGTAAAATAATAGAAGCCGATATTTCACGCGATCTGATGGTCGCTATCAGCTTCTCGAACTTTGGGATCTGGCCGATATTTGCGAACTCATCCAACAGGCATCGCACATGGATGGGCAGTCTCCCGTTATAAACATTGTCTGCAATTTCGCAAAGCAGGTTAAACAACTGGGTGTACATGATACTGACGATAAAGTTGAAGGTATCATCAGTGTCGGAGATAATTACAAACAATGCCGTCCTCTCAGTACCCAGCTTATCAAGCTCCAGTTCATCATAACTGGTAAGCTCCCGAAGCTCTGCGATATCAAACGGAGCAAGCCTTGCACCGCATGAAATCAAAATACTTTTCGCTGTCTTGCCGGCGGCCAATTTATATTTTTTATATTGGCGCACGGCGAAGTGATTCGGCTTCTCTGCTTCAAGCTCATCAAAGAGCAGATCCACAGGGTTTTTGAAGCTTTCATCATCCTCTCTTGCCTCACTGGCGTCGATCATGTCAATCAGCATAGAGAAATTCTGTTCCTTTTCCGGAGCCTCATACCAGATAAAGCCAATGTATGCCGTATATAACAGCTTCTCGGCTTTCACCCAAAAATCTTCCCCGGACTGCTGGCCCTCTCCCTTCGTGTTTACTATGATCGTGTTTACCAGTTTTAAGATATCCTTCTCACTACGGATGTAGGCGAAGGGGTTATAGTGCATGGAGCGTGCAAAGTTTATTGTGTTCAGGACCTTAATTTTGTATGGCTGATAGACAGTCTTTCCCTTGTCATCCTTCACCACGGCACCGTTATCATCTAAGAGCGGAATGCCCTTTTTAAGCATCCTCCCGCACTCAACCAAAACCGTGCCTTTCGGGTCGGTAACTACATAGGAACTATGCATCTGCATCAAATTCGGCTTCACGAAAAAGCGGGTCTTTCCGCTGCCACTTCCACCTATGACCAGGATATTTTTATTCCTGGCATACTTGGGTGAGCTTGGTCTGCCCGACATCATCAGCCTCTCCGATGCTGTTAAGATGATATTGTTCTCGAATACCGGATCCATATATGGCTCGATATCCTTGGCATTTCCCCATCTTGCGCTGCCATACTCCACTCCGTGTCTGAACTTTTTGGCATTCTTCGCCTTGAAATACACGATCAGGCGAAAGCCAACTCCACACGCTACTCCAAAAAGCAGATCCATTGGATTGAAACTCGGCAAAGGATTTGCAAAAGCTTCTCCCAGCCTTGAAGCCGTATCCATAAGTCTTGGAAATAAATCTCCCTCGACCTGTCTGAACATCCATGCTGACTTATCACAGAAATATCCTACGATAACATAGGGAATGCTCATACGGATCAGCTTATTCTTATCCGTGCCTTTCATCTTTTTCCGCAAGGATTCGGGTATGTTCTTTAAATCCTTTAAGATTCCGTCTACTACCTTACTCATAGGCTCTGTCCCCGATCCTTGGTTTTTTCTCTGGCGCGTTCCCTGTTCATTGTTTGAGTCCAGAGTTCCTTATAACGGTTCAGCCTATCCCTTACGGATTCACGGTTCTGCTTCTTTTCGTTTCCATGCACAAATTCTTTGAATGCCATCGCAATCACGTCGGCATCCCTGCCCTTGAAGAAAACAACATACTTTGGCGGATCCACGGTCTTGTCTTTTTTCACGGCAAAATCAACGTTGTACTTCTTCGCAACACGCTCAAAGGATTTGATGTTGTTCTCCGTTATTTCCATGGTGTTCGCACCCTGATCCTTGCCCATGAGCTTCTTTACGGAAATCTTCCCATGCCAGTTAGCCTGCTTATTCTTAAGATGATTTAAGTAGGCAATCATAGCTTTCTTCAGCACATCGGCGGTCAGTTTGGAGGTTCTGATCACAAGGGCAATAGATTTCTGTGTTACTTCTTCCTGCATCATCATCCTCCTGTCTTTCGTTTATCCTCTGGTAATGTTTACAGCCAGGGAGGCACCAGCAGCCTCCGCAAATATATTTTTCTCATATAGTTCCTTTCCGTCCCGCAGGACTTTTAATTCAAAAGATAAATGGTGTAAAGATTTGCAAATATCGTACCGTCCTCGATCTTCAAGTCATCCAACAGAAGGCACTGGAACAGCACATCACGTATCACATCATCGTTCAGCCTAAAAAGCTCTGTATATTTTCCATAAGCCGCCTGCTGTGTACCATCATCAGCCGCATGGGATTTATCCTCATCCCGTGCCATATTCTTTCTGTATTCAAGGCAATTCGCATAGAGTGAGCGAATCTGATATTTTCCAAAATAGAAAGAATAGGCATCTTTTCCCTCGTAGGTCTTTCTGCATTTTTCCAATTCATCCTCTGCTATGGAAAAAGCACAGATATCCGTTTCTATTACGGTTTTGCCATTGTAATCCGGTTTCAGTTTTCCTCCGTACCAGTTGATATGCTGATAGATTTCTTCTCTTCCGGTAATAAGCGCAGCTCTGTGAAAATCTCTCTTTCCAAGGAATACATCCATGTAAACATTGTTGGCAGAGAGAGTATCATTCCATATCAGCTTCCTGTGTTCCTTTACCCTGAGAAGATACTGAAGAACATTCAGAAGTCGTTCTCTGTTGTCAATTTCACGAAAGCCCTCCGGCGGAACTATCACGCTATCGAACACAAGTGGTGTAGATCCCTTTTCCAGCTCTTTCTCTACAAGCGTTTTCAAATCCTTTGACATAAAAACCTCCTTAACGCAAAAAAGGGAGCAGCTTCTTTCCTCCATTGAGGTCAAAAACTGCTCCCTATCGCTGTAAATATATTTTTTAACTTTAACCTTTGGACAACTTGTCCAGAGCTTACTGTCATATATTACGGATTACATCCATGGCAGCCTTTGGACAACTTGTCCAAAGCTTTATCCAAATGCAATCGTAATGATTATTCTGACCAAAGCTACTATGCTTCTCCCAATCATGTAGATAACAACAAATCCTCCTATAATTCCACCTATGATACAGTCAAGTCCTATAATTCCAATACTGCCGGAAATCCCATAATTATGCGGGATAAGCCATAGCATCATACGTCTGATTCCGAAGGGGAATCCTACAATAAGCCAAAGCAGAAAATAGTCCATACCTTCTGCTTTATGGCATATCGGATATGCAAAGCATAGCACTACAGCTATCGCTATTAGCGGAATCAGTATTTCTTTAAAAAAGATAACTGAGCATTCCTTAATCCTCATACCCTTCATTCTCCTTCCGGTTTTTCAGAAATACGCCATTTGTATTATCATGGTTTACCCACTGCTGATAATACTGCCCAATAGTCGCAGGGGCATTATAAAGACAGGTAATCATATATGACCTGATATCCCTGATACCGTCCTGGTTCGGATTATCGTGAAGCCTGTCTATAACGTACTCAAGATGAGAATCATTAAGCTGTAAATATCTGCGCTTCACCTCTTCCGGATCCATCGGTGTTTTATTGACAATCATTGGTCCAGAGTGCTCTCCACACATAACATCGTGCATGATCAAATATAACTCATGATAATCTTCACGTCTGGTAACATCGTCATTTTCCATATGCCAATCGTAGTTAATATGCCTTTTTATCAGTTGATCCCAAAATTCTGTTTTTTGTCTTATCGCATCAATCTCTTCCCGCCTTTGTCTCTGCACAGGAGTCTCCTGCGTGATAGATATGATGTGATCTTTGTAAATATTATTTGTAGTATTATTTGTATTTGTCCGGAAGTTCCCGGAGGGATATCCATCCTCATAATTGCAGGATTCCATTTCATTACTGTCACCATATACTGAAATTTCGGGCTGGGATATGGGTACATTTTCGGCAGGGTATCCTGACAAATTTGTCAGTATATCCTCCTCATTTTGTCCTGATATCCCGTCTGTTTTTTCAGCATCATTCAGAACGCCCATTTCATCAGCATTCTCGGCACTTTCATTACAATTACTTGGCACTAATTTTCTTGAAACCTGCTTTGAAGTAGTGCCGCCTTCTTCCTTTGGATATGAGATTTCTTTCAAAACCAATATATTCAGATCAATAAACATTTGATTTGGAATAGTTCTTCCGTTGGAGTATTCTATATTGTAAAAAAATCTTTTGATGACACCAATCTCCACAAGCTGATCAAAAGCAAGCTTGATTGTCTTTTTTGACTCACCAAATTTATTTGCATACTCCTGATAACTCTTCTGGAGCATCTCCCCATGAAACTTCTTTTTCCATCCAATTACTTCGCCTGTCCTTTCGTCTCTGACTTCAGTAGGGCGATGCCAATATACGAGATCAGCTAATATAGTAATTGCCAACAGATAAGGCTTTCCCGTGGTAGGTTTCAGAATATGCTTATACCATTCTTCGGGTATAACATTGCCGCTTATGGCTATGCTTCCCATGGCATCTACCGTCAGGTTGCCGCTTGACCTGTAGCCCATCGCTGTTCTCCTCCTCTCGCTGTATTAATTCCTTTTTGATTTCCATTCTTCCAAAAGACCGATAATTGTCTCCTCTATATCTTCATCAGACATATCTTCTGGAAAATAATCCGCAATCTTTTCAGCCTTTAAGACAAACTTCTTAGGCTTTGGCTTTGTTTCGGTTAATATAAGTTTTATCGCTATCTCCGTAAGTTCAGCGTTTTTTGATAGTTCCTTAATTCGTGCAGACTGAGCCATGCTCATGGAGCATTTAAGCTCACCTATTGCGTTAAGTACCCAAATCTGCTCCTGCTCAGACAGGAAAGATAAATCTATTCCCTGAGCCATTCCGATTTTTCTTGTATCTACAAGTTCCATCAATCCATCTATCAGATTTGAAAGCCATAGATACCTTTGAACAGTCTTCCCGCTCTCGCCAGCTGCATTTCCAAGCTCATCGAGAGAGTTTCCTTTAACACCAGGACTTTTTATCTGATCGTATTTCATACGGTAAGCGTGAGCTTTTTCACTGGGAAGGATATCTTCACGCTGGATATTCGTATCAACCATAAGACGGGTCGCAAGTTCATCAGAGTATTCTCTGATATATACAGGCATAGTCTTAAGTCCTGCAAGTTCTGCAGCACGTTTACGTCTGTGGCCTGCAATTATCTCATAGCCGCCTTCTTTACGTGGTCTTACAATTCCGGGAACTATTATTCCCTGCTCTTTAACGCTTGCTACTGTTTCATACATCTTTTCATCATCGAGAACCCTAAATGGATGATTTTGGAATTCATGCAATTCCTTTAAAGCGACCTCCACTATCTGTTCTCCCTCAGATGGTGCCCCAAAAAGGTCATCAAACGCTGTAAGGCTGATATTATCAGAAGCTCTTTTCTTACTCATTATCCAGCACCTCCTCGACGAATGCCTCATACGCAACAGCCACGCTGCTCTTTGGAGACTGCTCATAAACACTTATGCCGTTTGCAACAGCTTCTTTCGCTTTAACGGATTCTGGAATAACAGTCTGAAAAATCTTCAAATGCTGACCATAAGCTTCTTCCATCTTATTCATGATGTCCCTGGCAATATTTGTCCTGCCATTTACTATGGTAAGAAGCACTCCCTCAATCTCAATCTTTCGGTTTAATCTTTTCTTTACCTGCCCGATGGTTCTAATGATTTCCTGTAAACCTTCTACACACAGATATTCAGGCGGCGATGGAATCAGGACGCTATCACAGCAGGTTAGGGCATTGAGAATAAGATTATCAACACCGGGATTGCAGTCAATAATGATGTAATCATACCTATCACGAATGCCGTCGATGTACTCCTCAAGGATATGCTCCTTGCTCATCACTTCATCCAGCTGCTGCTCAACTGTCCGGAGACTATGATTACTCGGAAGTATGTCTACTCCCTCGTCGTTATGGATTATTCCCTCTCCCTCGCTGATTTCTATTTCATTGATAACCTTCTGGATAACTGTGCTTACCGTATATGGAAGCTCCTTATTGTTTCTAATCCCAAGTCCCAATGAAAGCGAACCTTGTGGGTCGAGATCTACCAAAAGAACTCTTTTCCCCTTTTTTACAAGTCCTACTCCTAAATTTGCGGCAGTAGTTGTTTTGGCTACCCCGCCTTTAATATTGGCTACAGATATCACTTTGCACATAATCTCCGTCCTCCCTTTTTATTGGTTAACTGCTTTTTTCTCGCTGTTTGGATCAATCATTACATCCATATACTGTCTGAAATACTTCTTGGTTCCCTTATTTGGGAAGGCGTCAGACACGCTTATAACCTTAATTCTCTTATTTCTTTCGATACACCTTTTCATACGCTTGATCTCGCAGGTCGTGCCCTGCAATCTGACTTTGACCATCTTTCCATCCTCCCTGGTTTTAAAATCTTTCCATGGGAGATTATGAAGTATATCCCGCCAACTGCACCTATCGCTGTAAAGGTCATAATATGTAAGCCCTCCTTCCATGTTTTATACGCAAAAAGGGATATCAGCATCTCTTGCCAATATCCCTATTTAAAGCCATCATTCGATGGTATCCATATTCACTTTTATATCCGGATTTTTTGTGTTCCCCGTCTCCAGTTCAAAAGCTACCGCCACGGTAATTTTCTGAATCAGGGTTTTTTCCTTGCGATTTTCCTCCACATAATTGAAAGAGAAAAACTCGCAAAAGTGCGTAAATTCAAGGATTGTCAGGTATTCTGCCTTGTTAGCAGAACCACAGTCTCCACATGCCCCGACTGCGGAAACATATCCACACACCGTACTCTCTTCACCTCATACCCCTTCTCTCCAAGGTACTTCACATCCCTGGCCAGCGTAGCGGAATCGCAGCTTACATACACCACCTTCTTCGGCCCCATCCTGACGATAGTTTCCAGGCACTTCTCATCGCACCCCTTCCGCGGCGGGTCCACCACAATCACATCCGCATACACCTGGTTTTTCTCATACTGCTCCGGCAGAACCTCCTCGGCCTTTCCCACGAAGAATTCCACATTCTCCATTCCATTGATTTCGGCATTCCCCCTTGCGTCGTCAATCGCCTGGGGCACAATCTCCACGCCGTACACCTGTTTTGCCTTCTGGGCCAGAAACAGGGAGATTGTCCCTATGCCGCAGTACAGATCCCACACAGTCTCATCTCCCGTCAGCCCGGCATACTCCAGAGCCGTCCCGTAAAGCCGCTCCGTCTGCACCGGATTGACCTGGTAAAACGAAAGGGGGGAGATTCTGTACTTCACATTCCCGATATAGTCGGTAATATATCCCGGCCCGTAGAGATTCACAATCTCCTTTCCAAGGATCACGTTTGTTTTCTCCCTGTTTATGTTAAAGGAGATACTGGTCATTCCGGCAATTTTCAGCAGCCGTTCCACCAGAATCTCTTTTTTCGGAAGCTCTGTCCCGTTTAGAATCAGGCACACCATAAGCTCTCCCGTCCGAAAGCCCTTTCGTATCAGCACATGGCGCACGAGTCCCCTGTGAAGTTCCTCATTGTACGGCTCAATCTTATATTCATTCATGAAATTCCTGATAATATCAAGAATTTCCCTGTTTTCCTCCACACCCAGCAGACAGTCCTCATTTTCCACTATGCAGTGGGTCCTCCCCGCATAGAACCCTGCTATAATCCTGCCGTCCTTATCCCTTCCAAAGGGAAACTGAGCCTTATTCCTGTACCGCCAGGGCTCCTCCATCCCGATAATGGGCTCCATTCTGACTGTCTCTTCCCTCTTCTTTTCAGTACCCTTCAGGTTCTCCTGCCCCTTTTCCTCTGGAAGCAGAAGCCCGGAAAGCCCTCCGATCCGCTTCAGATTATTGTATACCTTCCTCTCCTTAAACCGCAGCTGCTCCTCATAGGCCACTGCCTGCATCTGGCAGCCTCCGCAGCGGCGGGCCACAGGACATTTTTCCTCAACCCGGCAGGCGGACGGCTCTATCACGCGCACCAGGCGGGCAAAGCCAAAGTTTTTTTTCATCTTCATTGCGCTTGCCTCAATCCGGTCGCCGATCACCGCATCCTTCACAAACCAGATATAGCCGTCCAGACGTCCAATGCCCTCCCCATTTTCTCCCATGTCCTCTATATCAAGTATAAACCTGTCATTTTTCTTCATCTCCACGCTCGTTTCGTATCCTTTCCTTTTTTCGCATCTCCTTTTTCGGTTTTATCCGTCTCCCCCTGGCCTGCTGTCACTCTTTCAGCTTTCTCCGGGCCGCTTCTATCCCCTTTTTCTCTGCTCTCCCTGTCGCTTCTCTTTTCCCTCTCTTATTTTCTCCTTCTACCTGTACCTTGCCCTCTCTCCGCCGATGTATTTAAGCCTCGTTCTGGCGCAGTTTACATGGGCGCTTCCGATCTCCCGCAGGGAGGTTCTCACCGGAACAGCTACGGGGCGAAGATGCATGCCGATCAGGGTATCGCCGATGTCAATTCCTGCATGGGCCTGTATGCGCTCTACAGCCACCGGATTCTCAAATCCCGCAAAGGCGGCAGTGGCAAAGGAGCCTCCTGCCTTGAGCTGCGGCACGACATTGACCATCTCAAGCCCGTATTTCAGGGCACACTCCTCCTCCACAATCAGCGCTCTGTTTAAGTGTTCACAGCACTGGGCAGCCAGATAGATGCCCCTGCTTTTAAGCTCCCTATAAATCACCTCGAACACAGCCCTTCCAACCTCCTCGCTGGAATAAGAGCCAATCCGATGGGCCTCTATCTCGCTGGAGGAACAGCCTGCCACCAGTATCTGTCCCTCTTTCATCACGGCGGCGTCGAGAAGCTCCCGAAGCACCTGAGCCGTCTGCTCCTTTATCCTGTTAATCTCCTCCCTGTCTGTGGGATTCTCTGCAACTCCCTTAACTGACATATGCCTGTTCTCCTTTCATTCTGTCTTTCTCTGTCTTTCACTGTCTTTCGCATCATTCCCATATCCAAAAGAAGATGCCGCGAAACCGGCATCTTCCCACACTCCAGACGGCAGACAAATTCACGGTTGCGCCGTCCGCTTACCTTGCGTAAAACTCCTTCACCCGATCCATCCTGGCGCCCATTCCGCACAGCATCATGTCAGCCACTGTGAAGGCGGCCATGGCCTCCACCACAACCACTGCCCTGGGGACAATGATCGGGTCATGGCGGCCCTTGATGCTTATCTCAATCTCCTCGCCGTCCCTGTTCACGGTCTGCTGAGGGGATGCAATGGACGGCGTCGGCTTAAATGCAGCCCGGAATACAATATCGCTTCCGTCGCTGATTCCTCCCAGGATTCCGCCGGCATGGTTCGTCGCTTTTACAATCCTCTTTCCTCCCCGCATTTTTTCCGGGCAGGCCTTTCTTCTCTCTGCGGCTTTCTGAGACTCTTCCCTCAGGATCTCCCTGTCCAGGATCTCTTCCTCCTGAGGCCCTTCCTCACGAATCTCCTCCGCCCAAATCTCTTTCTCACGAAGCACTCTGAACGCATCGTTATTTTCGGCTCCTGTGGAGGCTGCGGCGGCAAAGCCGTCGCCGATCTCAAAGCCCTTCACAGCTCCTATGGAGCAGACGGCCTTGGCAAGATTGGCGCTGAGCTTCTCAAAGACAGGTTCCCCCACGCCTGCCGGAACGCCGGAAATCACACATTCCACAATCCCTCCGGCTGAATTTTTCTGTGCCATCTTCTCCTCCAGGAACTGCTCTGCCTCCCTGGCAGCCTCCTGATCCGGCATATAGAGGCGGTTTTTCTCCCTGTCCTCCAGGCAGAAACGCTCCGGCGATATGCTTACAGGCCCTATCTGCCTGGTATATGCCTTTACGGAAATCCCCAGCTCCCCCAGAATCTTTGCCGCTACGGCTCCCGCCGCCGTGCGGCCGATAGTTTCCCGGCCTGAGGAGCGTCCGCCTCCCCGGTAGTCCCGAAAGCCGTATTTTGCGTCAAAGGTATAGTCTGCATGTCCCGGCCTGTAGCAGGATGCAATCTCTCCATAGTCCCTGGAACGCTGATCCTGATTCCTGACCATCATGGAAATGGGAGTTCCCGTCGTCCTTCCCTCAAAGATGCCGGACAGGATCTCCACCCGGTCGCTCTCATTTCTCTTTGTGGAATATCTGCTCTGCCCCGGTTTCCTCCTGTCTAAATATGCCTGGATATCCTCCTCGCAGAGCGCTATCCCCGCCGGGCAGCCGTCCACCGTCACGCCCACCGCCGGGCCATGAGACTCTCCCCAGGTTGTCATCGTAAGAATCGTGCCAAATATTGATCCTGCCATCTGTAATTCTGCCTCCTGCCTCTCACTGCCGTGTTTCTCTATCTGATTCTCTTTTCCGTCCTCTTTTTCCTCTGCCGGCCGGGCCTTGTACGGCTGCGGCTTGCTTCTCCAGCCTGACCGGCACTTTCTTTCTCTGCCTTTCGCCGCCTTCGTCCTTTTCGTACTATTCCTTTGAAATCTTTGTGATCACGCAGCAGTTGGGCTCATTGACCTCGATGGAGCGGTGATTCATCATCAGAAGCCCGTTCTCATAGTCGACACTGAAAAAGGAGATCGTACCGCTGGCGTGATTGATGCTGGCCAGATGCTTCTGATCCGGGAAAACGGCAATATCTTTCGGATAGTCTCCGCTGATCGGGAGACAGCATATCAGGGTGAGAAGTCCCGTTTCCAGATCTCTCCTGTAGATGCTCACACTGTTGTCCCCCGCATTGCTGCAGTAGAGGTACCTGTCATCCGGCGACATGCGGATGGCGCAGGCTGCCGTAAGCTGGCCGGCCGGTGCATCCCCTGTGGAGGAAACGGTCTGGACTCTCTCAATGACCGGAACTCTCTCGCCTGTCTCATAGCTGAACACGTCGATGGTATTCTTTAACTGGTACATTAAATAGAAATATTTTCCGTCCTGGCTGAAAATAAACTGTCTGGGAGCAGATTCCAGCTCGCAGCGCAGGGCATCCACCAGCGTCATGGTTCCCTTATCCCCGTCGAATCGGTAGATTTTCACCTGATCGATTCCCAGATCTGCCACCATCAGGAACTTTCCGTCCGGCGTCCGTCTGGTGCAGCTGATATGAGGCCTGAAATTTCTCTCTGCCACGCTTCCCAGACCTTTGTGGAATACCTTGTCCGCAATCTCCCCCACAGAGCCGTCCGGGTTCAGGCGGAGGGTAGTCTCTTTTCCGTCATGGTAACCGGATACAAAGATAAATTTGTCCTCCTCGTCCGTGGCCAGATGACAGCCCCTCATCCCCTTGATGCTGGCCCTGTTTAAACGCGCAAGCCCCCCGTTTGGAAGGATACGGAAGGATACCACACCCTCGTCTGCAATGGAATACAGAGTCCTGCCGTCGTGGGACACAGTCAGGTAGGAGGCGTTGTCCACCTCCATCTCGCATCTGTATTTAAAGTATCCGTTCTTCACATCTACATCGTAAACTGTAATTCCCTTTGCCTGTCCATTGTAGGAATAAGATCCCACGTAAGCCATGTACTTGCCTGTCATAATACGTTCTCCTCCTAACATGCCGGCAGCTGCCGGCTCTACCAAGCCTTCCGGCCGCAGCAGTCCTCCGCCTTGCCCGGCAAAACCGTCAAGGCCAAACCGCCGTCTCAAATCAGCCATTTTGATAAACACATAATAGCACAGTTTTTACGGTTTGTGAACCTCAAAGACCTTATTCGGGAACCTGTCATTTTCTGACAGATACGTGTCGAATAATGGTTGACACCCTGGTAAAACCATGTATAATGATAGTTGCTGTCTGTTTATTATTAGTAAACTTTATTTTTATTTTTACATTCATTTAGCAATAATAAACTTTAAACTTATTATCATACAACCTGCGCTCCTGTTTTCCGGGCGGCGCAGGCAAAGAGCGCGCCGGCTAAGAAGCGGAGACGAAACAGAGCCAGAAATGAAGCGGCACCGGAGACGAAGCAGCACCGGAGATGAAAAACGCCGGAGACAAAGCAGCACCGTGACACAGACAGAGCGTGCCGCAGACAGGGCCGCAGCAAAACGAAGGAGGGAAGGCATTTGAGCATCGGAGCAAAATTAAAGGAGCTGAGAGTCCTCAAGGGACTTACGCAGGAGGAGCTGGCCGACAGAGCCGAGCTGTCCAAGGGCTTCATCTCGCAGGTGGAGCGCGATCTCACCTCTCCGTCCATTGCAACGCTGATGGACATTCTTCAGTGCCTCGGCACAACCATCGGAGAGTTTTTTGCGGAAACTGCTGACGAGCAGATTGTATTTGGAAAAAATGATTTCTTTATTAAAGAGGATGGAGAGCTTAAGAACACGGTCAAATGGATCGTTCCCAATGCCCAGAAAAACTGCATGGAGCCCATTCTCCTGACACTGGAGGCCGGAGGCGCAAGCTGTCCCGATTCCCCCCACGAAGGCGAGGAGTTCGGGTATGTTTTAAGCGGGAGCATAGCCATCCATCTGGGAAACCGGGTTTTTAAGGCAAAGAAGGGAGAATCCTTCTATTTTACAAGTGACAAAACCCACTATATTGAGAGCAGAAGCGGAGCCTCCCTTCTCTGGGTCAGCTCACCGCCCAGCTTTTAGGAGGATGCGGGCAGCTGCCTGCTTACTAACTTTACGGAGGATTTGGAAATGAGTCAGCCACTGATTGATCTCGTAAATATTACGAAAAGCTATGACGGCACGATTGTCCTGGACGATCTGTGCCTGTCTGTCAAGGAAAATGAATTTGTCACCCTGCTGGGCCCCAGCGGCTGCGGGAAGACCACTACCCTGCGCATTATCGGAGGCTTTGAGTCGCCGGATAAGGGAAGAGTGATCTTCGGCGGGCAGGACATCACAAACGTGCCGCCCAACAAACGGCAGCTCAACACGGTTTTCCAGAAATATGCTCTCTTTCCCCATATGAGCATTGCAGAAAACATCGCCTTTGGACTGAAAATCAAGAAAAAGCCGAAAGCCTACATTGACGATAAAATCAGGTATGCTTTAAAGCTCGTAAACCTGGACGGCTTTGAGAACAGAACCGTGGACTCCTTAAGCGGAGGCCAGCAGCAGCGAATTGCCATCGCCAGGGCCATTGTCAACGAGCCGAAGGTCCTGCTTCTGGACGAGCCCCTCGGCGCCCTGGATCTGAAGCTTCGTCAGGATATGCAGTATGAGCTGATCCGGCTGAAAAATGAGCTGGGAATCACCTTCATCTACGTCACCCACGACCAGGAGGAGGCCCTCACCATGTCCGACACCATCGTCGTCATGAACCAGGGCTATATTCAGCAGATGGGCTCCCCGGAGCAGATTTACAATGAGCCGGAGAACGCCTTTGTGGCTGATTTCATCGGGGAGAGCAACATTATCGACGGCCTCATGATCCACGACGAGCTGGTGGAGATCGCCGGGGCGAAATTCGCCTGCGTGGACAAGGGCTTCGGGAACAGCAAGCCGGTGGACGTGGTAATCCGGCCGGAGGACATCGACCTGGTAAAGCCGGAGGACGGAACCCTTCAGGGCACAGTCACCCACCTGATCTTCAAGGGCGTCCACTATGAGATGGAGGTAACAACTCCTGACGGCTACGAGTGGCTGGTTCACAGCACAGACATGTTCCCGGTTGGGGAAAAGGTAGGCATCCATGTGGAGCCGTTCGACATCCAGATCATGAACAAGCCTGCCTCTGAGGACGAGGAGGCCGTGGGAATCGATGAATAGGAAACACAGAAAATCACTGAAACAGTACCTGGCAGGGCCTTACCTGATCTGGATGACCGGCTTTACCATCATCCCCCTGTTTCTAATCGCATGGTACGGACTGACGGACGCCTCCGGCTCCTTCACCCTGGACAACGTGCTGTCCATCGCCACGCCGGAGCACGCAAAGGCTCTGTTTCTCTCCCTGGGACTTTCCCTCTTGAGCACGGCAATCTGCCTGCTGCTGGCCTATCCGCTGGCCATGATTCTGAGGAAAAAGAACATCGGCCGGGGCAGCTTCATTGTCTTTATCTTTATTCTGCCTATGTGGATGAACTTTCTTCTGAGAACACTGGCATGGCAGACGCTGCTTGAAAAAAATGGTGTGATCAACGGAATTCTGTCCGCACTCCACCTGCCGAATATCGCGATAATCAACACTCCGGCAGCCATCGTGCTGGGCATGGTGTACAACTTCCTGCCCTTTATGGTGCTTCCGGTCTACAACGTGCTGATCAAGATCGACGACAATACCATAAACGCCGCAAAGGATCTGGGCGCCAACAGCTTCCAGACATTAATCCACATCTGGCTTCCCTTAAGCCTTCCGGGAATTATCAGCGGCATCACCATGGTGTTCGTGCCTGCCCTCACCACCTTTGTTATCTCCAATCTCCTTGGAGGCAGCAAGATCCTGCTCATCGGAAACGTCATTGAGCAGGAATTTACAAAGGGAAGCAACTGGCACCTGGGCTCAGGCCTTTCTCTGGTGCTGATGGTCTTCATCCTGATCAGTATGGCTCTCATCGCCAAATACGATAAAAACGGGGAGGGGTCTGCATTCTGATGAACGGAAAATTAAATGTAAATGAAAATGAAATGATAAATACTGCGGCGGCGGACGTCATCTCTTCCTCCGGTGAAGCAAAAAACAGCCCCCATCTCTGGAAGAGAAGGCTTCGGAAGTTTTTTCAGGATTTTTACCTGGTGATCATCCTGATTTTCCTGTACGCCCCGATTTTCACCATGATGGTTCTGTCCTTCAATGACTCCAAGTCCAGAACCATCTGGGGCGGGTTCACCACAAAGTGGTACACGCAGATGTTTGAGAACCAGTCTATTATGGATGCCCTCTACAACACGCTGCTCATCGCCTTCATCTCAACCCTGGCGGCCACCATCCTCGGAACTCTGGCAGCCCTGGGCATCAACAGCATGAAGCGGGTTCCGAAAAACATCACCATGGGCATCAACAATATCCCGATTTTAAACTCCGAGATCGTGACTGGTATTTCCCTGATGCTCACCTTCATTGCCTTTGGAATCTCCCTGGGCTTTAAGACTATCCTGATTGCCCACATTACCTTTAACCTGCCCTTTGTCATTTTAAGCGTCCTGCCCAAGCTTCGGCAGACCAGCCGCTACACCTACGAGGCTGCCCTGGACCTGGGCGCAAACCCGCTTCAGGCATTTTTCAAGGTAGTGTTTCCGGACATTATGCCCGGCGTGCTGTCAGGCTTTCTGATGGGCTTTACCCTGTCCCTGGACGACTTTATCATCACCCACTTTACCAGAGGCGCAGGCATCAACACCCTGTCCACCCTGATCTACAGCGAGGTGAGAAGGGGAATCAAGCCCTCCATGTACGCCCTGTCCACGATCATCTTCGTGACCGTGCTGGCCCTCCTTCTGATTACCAACTTTGCTCCGAAGGAGAGTGGAGCGAAACCGCAGAAGAACATGCAGCAAAGCGCAGATAAGGGAAGGAAAATCTCCGGCCCGCATCTGAAGAAAGGGCTTTTGGCCGCTGCCTCCTTCGCCATTGTGGCCGTTGTCTGCTTTACCACCTACATCAGATATACGTCAAAGCCGGCGAATGAGCTCTACGTGTACAACTGGGGTGAGTACATTGATCCGTCTGTCATCGAGGAATTTGAGGCGGAGACAGGCATCAGGGTTACCTATGACCTCTTTGAGACCAACGAGGAAATGTATCCCGTTGTGGAGGCCGGAGGCGTAAGCTATGACGTGGTCTGTCCTTCTGACTACATGATCCAGAAAATGGCGGAGAACGGCCTTCTGGCTGAGCTCAACTACGACAACATTCCAAATATTAAGAACATTGACAGTCAGTATCTGGAAAAGTCCGAGAGCTTTGATCCCGGAAACCGGTATGCGGTTCCCTACACCTGGGGAACGGTGGGTATCCTCTACAACACAAAGCGGATCGAGGAGCTGGGCGTACAGCCCCCATCCAGGTGGGCGGATCTGTGGGATCCGGCCTACAAGGGCGAGATTCTCATGCAGGACAGCGTCCGGGACGCCTTCATGGTAGCTCTCAAATCCCTGGGATATTCCATGAACTCCACAGACGAGGGAGAGCTTGCCCAGGCAAGAGATCTGCTGATTGCCCAGAAGCCCCTCGTACAGGCCTACGTCATTGACCAGGTGAGAGACAAGATGATCGGCGGCGAGGCTGCCGTGGGCGTCATCTACTCCGGCGAGATGCTCTTTATCCAGGAGGAGGTTGCCAGACAGAATCTGGATTACGGCCTGGAATACGTGATCCCGGAGGAGGGAACGAATATCTGGATTGACGCCTGGGTGATCCCGAAAAATGCGAAAAATAAGGAAAATGCAGAAAAGTGGATTAACTTCCTGTGCAGACCTGACATTGCCAAGAAAAATTTTGAATACATTACCTATGCCACCCCAAACAAGGCGGCAAAGGAGCTTCTGGAACCGGAAATCCAGAATAACAAGGCTCTCTTTCCTGACACGGACAAGCTGGAAAATTCCGAGGTGTTCCAGTATCTCGGCGATGCGGTGGATATGATTTACAATAACCTCTGGAAAGAGGTAAAATCTCAGTAGGCGGCAGAAACAGCTCTTATTTTAGGCGAAGAAAGGAGTTTTTTATGAAGATAGCAATTCCCTATGCAGACGGCCTTGTCTTTCAGCATTTTAATGAGGCCTCCCTTTTTAAGATTTACACGGTGGATGATTTCGACATCCTGTCCTCCGGGCTCGTGACCATCTCCCAGGGCACGCCGGCGCAGACTGCTGAAAGCCTTCGGGAGCAGGGCGTCAACGTAGTCATCTGCGGAAATATCGGAGTGGCATCGCTTCTGAACCTGCAGGATGCAAAGATCCAGGTCATGGGAGGCGCCTACGGGGAGGCGGACGCTCAGGTGGAGAGCTTTCTGAACGGCCAGCTCCACTTTGAGACAAAGGAGAGCCGCAGGGAACAGAAAGACGGGGAGAGCAACGGAAACGTGAGCGCCTGCGGCAGCACCCAGTGCTTCTAAACTTCTCCTTCTGCTTATCTGCCCAACAGGAACTTTCCTGCAGGGCAGGTAAGAAGAGTAAACAAGCGCAGCGCCGGACAGGCTTTAAAAGATGCCTGTCCGGCGCTGCGCTTATTCTTTCTCTCTGTTTTTTAGTCAACCAGCTTGTCCAACTCTTTCACATGCTCCGTCTCATTGGAGGTCTTGTGCTTTGCCTTGGCCGCATACTGGTTTACTGCAGCCTGAGACTTCTTGATCGGCTGCATGGTTCCTGCTCCGGCCACACATCCGCCTGGGCAGGCCATTCCCTCAAGCAGATAGCCGTTGTACTTCCCTGCCTTTGCCAGGGTTAAGAGCTTGCGGCAGTCCTTTAAGCCCTCTGCGTTGGCCACCTTGATCTCCCGATCCGGGAACCGGTTCTTGATAACGTCCACCACGGACTTGGCCACGCCTCCGGCTACGGCAAAGTTACGTCCGTCTGTGGAGGCGTCATTTACACCGTCCGGATCTTCTTCGATATTCTCAATATCCACATGCTTTGCATCAAAAATTCCCGCCATCTCCTCAAAGGTCAGAACGAAATCCACCTCGCTGCGGACGCTCTTTCTCATGGCCTCCAACTTTTTAGCAGCGCACGGTCCGATGAATACAACCCTGGCATTCTCGTGCTTGCTCTTGATCAGCCTTGCTGTCAGAGTCATAGGAGTCAGGGCCATGGAAATGCAGTTTGCATAGTCCGGGAACAGTTTCTTGGCCATCATGGACCAGGCCGGACAGCAGGAGGTTGCCATAAACGGGAGCTTCTCAGGCACTTCCTTCACAAAATCAATGGCCTCCTGAGTTGCACAAAGATCCGCTCCGATCGCCACCTCAAATACATCGGCAAAGCCCAGAGCCTTCATGGCTGCACGGAGTTTTCCAGGTGTTACCTTCGGGCCGAACTGTCCCACAAACGCCGGCGCCACAGCAGCGTACACACGCTCACCGGACTGAATCGCCCTGATGACCTGGAAGATCTGGGACTTATCTGCAATCGCTCCGAATGGGCAGTTTACAAGACACTGGCCGCAGGAAACGCACTTGTCATAGTCAATGTCAGCCTTTCCGTTCACGTCGGAGTGGATGGCATCCATGCCGCAGGCAGCAGCGCAGGGGCGCTCCTGAACGATAATGGCGTTATATCCGCAGACCTCCTTGCACTTTCCGCACTTGATGCACTTATCCTGATCAATGTAGGAGCGTCCGTTTGTCCGATCCAGGGTGACAGCTCCCTTGGGACACACCTCCACACACGGGTGGGCCAGACAGCCCTGGCAGCCGTCTGTCACATAGACGCGCTTTTCATGACAGGCGTTGCATGCAAATTTGATTACGTTAATTAACGGCGGCGTGTAATAGGTCTCGGCCCTGTCAGCCGCCTCAATATTGTCAGACAGCGGCGCGTGCTCGCCGGCTCCCCTGCAGGGAAGGCCCATGGCAAGTCTCAGTCTCTCGCCTACGATTGCCCTCTCCAGGAAGACGTCGTTTCTGAAGTTTCCTACCTCTCCCGGGATAATCTTGTAGGGAAGCTCCTCAATTCTCTTGTCCACCGGCCATTCTGTGTGATAGGCCATGCGTGCTACTTCGCGGAAAATCCTGTGTCTGATTTCCTGGATTCGTGTTTCTACTCCTCTCATACTGTAACCTCTCTGTCCTTTTCCTCATACTCTGTTTGATGGTTTTTATTTGCTAAAGGGCGCTTCATGCCCTCTATATGCCTGAACCGTTAAGAATATAACGCATTTCCGGACAAAATAGCAAGTTTTTAATTGCATACAATCCACATTTTAACAGGTTTTTTCTACCTTTCCCAGGTTTCGGCTTCCTCTCCGCCTCTTTTCCTCTCCTTTTTGTCTGCCCCCGCTTCCAGAATTTCCCTGTCCTTTTTGCCTTTCCCGGTATTCTGCAGAGCATCCATGGTCAGTTCGTGCAGTGCCTCTTTGCGGAAGCGGTCGCTCTGCATATAGTGAGAATAGAGAATATCTACCAAAATGAGAATAGGGAACTGAGGGGAAATGGCTCTTCCGTTTTCCATGTGCTCTTTCACCGCAAAGAGAAGCACCTCATCGCAGAAGGCGTCAAAGCTCCGATCCCTTCTGGAAGTCATTAAAACTACCCTGGCCCCCTGGGCCTTGGCCGCCTTCAGCGAATGGATTACCTCCTCCGTCTGTCCGCTGACGCTGATGCCGATCACCAGGCATTCATCTGATACGAGAACCGAGTGCATCTTCATCAGGTGGCTGTCTGTGATGGCCTGCACGTTGACGCCTATCCTCATGAAGCGAAACTGCATCTCCTCTCCCGCCAGACCGGAACTGCCCTTTCCGTATATATAGATTCTCTTCTTTGCCAGAAGCAGATCGAGAAAACGGCCTACCTGCGACTCGTCCACCAGGGCATACGTTCTGCTGAGAAGCTCCTGGTAGGTTTCCAGCACATGCTTGGTGGTGTCGTTGGCCTTTTCCTCTGTCCTCTGCTCCTCAAAGCTGTCCAGATAATAAATGAGAAATTCCCTGTAGCCCTTATAGCCGCATTTCTTTGCAAACCTGGACAGGGAAGCCTCTGAGACAAAAAGGCGTTCTGCTACCGCCTTCGCTGCCAGATTTTCGCGCTCAGTATTGTGAATAAAGAAATCGCCGATTACCTTTTCCATGGGAGTAAAGGTGTGATAGGACGATTCAATAAAAGGGACGACGGTCTTCTTTCCCATAATCATCACTCCTGTCTACATCGGGAGGCCGCCATGGCGGCTCATAAAATGGCACCAGGCCCCCAGCATTCCTGCCTGATTCTGGTTCTCAGCGAAGGCCAGTCTCGTATGTTCTGATACTGCGGGGATCAGGTACCGGTCCATTGCCTTTCGGATCCTCCCATACAGGTACTCCTTCTGAGCCATAATTCCTCCTCCCAGCACTACCACCTGGGGATTCAGAACGTAGCAGATATTCGCAATTCCCATGCCCAGAGCGTCAGTCATCTCATCGATGGCCTCCACACAGTCCGGATCGCCTGCCTTGGCGTGCTCGAAAATCCATTTCCCATTGATTTTCTCCGCCAGCTTCGGCTCTCTTTCAGCCTTCCGCTGTGACACCCTCCTGGTCAGGATACGGCTGGCACCAATCTCCTGAAACGTGCTCCCCATCATGTGCATATAGCCTACCTCGCAGGCGCTCCCGGAATATCCGTGGAATACCTTTTTGTCTATTACGATAGCCCCTCCGATTCCCGTTCCTATGGTCAGGCAGAGGCTGATCCCTGCATCCCGGGCCGCTCCGAAGTGCGCTTCTGCAAGCCCTGCGCAGTTCACGTCATTTTCCACCTCACAGGGCAGGTGAAATTTCTCCTCTATCAGCTCCTTCACCCTCATTCCCGTATAATCCGGTATCAGGTGAGGCGCAGCGTGGAGAATCGTACCTGCCTTTTCGTCTACCATCCCTGCCGTGGAGACACAGATTCCGGCAATTTCTCCTGAGATCTGCCCGTTCAGGGCCTCCCCGGATTTCACCTCATCGATAATCCGGTATATTTTTTCCATTATCGCAGGCCCGCCGGCCAGAGCATCCGTAGCTGTCTCCCCTGTCATCAGGAATTCTGCCTTTTCATTTAACAGGCCGTACTTGATGGAGGTGCCTCCCACATCGATGCAGATATATCGTTTCATACACTTATTTCCTTTCTGAAAACCGCACATGCTCAAACAGGGGGCCTGAAAAAGCCCCCTGCTCCCCTCTCGGGGATCAAATCTGAATTTTAAAAATTGCTTTTTTGATCATCCGGCTCACTCCGCCGGCGGCTACAGCCGTCCTGTGTCCGTCCTTCGGATAGCAGATGAGGAAATCTCCTTCTGTCAGAACCGCATGGCTGTTGGGTTCTCCCTCGCATGGAAGGAAATCGTCCTTCTCCACAAACTCCTTCTGAACCATATTGTCGATAAAGTTCAGATCGATCTGCTCTGTCCCGTCCAGCATAAGGTGCAGATCCAGATACTGTCTGTGGGCCTCCCAGAAACGGTTTTCCGGGACTGTTGTCTCGTACTCCACAATATTGACAAACAGTCTGTCCCCGTCAATGGGGTGGCTTCCCTTATCAAAGCTCTTTAAATCGTGCTCCTTTGCATAGTCAAAGCACTTCTTAACGGCGTCCGGCAGAAAACCATAGTCCCCCAGATCCCTGATATTTCCAAATATCATACTGTCTCCCTCTCTCTTTCTGTTTTCACTGACAGAATACCACATCCGGCACTAGCCGTAAATGGTCGTATGCTCCGGCGGTTCCTCCCCTGCTTTCTTCGTCGCCAGGCTGACTGGGATGCCCACAATCAGGGACACAGCGATGGAGATAATGGAGTAGGACCAGATAGATACTGCACCTGGCGGCGTCATGTACTTAATGGCAATCATCACAATGGAGGCCACCACAAAGGCTGCGTATGCGCCCTTTGTATTTGCACATTTCGTAAAAGTTCCAAGAATAAAGGTTCCCACCAGAATTCCCAGTACCAGTCCCATGAATCCGTTAAACCACTCATAGGCAGATTTGATTTCTCCGTTTGCCAGAATCATGGAGACAGCGATGGAGAAGATACCGACGCCCAGAGATACAAACTGGGCGATTCTCGTCTGCGTCTCAAAACTCAGCTCCTTCTTCGTAAGCCTCTCCTGAATGTCCAAAGTCCAGCTGGTTGCCACTGAGTTGAGGCCTGTGGACAGAGTAGACTGGGAAGCCGCATAAATCGCTGCCAGAAGAAGTCCCGTGATTCCCACCGGAAGCTGGAATGCAATGTAGGATGCAAAAATCTGATCCTGCTGCGCTGCCGGAGGAAGAGGGTTTCCCTGAGCCTGGTAGAACACATAAAGTCCTGTTCCAATCAGATAGAATACAGTTGCAATAAAGATGGAAAGCGCTCCGTTTGTGAGCATCATCTTGTTTAATTTTTTCGTATCCGTCGTCGTCGTGAAGCGCTGTACAATATCCTGACTGGACACATAGGATGCCATGGTGTTTAATCCTGCGCCCACAATCATCAGGAACACGCTGTCCCTTAACAGGTTCGGGTCAAAGATCGGCTGGTCTGCAGCCAGGAATTTTCCTCCCGCCGTAAACTCGTGCATAATGGCGCCGAAGCCTCCGTCGATTCCTGAAATCAGGTAAATAAGAGCGAAGGTAACGCCTACCAGAAGGACGCTTCCCTGGATAAAGTCTGTCCAGAGGACGGATTTGAGTCCTCCTGTATAGGAATAGATAATTGCAATCACGCCCATTACGATAATCAGGATATTGACGTTGATGCCTGTAAGCTGTGACAGAACCATGGAGGGAAGGTACATGATAATAGACATACGTCCCACCTGGTAGATAATGAACATAGCCGCGCCCAGAATCCGAAGCCCCTTGCTTCCAAACCGGATTTCCAGATAGTGATAGGCCGTATCAATATCCAGCCTGCTGTAGATCGGCAGGAAAAATTTGATGGTCAGCGGAATGGCAACTAGCATACCAAGCTGGGCGAACCACATGATCCAGGTTCCCGCATAGGAGTTTCCTGCCAGAGACAGGAAGGAAATCGGGCTGAGCAGCGTGGCGAAGATGGAAACGGAGGTTACCCACCACGGAATGGTTCCGTCTCCCTTAAAAAATTCTTTTCCCTTCATCTCCTTTTTAGAGAAATGAAGACCTGCAAACAATACGGCTGCCAGGTAGACAACCAGAATGACTAAGTCTATGACTGTGAATCCCTGCATTTTCTATCCCCCGTGCTATTTTACACGTACTTTTCGATTGTTTCTCTTACCATTGCCGCTGCTTCCACAGCAATTTCTCTGTCAGCATCATTTAATCCTGTCAGAGGCTCCCGCACGCTTCCGATGTCAAGACCTGCATTAATGCGGAGCATTTCCTTTGCAACTGCGTACATGTTGCCGTGTCCGCTGCACATCTTGTAGATAATGGCGTTCACTGCGTGCTGAAGTTCACAGGCCTTCTCATTCTCATGGGCTTTAATGAGGTCATTAAGCTTCAGGAACAGCTCCGGCATCACGCCGTAGGTTCCGCCGATTCCGCCGTCTGCACCGATGGCCCGCCCGCTTACGAACTGCTCGTCGGGGCCGTTGAATACGATAAAGTCCTCTCCGTCTGCTGTTCCGGCAGCCTTAAACATCTGAATGTCCTGTGTGGGCATGGAAGAATTCTTGACTGCAACCACCCTCGGGTTCTTCTTCATCTCTGCAAACAGGCTCATGGTCAGAGCTGTGCCGGCAAGCTGAGGAATATTGTAGATGACGAAATCTGTATTGGGGGCTGCCTCGCTGATGGTGTTCCAGTAGGCAGCGATGCTGTACTCCGGAAGGCGGAAGTAAATGGGAGGGATGGATGCGATAGCGTCAACTCCCACGCTCTCGGAGTGTCTTGCCAGCTCTGCGCTGTCCCTCGTATTATTGCAGGCCACATGGTTGATTACCGTGAGCTTTCCCTTAGCCACTGCCATAACATTCTCGATGATAATTTTTCTCTCTTCCACGTTCTGATAGATACATTCACCGGAGGAGCCGTTTACATATACGCCCTTTACTCCCTTGTCCACAAAATACTGTGTCAGTGCGCGCACCCGCTCCGGGCTCACGTTGCCATTGTCGTCATAGCATGCATAAAACGCCGGAATAATTCCTCTGTACTTGTCTAAATTTCTCATTTTACCCTTCCTTTCAGGCCTCTTTGGCCACCCTGCGAAATCATTTATCTTTCCTTTGCCGCCTTTTCTCTCCCAAAAAGCAGCGGCGCCGCTGCCAGGCTCTCTGCCTACTTCCCGGCCAGTGCGTCTGTAAACGTCTTTGTAATTACCTGGGGTCTGGTGATAATGGAGCCCACCACCACGCTGAAGCATCCAAGCTCAATCACTCTCTTTGCTTTTTCCGGCGTGTTGATATTTCCCTCGGCAATGACCGGGTGCGTTACCTTTTCCAGAATCGTCCGTATGATCTCAAAATCATTGGCCTCAATCCTGTCTCCCCGGCTCTGCTCTGTGTAGCCCACCATGGTTGTCCCGATGAAGTCAAATCCCAGTTCATCTGCATGAAGGGCTTCTTCAATAGTGGAGCAGTCTGCCATCAGAGGCTGATTTGGATATTTTTCCCTGATTTCCCGGTAAAATTCATCCAGCGTTTTTCCCTCCGGTCTCAGCTCAATGCCGGCCTGAACGGCTATGATCTCCGGTTTCACCTCCATCAGCTCATCGATCTCCTTCATGGTCGGAGTAATGTATACCTGGCTGTCCTCATAATCTCTCTTTACAATTCCAATAATCGGCAGATCGACGTTTCTTCTGATCTCTGCTATATCCTCCTTCGTGTTCGCCCTGATTCCAGAGGCTCCGCCCTGCATGGCTGCCAGAGCCATTCTTCCCATAATGAAGGAAGAGTGGAGAGGTTCCTCCGGCAGTGCCTGACACGATACAATCAGATGCCCTCTCAGTCTCTCTAAGCATTTATCCATCATTCCGCTCCCTTTCCGTGTTCAGCAGCTTTCTCGCCTGCTTTATTCCGTTTGTGGCCTTAGTATAGCATTGCTGAAATTTTTTTCAATATAAAAACGCTCTTCTGAAAGTTCTTTCACGAAAACCAGAACTTTACCTCTCTTTTTCCTGAAATACTCCACCTCTTTTTGTGGAAAATGCATAGTTTTTGAAAGTCCTTTCAATTTTTAATTCCCATTGAAAAAACATATTCTTTTCGTTTATAATGGGTTTAACAGAATATAGATTGCCATATAAAGGAGATTTCAATCATGAGAATTATCAGAACTGAGAATTATGAGGAATTGAGCCGCAGGGCAGCCGATCTGATCGCTGCCCAGATCCTTGTAAAACCGGACTGTGTGCTGGGCCTGGCCACAGGCTCCACTCCTGAGGGAACCTACAAAGAGCTGGTAGACCGCTATGAGAAGGGGATCCTTGACTTCTCCCAGGTTTCCTCTGTGAATCTGGACGAGTACAAGGGCCTCTCCGGCGACAATGATCAGAGCTACCGGTATTTTATGAACCACCACTTATTCGATCACGTAAACATTGACAAGACGCGCACCCACGTTCCAAACGGCCTTGAGCCGGATTCTGACAAAGCCTGTGCAGACTACAACGCTCAGATCCAGGCCATGGGAGGCGTTGACCTGCAGCTTCTCGGAATCGGCGGCAACGGACACATCGGCTTCAATGAGCCCTGCGAGGAGTTCATCGTGGAAACTCACTGCGTGGACCTGACTCAGAGCACCATCGAGGCAAACGCACGCTTCTTTGCCTCCATCGACGAGGTTCCGAAGAAGGCCTACACCATGGGCATCGGAAATATTATGGCCGCAAAGAAGATTCTTCTCCTGGCCTCCGGCAAGGGCAAGGCTCAGGCCATCTATGACACCTGCTTCGGTCCGGTTACGCCTCACGTTCCGGCCTCTGTCCTTCAGCTCCACCCGGATGTGGTGATCATCGCTGACGAGGACGCTCTCTCCCTGGCTAAGGAAAAGGGTGCCATCTAAAAACGCTCCTTTCATCAGAAAAGGCTGCCGTCGGAATTTTCATTCCGCAGCAGCCTTTTTTAATAACAGCAAGAATGCCGCTTTCGCGGCCCGCCGCAGGCGGAGAATCCTGCAAAGCAGGATTCTTTCTTATTTCATGCAAATTTCTACAGCATTTTCTTTCCCCTGCAGTACGTCTGGGCCACATCGTAGTTATCTTCCAGAACCACAAGATCCGCATCGTATCCTGCGCAGATTTTTCCCTTCCTGTCGTCCACGCCCAGGCATCTGGCCGGGTTGATGGTGCAGGAGTTGAGCGCATAGTCAAATGGAATCATGGCCTTCTCCACCAGGATCTGAAGCCCTCTGTTCATATGGAGGGTACTTCCGGCGATGGTGTTCGTGCCCTTCAGATAGGCAAGGCCCTCCCTGCTGATCTCGATGTCATGGCCGCCAAGCTGGTACTTTCCTCCCGGAGGGCAGTGCTTAGCCCGGAGGGAGTCGGTGATCATCATGGCAAAGTCGCGTCCCTTCAGCTGATAAAAATTGTTGAGGGCGGACACATCGGAGTGATGGCCGTCCGCAATAATCTCACCGTAAATATCCCTCACCCGGAATGCAATTCCTACCAGCCCCGGCTTTCTGTGGGTAAACGGCGTCATCCCGTTGTACACATGAGTCATGGATTTCGCTCCGTTTGCGATGGCTGCCATGGCCTGCTCATAAGTTGCGCAGGAATGTCCCATACTGGCCACAACGCCTGTCTTTGCCAGATAGCGCAGAAGCTCCATATCTTTGTCATGCTCCGGCGCGATGGTGATATAGCGGATATGGCCTCTGGCCGCCTCCTGGTACTTTTTAAACTGCTCCACGCTTGGCACTGCAATGGCCTCCGGCGGCTGAGCCCCCTTGTACTCCATGTCCAGAAACGGCCCTTCGAAGTGGATTCCGAGAATCTCCGCGCCCTCATACTCCCCTTCCATCACATCCGCCACATTTCTGACAGCCGCTGTCAGAACGTCCGGCATCTGCGTCACGGTAGTCGGAAGAATGGAGGTAACGCCCTCCTCAGGGATCCTTCTCATCCAGTTTTTCAGTCCCTCCGGCTCTGCGTCATTTGTGTCAAAGCCGTAGGCGCCGTGGGTGTGTACGTCAATGAACCCCGGTACAATCCGCTTCTCCTCCCAGTCCTCGTCGGCCTCTCTCTCTCCGTAGGCCAGGACCCGTGAAATCACGCCGTCCTCAATCTCAAGCTGGAACGGAAGGAACTGCCCTCCGATCCATACTCGTTTACTCTGAAGAATCATACTATTCCTCCTTTTCGTGTCTGACTTCCCATCTGCGCTCTGCCTTTTCAGCCATTTTTCGCGGCGGCAGAACTGCCGCTTTCTGTCTCCTGTCCTCTATTCCCACTCGTAATTTCTCAGATGCCCCTGCATGGTCATCTTCTCGAAGCCGTTCTGTCTGAGCGCCTCATAAAGAATGATGGAAACGGAATTTGACAGATTCAGAGAGCGGATATCGCCCCACATGGGAATCCTGACACAGGTTTCCTGATTTTTCACCAGGATGTCCTCCGGGATTCCCCGGCTCTCGGGGCCGAACATGATATAGCAGTCCGGCTCATAGCTGGCCTCTGTGTAGACATTGGGCGCCTTGGTGGTAGCCATATAGATTTTTGCCCCTGGATTTCGGTCGAGAAAATCCTGATAATCGCTGTAGACCGTCACATCCAGCTTGTCCCAGTAATCCAGCCCAGCCCGTTTTACAGCCTTCTCGCTCAGCTTAAAACCCAGCGGCTCTATCAGATGAAGCCGCGTGCCCGTAGCCACACAGGTTCTCCCGATATTTCCCGTATTGGCCGGCATCTCCGGCTCATAAAGCACTATGTTCATCTTACGTCAACCTCTGCTTCTGTTCTGTTTTCCCGCCGCATATCTGCAGCGTTTCTTTCTCCTGCCTGTGGGCTTCTCAGCGCCCTACAGTGTCCAGCCTGACTACGAACCGTCGGATCCTTCTGATCGCACGCTTCAGCTCTTCCATGGAATAGGCGTAGGATACCCTCAGATAGCCCTCTCCGCAGTCGCCAAAGGCAGTTCCCGGCACTATAGCAATTTTCTCCTCCCTGAGAAGCCTGGTGGCAAACTCCTCCGAGGTCATGCCAAAGCGCTTGATACAGGGGAACATGTAAAAGGCTCCGTAGGGCTCAAAGCAGTCCATTCCCAGGGATCGGAACTCTCCTAACAGGTATTTTCTCCTCTCATTGTAGGAGCGCTTCATCTCCTCAATATCGCTGTCCCCGTTTTTGATCGCCTCCACTGCCGCATACTGGCTGGTGGTAGGAGCGCACATGATAGCGTACTGGTGGATCTTTAACATCTGTTTTAAGATCTGCTCAGGCGCGCAGGCGTAGCCGATTCTCCACCCGGTCATGGCATAGGCTTTGGAAAAGCCGTTGATCAGAACAGTTCTCTCCCTCATGCCCGGAAGGGAAGCAATAGTCACGTGCTTTTTCCCGTAGGTCAGCTCCGCGTAGATCTCGTCGCTGATGATAAAGAGATCCTTCTCCCTCACCACCTCGGCGACAGCCTCCAGATCCTCCTTCTCCATAATGGCGCCCGTAGGATTGTTCGGGAAAGGCAGAATCAGGAGCTTCGTCTTCGGCGTAATCTTCTCCAGCAGCTTTTCCCTGGTGAGCCTGAACTGATCCTTTGCCTCCAGCTCAATCACCACGGGAACTCCGCCGGCCAGAATGGTGCACGGCACATAGGACACATAGCTTGGCTGAGGGATCAGCACCTCGTCGCCCGGATCCAGCATGGCCCGCAGCGCGATGTCAATGGCCTCACTGCCTCCGATGGTGACCATGACCTCGCTGCTGTAATTGTATTCCACCTTCATCCGCCGCTTCATGTAATTGCAGATTTCTATCTTCAGCTCCTTGAGTCCTGCATTGGAGGTGTAGAAGGTTTTTCCCATCTCAAGTGAGCGGATGCCCGCATCTCTCACATGCCACGGAGTGTCGAAGTCAGGTTCTCCCACTCCCAGAGAGATGGCTCCCTCCATCTCATTGACAACGTCAAAGAATTTCCTGATTCCTGACGGCGGAATCGTCACGATTGTACTTGATAACGGATTTCTCATGGGTTAATCAACATCCTTTCATCCTGGGGGCCGTCACTCAAGACAGTCCCATGGTCTTTATATTTTTTCAGTACAAAATGGGTGGCCGTGCTGATGACGGAATCGATGGTCGCCAGCTTTTCAGATACAAACTGGGCCACCCCGCGCATGGTCTTTTCCTCCAGGATAACGGTGAAGTCATAGGCCCCGGACATCAGATACACTGATTTCACCTCGCTGTACTGGGAAAGCCTCTCCGCAATCTTGTCAAAGCCCATCTGTCTCTGGGGAGTCACCTTCACCTCAATCAGGGCAATCACCTTCTCTTCCTCCGTGTTGTCCCAGTTAATCAGGGTGTGGTAACCGCAGATAACATGTTCTTCTTCCATTTTCGCGATCTCCGCCGCGACTGCCGCTTCGTTCTCCCCAAGGATTTCCGCCAGCTCCGCTGTGCTGATCCGGCTGTTCTTCTCGATGACCGCTAAAATTTTTTCTCTCATACTTTTACCTCCCGCTGATTTAAAATTTTCTCTATCTCATCCGGCTTTGGCCGGTCAAGAAACGTCTCTGTCTCTCCATTCAGGATCCGCCTTGCGATCCCTTTCTCCACTTTTCCGATGACGGCTCCCTCAACGCCTCTCTTCCTGAGAGCGTTTAACGCCGAAAACCCGTTGTCCGCCGCCATGAGAAGGCATCCGCCGGAGCTTAACCGGTACGGGTTTATGTCAAATACCTCACACACCTCCACCGTTTCCTGAAGAATGGGGATGGCGCGAAGCTCTATGGTACATCCAAGCCCATAGGCTTCCAGCAGGTTCCAGAGGCTGTTCATAATGCCTCCGTCTTCAGCCGGTTCTGCCTCCGTCACCCCTGCCTCCCGGAAAAAAGCTTCCCCAAGTCTGTTCTGTGCAAAGTTTTCTGCATCTTTGTCAAGGCTTAAAAGCCGCTCTGCATAGGAAGCGGAAAAACGTTCCCTGAGAGCCTTCTCACCGGCCCTCGCAGCTGCTGCGGCGCCGGTGAGACCGATGCTTCCCGCCACAATTAAATCCTGGCCCGGCTTAAGAAAGCCGGGCCTCTTTTTTTCTTCTCTGCTGTGATGTCTGTTCATGCCTTTCCTCCCCTTCCTCTAAGCCGCCGGGCTTACAGGATCTGAGGGCGGAGCCGCCGGACTCTGGGCTGCCCCGTCAGGCGCAGGTGAAACAGGGCTTACCGCCTCTCCTGCCGGGCCCTGGGAGTCGCTTGCCGGGCCTGCCGGCTGCGTCTCTGCCGGCTGCGTCTGCGCCGGCTGTGTCTCTGCCGGAACGGTCGGTTCTGTCACTGCCGGAGCTGCCGGGCCGATACGGTACACCGCCTTGGAAGCCATGTAGGTATCCGTGTGGAGAATCTCTCTTTCTGTCTCCACTCCGTCCACATAGACCACCTTCCAGAGCCTTGACTTCTTCCCGATATGGCCGGAGGACTCCTTCACCCTTGCTCCGGGCGCCAGGGAATTGTCCACCTTCTCTGTGGGGGCGCCGGGATCAATCGTTCCCAGTGTCTCTGACACGAACTCAATGGTGCGGTTTGCAGGCCTCGTCTCCTTGCCATAGGCTGTAAAAGTAAGTGTACTTCCGGAAACGCTTCCTTCAATATAAATCGGAGTCTCATAGTTATTCTTAAATTTCAGGTCCTTGTAGGTTCCGGCAATGGCTGCGTCCTCAGATGGTTTCACATACCCCACGGTCATGGAGTGGTTCTGTCTCTGGGTCACCTCCAGCTCAGCCCGAAGGACTGCATTATACAGGGTCGTACACAGCTGGCAGGCACCGCCGCCGATGGAATCCACCGTCCGGCCGTTCTCATAGGAACCGGCGGCTGCATAGCCATTCTCTATGGTGAACGGTGTCAGATACTCATAGGCGGAAAACTGATCCCCCGGCATCAGCACTGCTCCGTTTATCTTGGCTGCCCCGGTCTTTAAATTCTGGGTTCTCGACCTGTCACCTGCGTTAAAATTCGTGCTGAAGGTTCCCAGCACGTCAGAGATGGTTTCCAGATCCGTGCGCCTGATGCGGGGCTGTGTTTCTGTCACCACGGCCTCCACCGATACGCCCTCGGAAAGCCCCTGATTTAACGCCTCATCGAGAGCCGCCTTCGTGGCCTCCAAATCTACGGCAAGCCCTGTCACCTCATCTGTGATGACAAAGGCCCCGTTCTCCCTGGAAACAGAGGCATCCTTCGCCTCCCTTACATAGGGGGCGCAGTTGTCATTTACAAAAGCCTGCAGCTTTCCGTCATCAAGCGACGTCTCCACAGACAGGCCGGCGCCGCCGTCTTCCAGCTCCTTCACATGGACAAACCGCTCCAGAAGGTTGCCGCCAGCGTATTTCTCCAGCTCTGCGCCGATCTCCTCTCTGTTTTCCCAATAGAAACCCAGATCTGCCGCTGTGGAGGCCAGGCTGTTTCCGTCTATGGCAATGGAAACCTGCTGTCCTGCCAGTGAATTAACATAAGTTTCCAGCTCCGCCTCCGCCTCGCTGGCCGTCATGCCGGAAAGGTCGAAGCTCTTCTCCCCGGATCCGCTCACCGAAAATCCCTGGGGAAGAACTCCGGCGGCTGCGTCCTGCGGCGCAATAAATAAAATTCCGGCTGACAGCAGAGCTGCCAGACCGGCAATCCGAACATTCCCTTTCATACTTTCCAAACTCCCTCTGCCTAGAATAACGAGGACAGGCCTGCAATCACGGTTCCTCCTACCATGGTTACGAGAATAATGACAACCATCACTGTAGTGAAGATTTTTTTTGATTTATTATTCCCCATAAACATATATCTCACCTCTTTTTCATTCTTCCATAGTTAAGTATGATTTTATCTGTGAGCCTGGACGCTTCACTGCGCGTCAGATACTCTATGTCAACAGATAGATTTATTCTATGATATTTTGCTAATTCCCGCAAGCCTTCTTTTTGTCTTTTTGAGGCCGGCTGCTCTCTTTTTACTTTGTAAATCAGAGGTTTTGCAGCAAAGGCCTCTTCATTTTCCTGAAAGTGGCAGTCTCTGAGACTTTGGTAGAGAAGGTGGGCGGCTTTTGCGTCTGACAGCGCCCTGTGAGCCGTTTCCCGGGGAATCTGAAACCAGCCGCAGGCGGCTGACAGGTTCTTTTTCTCCTCCGGCGGCATAAAACGCCGGCAGAGGGAGAGGGTATCTATGCCGTTCTTTTCAAAAGGAAGCCCGGCATTCACTGCCGCATGCTTTAAAAAGCTGTAGTCGAAGATGACATGGTGGCCTAACAGGGGAAGCTCTCCTACAAAAGCAGCGATCTCCCCTATCACCTCCTCGATTCCCGGCGCATGCTCTACCATCCTGCCTGTAATTCCTGTGAGGAGTTCTACCCGCTCTGAGATCTCCCTGTGGGGATTAATAAGAAATGAAAGCTCCCTTTTCACCTTTCCCTGCTCTACCAGACAGGCGCCCACCTCGATAATCTTGTCGCGCTTCGGATCAAGACCTGTGGTTTCCAGGTCAATGGCCGCATAGGAATCCCCGAAAGAAACCGGGTCAGCTGTCTTTTGATTCTTTTCTTCCATCTGATTTTTTCCTGCCTGTATTTTTTTGTTCTGCCTGTTCTCTGGCGGTACGCTTTCCAGAGGCATTTTTCCTGCCCTCTCCTTTTTCAGATGTGCCTTTCCTCCTGCCGGCGGAGCCTGGAGAGGCAGGGACGGGGATGACGCCGGCGCTGGGGCAGTCGTATCTTAAAAAGCACTCCCTGCACCTGGGGTTTCTGGCCGTACAGATGGTCCTGCCCAGGGTGATGATATGAATATTCCAGAGGATCCAGTGATCCCTTGGCAGCACCTTCATGAGGGCATACTCGATTTTTTCCGGATCCTCCTCCTTCGTAAGCCCCAGCTTCCTGGAGATCCGCTTTACGTGGGTGTCCACCACAATGCTCGGCTCATTGTAGATGTTTCCCCGGATCACGTTGGCAGTCTTTCTGCCCACTCCCGCCAGGGAGGTCAGCTCCTCCATGGTTTCCGGAACTCTTCCCCCAAACTGCTCCACTAAGGCTCTGCAGCACGCGATGATATTCCTTGCCTTGGAGTGGTAAAATCCGATGGAGTGGATGTCCTGTTCCAGCTCCCGGATATCTGCCGCTGCAAATTTTTCCAGTGTGTCGTACTTTTTAAACAGCTTCTCCGTCACCAGATTCACCCTGGCGTCTGTACACTGGGCGCTCATAATGACAGCAATTAAAAGCTGCCACGGCGTTTCATGGTTCAGATAGCAGCGGTACTCCGTCCCGTACTCCTGGTCAAGCAGCACCAGAATACGCGCTACCCTCTCCTCTCTCTGTGCTTTCGTTTCCCTTTTCAAACTGTCTGTTCCCCTTTTTCGTGCAATTTCTTTATTTTCTCTGTCTGTGAGCTGCGTTTGTCCGGCGCCTTTATACTTCTGCTTCCTCCTGCCTTCTTACCTCTCCCAGCTGTCCCACCTGAAAGATCTTCGCATTCCCAAGCAGGGCATCCCGGTGAAGGTAGTCAAACAGCACCATCGTTCCGTCTCTCAGAACCTCTATATGGGCCATCTTTCCCATCTGTCTGGAATCGTATTCCTCATATCCTTTCAGATAGCGGCGGCTTTTTCCCTCTTCTATAAAAAATGCCTTCACCGCCTCCCTGAAGGGCGACAGATCTCTGGCAAAGGACGGACGGCTTTTGGCGTTTTCCCTCAGGTATACGTCCAGGATCAGCCGGTCCCGGTATTCCTCCAGCCGCTCCTGACCTGCCGGCAGTTCCCTTGGCGCCTCGTCCCCTCCCTCTTTCTCAGGTGTTTTCTGCTCATATCTTGCCCTCTTCTTTTCCAGAAGCTCCCCGATAAAGCGAAACAGGATCTCATACCTGGCCAGCCGGCTGTGGCTGACGGCAGAAAGCCCGTTTTCCTCATAATACACGGAAAGGGCCGAAAACATGTCAAAGGGAGAGTCAAACTCCTGTGCGAGGGCCTCCAGGGTATTTTCAAACTGACCGCTGTTGTAGTAGGTCTCCACCATCTCCTCCACGCCCTTCAGACGGAGCAGCTCCCCGTAGGACAGCCATCTGGTGGAGAGTACCTCATAGGGCGGAGCCTCCTTATACCGGAGGCTATACTCTGCTGCCATCTCCATCATATGGGAGCCGGACAGCACCTTCAGAAAGCCCAGCTGGAGCTGCTCCGGCCTCATGGCAAAGACTTCGTTGAAGGAGTGGCGGAAGGATTCAAAGCCTTCAAAGGGCAGACCTGCGATTAAATCCAGGTGCTGGTGGATATTGTGAAAGCTGCCTATTTTCTCCACGTTTTTCTGCAGGCGGCCAAGATCCATTTTCCGGCGGATTTCCTTTATGGTTCTGAGATTTGTTGTCTGCACTCCGATCTCCAGCTGCACAAGCCCGGGGCGCATCTTTGAGAGGAGGGCCAGTTCCTCCTCAGACAGAAGGTCCGCCGAGATCTCAAAGTGAAAATTGGTAATACCATTGTCATTTTCCAGGATAAACTGCCAGACTGCCATGGAATGGCTCTTTCTGCAGTTAAACGTCCGATCCACAAACTTGACCTGGGGCACCTTTTTCTCCAGGAAAAAGGCAAGCTCCTCCTTCACCAGCTCCAGATCCCGGAAACGCACGGATTTGTCGATAGAAGACAGGCAGTAGCTGCAGGAAAACGGGCAGCCCCGGCTGCTCTCATAGTAGATAATCCGGTGCTCCAGCCCCTGAAGATCTCCGTAGGCAAAGGGGATTTCATTCAGATCCAGAAGCGGGGCGGGAGGCGTGGCCACAATCTCCGCCTCAGCCCGGACTTTGCCATCCTCCCGGTTTTCGCCGTCCTTCCGATTTTTGCCGTCCTCCCGGTTTTCGCCGTCCGCGCCCAGTGCCCGGAACACAAGACCGGGAATGAGAGAGAGGGCCTGATCCTTCCAGATGCTTCCCGCAGAGGTCCTCTCACCGGCAGCTCTGAGAAGTCTATAGAAGGTTTCCTCCCCCTCCCCTGCCATGATCCCGCGGACATAAGGCTCTTCCCTCAGAAGCTCCGAAGCCCTGTAGGACACCTCAGGCCCGCCGAGCCAGATTTCCGTATCCGGCAGGATCTTTTTTAAGTCGTGCACCAGCTCTCTTATATAGAGGATATTCCAGATGTAGCAGGAAAAGCCCACAGCGTCAGGCGCTCTCCTGTAAATATCCCTCAGAATATCATCCGTCCGGTGGTTAATGGTGTACTCCCCAATCTCAATCTCCCAGGCGGGGCCGCCACCGGAGGGTTCTTTTTTCTGCTTTTTCCCTGACTGCTTAAGACGGCTGTCCGCATATTTTTTCAGGCTGTAAATGCCCAGGTTCGAGTGAATGTACTTCGCATTGACTGCTGCCAGCAAAAACTTCATCTACAGGCACACCTCAATCTTTCTCCCCGTATGGCTGTACTTGTAATATCTTACCCCCGCTGCATCCAGCATCCGCTTGGAAGCGCGCACAGAGGGAGTGTCCTGGTACTTGTCGCTGTCATAGACCAGGGTGCGGATTCCTGCCTGGATAATGGCCTTGGCGCACTCATTGCAGGGAAATAAGGTCACATACAGCTTGCTCCCCTCAAGGCTTCCCCCTCTGTAGTTTAAAATCGCATTCAGCTCGCTGTGGGTCGTGTAGAGGTATTTAGCGTTGTATGGATCGTCTGTCTCATGCTCCTTTCCCCACGGAAACTCGTCGTCGGAGCACCCGATGGGAAACCCGTTGTACCCCATGGACAGAATTTTATTGTCGCTGCTGACAATGCAGGCCCCCACCTGGGTGCTGGGATCCTTTGAACGCATGGCTGCCAGCTTGGCAACCCCCATAAAATACTCATCCCATGTGATATAATCCTGACGCTTTTCTGACTTATGAAAGTCCCCCCTGATTTTTGCTGTCTGCTCCATTTTTCCTCTCTTCTCCTTCCTGTCTGCGAAACTGCGGCCGGGGTCTGTCCCCGGAATTTCCCCGGCATCTCTCCCCGGTCTTCTGATCTCCCTACGCCTGAATCTTGTGGTATCCGGCGGCCTTGTTTAAGCGGTTCATAATTGCCTGCCCCAGATCGTCGGTCTGAAAGCTCTCTGAGAAGATGCAGTCCACCTCCAGATCGTCAAACTCTCTGAGAACCGCGTACAGGTTGTGGGCCACCGTGGCCTCGTTGGCTCTCATTCCGATGCTTTTTAAAATGCCTGCCGGATACCGGTCCTTCGTCTCCTCTGTGCAGATGATTCCCACCCTCTGGCCTGCACCGAGCTTTTCTGCCGCCAGGGCATTGATGCGGGACACTACTGCGTCTGTCTCTCCCTCCACCAGCGTCAGATCCGCCTTCGGAGCATAGTGGCGGTACTTCATTCCGGGAGCCTTTGGCTTTATATCTGCTCTCATGGGGCCGGTGATCGCCGGATCAACCGCAGTCTCCCCCACAACGCTTCTCAGCATCTCCATCGTGACGGCTCCGGGTCTTAAAAGCGTCGGAATCTCCTCGGTCACATCTACAATCGTGGACTCTACGCCGATCCCCACAGGCCCTCCGTCTACAATCATCTCGATTTTCCCATCCATGTCCTGAAGCACATGCTCCGCCCTGGTGGGGCTTGGACGGCCAGAGGTGTTGGCGCTGGGCGCCGCTATGGGAACTCCCGCCAGGCGGATCAGCTCCCTGGCCACCGGATCGCTTGGCATCCTGACAGCCACTGTCTCAAGACCTCCCGTGGTGCCGTGGGGCACCACCCCGCTCTTTTTAAAAACCATGGTGAGAGGCCCCGGCCAGAAGGCCTCAGCCAGCTTTCTCCCCGCCTCCGGTATCTCCGCCGTGAGAGGGGCAAGGGCCTCAAAATCTGCAATGTGGGCGATCAGCGGGTTGTCGGAGGGTCTTCCCTTGGCCTCGTAAATTCTCCTGGCCGCCGTCTCATCCAGCGCGTTTGCTCCCAGGCCGTAAACCGTCTCTGTGGGGAAGGCCACCAGTCCTCCCTCCCGCAGGACAGCAGCCGCCTCAGCAAGAACCGCCCTGTCCTCCTGGGTCAGCCCGCCGTCCCCGTTTGCGGCTCCAAACGCCGCCTCAAAGGCCTCGCTCTCCTTTTTCTTCCTGTACTCCTCGTGGATTCTCACCACCCTCGTCTTCTTCTGTTCCATTGTACAACCTCTTTATTCTATCTCTCTTCCGTGTTGCTCTTTAACTTCTGTTCACCTTTTTCTCCCTATCATAGCACATGAAAAAGGCCCATGCAAGACAGGGCAAAGGACATCTCATCCTCCTCCAAAACCCTTTTTTCCCTTTCTCCCCGGCGAACAGCTGCGTAAATCCATCAGAAAAAAGGAGGGTTTTCAGTGACTTTCCCGGAACTGAAAACCCTCCTTTTTTCTGCCTCGCCTCTCTTCTGCCCTTCTTTCTTTTACTCCAGCTCCCCGAACTCCTTCCTCTCAAACTCCTGAATGGAGATAAACTTTTTTCCCGGATTTGCAAACACGAAGGTCTTGTCTACATTTTCCAGGTAGTTCTGGATCTTGTCGTTGGTGGCGCTGATGATCGCCTGGAAGCCCAGGCCGCGGATCAGGCGGATACAGCTTGCCACCTTTTCCGCATCCATCTTGGAGAAGGCCTCGTCCAGCACCACCAGGCGGATGGTGGTGTTTCTTCTGAACCGGGCCGGCAGGTTGATGCGGTAGGCCTGGGCAAAGCTGGCTAAGAGTGCCACATAGAAGGGGTTCTGCCCCTCTCCGCCGGAGTTTTTCTTGATCATCCGGCTCAATGGAATGTACATGGTCTCCTCCCCCTCGATAATCTGCTGCATGTCAAAGGAAAGATAGGTTCTGTAATCTGCATACTTTTCCATCTGCCTTCTGGCCTCCTCCTGCTCCCTGGCGGCGGCCTGATCCGGCGGAATGAAAATGTCTATGAGCTCGTTCATCATCGCCCCGTACCGGTCCTCGTGGGCCATGGTGAAGAAATTCATCTGGTTGTCCATGTTCTGGCTCAGACTGGCCGGATTAATCTCCAGGGCCTCATCCATAAACATGTCGTAATACTTTCCGTCAGCCCCCCTGTTTTTCTCGATGACAAAACGGTACTTATCCTTTCCGAAATCGAGCGAGCTGATAATCTCGTTCAGCTCGTCTCTCCGGTGGTAGGCCTCCTTGATGGCGCTTCTTATCTTAAAGATAAAGTCATCCTTAAAGTGCTCCACTGCCGTTCTGGCCTGCTCGGCCGCCTTCTCCCTGTACTCTGAAAGGCGGTCACAGGAAAGCTCCGCCAAAAGTTTGTCGTACTCCTCATTTCCTCTGTCGGAGGGCGAGAAGCGGCGGCCAGGATGGCGCCTTAAGTACTCGATCCGCTGCTTTTCCAGCCTCTCAAAGCGGCTCTCTCTGCGCTCTCCTGACTCTCTTTCCAGGTTTTCAAAGGTCTCCCTCAGCCTCTCGCACTGAGCCGGCCGCTCCAGGGCGTATTCTGCCGTGGAATAGCCGTCCGGAACTGCCTTAAAAACTGACAGCAGGGCCTCCTCCTTCTTCGCTTCAAACTGCTCGAGAGCATGGGTTCCGCTCTTTTCCTCCATCTCTTTTTTCATTTCGGAAAGCTCTCTCTCCCTCTGTGACAGCTCTCCCTGAAGCTCTATATTCTGCTTTTCCCTGCCCTGAATATCACGATTCAGCTTCCAGAGGTTCTCCTCCAGGGCCTTCAAAGCCCCGCGGTCCTGCTCTATCTCCTTCTGAAGCTCCTCCCGCTCTTTCTCCCAGGCGCTTATCTGTCCCTCAGAAAGTTCGAGAAGGGCCTGCTCCTGGCGTTTTTTCTCAGCCCTCTTCTTTTTCAGGTTCTTCAGGTCCTCAAACATTTCCCCATACTCAGACACAGTCAGAGAAAGAGGTTCCAGGGACAGAACCTGATCGCAGGTCTGCCTGGTTTCCTCCAGAGGCTTAAGTTCCTCCCCAATCTCCCGAAGCTCCTCCTCCAGGTTTTCAATTCTCTTTTTCATGCTCAGGGCGCCGATATAGGCTCCCCTCGTATAATTTTCCGGGTTTATATACTGCAGGCGGCAGCTGTGATAGAGAAGGCAGTCGTCGGTGATGCCGATCCGGCACTGGCGAAGCTCGTCAATCCCCTCACACTTTATCACCTTTCCCAGCATAAAATCCACATAGGACCGGACGTACTCCGTCTGAGCGGACACCTCCTCCGACAGGGCATGGTCAAGCACCGGGTGACTGTCCCTGACCGCCTGCTCCGTGTCCACCACAGACACCCGGTAATAGGCCCTTCTGTCCAGCTCATTGTAAAAGCGCATGGCAGAACGCACGTATCTTGGCTCTACCACCAGGGACAGCTTATTGCCTCCCAGATAGCCCTCCACCGCATTTCTCCACCGCTCGCTCCTGATGTCCAGAAGATCCGCCAGAATATCCACCTGAACCGGCTTCTGGAACTCCTCCAGGAAGCGTTTCTGAATGTAGGTTCTGGCATTCAGGAGCTCTTTCGGGTAGGCCTTGCGCCCCTGTTTTAACTCCTTCAGGTTCTCCCTCGCCTCCGTCTGAGCCCGCTTCAGCCGGCGTATCTCCGACTCTGCCTCCTTTCTCTCCTCATCGGCCTCCTTCCTCATGGCCTCTATGCTCTGCTTCAGGCTGTGAAGCCCCTCCTCTGAGATCTCTCTTTTCTCAAAGGCCTCGATGTCCCAGAGGGTCTGGTTTGCAGTGCAGTCAGCCTCCTCCCAGCCCTTTAAGCCTGCGGCAGTTTTCTGAAACCTCGCCTCACTTTTTTCGTACTGCTCAATCAGCTCCTTCAGGGTTTTCAGCTTTTCCTTCAGATCCTCATAGCCGGTGGAAGCGATTTTTTTCAGAAGTTCCTCTCTCCCGGCTTCCTTCTCCTGAATCCGCTCCTCAAGCTGCGCTTTCGACTCAGACTGTCTTTTTGCCTCCTCCCTTGCCGCCTCTGCCTCACGTCCAAGGCGCCTGACTCTTCCCTTCAGGGCCAGAATCTCCATTTCCTTTGCAAGGGCATGATACCCTTCCATCTCCCCCTCGGCCTCCCGGACCTGCAGAAAGGCCTGATTCAGTTCTGAGAGCTCCTCCATCTCCCGGACCGTATCGTCGATTTTTTTCTTCATGCGCCCATACTGCATGACGCTTTCCTGCATATCCTCGATGTGAATGTCATCCTCCGTACAGATGTACTCCTTCACAAAATCCTCCAGGCGGATATTCATCTTAAAGGGAATGGCCCTCTTAAAAAGAAGGGGGAACTTCTCCTTGTCGAGGCCTCCCAGATAGGTGCTGTAGAGCTGAGAGCGGAATCTCTCGTTGTGAGGGCCGTAGAAGCTGTCCTCCTTTGTGAAATTTTTCTTCAGGAAGTCTCTCACCTCGCTGATGGTCATGGTGCGATCGGCAGTCCGGTAGAAATGCTCCGGCAGTCTCCCCTTATGCCAGAAAAACAGGCGGTTCACCTGGTTGGACGCCGTCTCCACGTCAAAGGCCACGCCGACACACTGGGCCTCACCGCCCTCCGTCTCCGTAAATTCCAGGGCGATTGTCGTGGAAAAGTTCTGATTCCTCAGATAGGCAAACCGGTTGTTTTCCTCTATATTCACCATTCCCCTCAGGTATTCAATCAGGCTTCTGTCTGAATCATCGGCAGCCGCCTTATTGAAAAACCCGCGGCCGTCTGTGTTTGCATAGAGAACGATCTGCATGGCGTCAATGATCGTGGACTTTCCGCTCCCCGAGTGTCCGGTGAAAAAGTTGATCCCGCTGTTTAAGGACAGCACCTTATGGCTGATATAGTGCCAGTTGTTCAGGCAGATCCGCGTCAGCGCCTTGAATCCCTTGTCATTCATCTGGAATCCTCCTCTCCGTCCGTCTCATTTTCTTCCCCGTCTGTCTCGTTTTCTTCTCTATCCGCCTCGTTTTCTTCCCCGTCTGTCTCGTTTTCTTCCTCATCCGCCGCTTCTTCTGTGTCTCGTGTCAGCTGCCTGTCCTGCCCTTCTCCTTCTCCAAGCTCTGACAGAAGCTCTCTCACATCGTTTCCGGTCAGGATCAGGTTAATGGTGGGATAGAGGATCAGCCGCATATTTCCATCCAGATCGTCCATCAGATCCAGCGGCTCGATGATCTGATACTTTTTCAGAAGGCTTAACGCCCGTCGGATTTCTGTGGGAGCCGTCCTCCCGGTCAGGCCAAACACGCCGAGCCTCTCGCTGAGCTCTCCCAGGGTCGTGTGGACTGCAAGGCTGTTGGAGGCCTCTGTCATCTGCTCATCGTAGATCACCTTTAAGATGAGCAGGTACAGGGTGGCGAGCTTCGACAGCTTTTCTGCCAGGACTGCCTCCCCTTTTATGTAAATCACACCCAGCTGAATATCCTCATAGATAGAAATACCGGATATTTCCAGGTATTCCCGCAGAAACTCCATGTGGCGTTCCAGGGTTCTGTACACACCGGAATACTGGTAGCGCCCCGTTTTCCTGTCATATTTTCTCTCCAGCACATAGGTCTGCCGCTCCAGAAGCCGGATAGCCTGGGTAAGCTCCTCCCGCTCCTCCTGAAGCAGCTCATTAAAATATGGTATCATCTTCTCTTATCTGTCCCTTTCCTGTATGGTAGCTGCCCTTCGTCTCCTCCCCGGCGCGCCTCTCTGGCTCCCCCGCTTTTGTCTTTTCTCTGAATACAAGAGCCGGAAACACATAGGCTCCGTTGTCGATGGACTCCGGCTCCCCCTCTGTCCTGAAGGGGCTTTCTTTTTTTAAGGAGTAATCGTAGGCCAGGATCAGCTTTTCAAAATCTTCTTCGCTTCGGACGCTGTCTCCTGTGATCGCCGCAGCCTTATCCTCCATCCGCTCTCTGATGAAGTCTGTAATCTCTTCTCTGGTGTATTTTGCCGAAACCCGGTTCAGGCTCAGAAGCTCTTCCCTGGAAAGCTCCTTGGGAGCCTCCTCCGGCTGCAGCTTCTCCCGGAAGGCTTCCCTGGGCTTTCGCTTCCTGTAGAGGGATTTGTCAGAGAGCAGCTCTCTTCTTGAAAGGTTCATCCTGGCCGCCGTCTTTCTGATAAGGGGCTCCGGATCCTCCTCCCGGGACATTCGGTTCAGAAGCTGTAAAATCAGCCCTTTCGTGTCCTCTTCCTTATTTAAGAGATAGTAGAGACGGCTCACTGTAACTCTCACATAGCGGGTGTGCTCCCTGTCCATGTTGGCAATCCGGCGTTCGATGTCATCAAATCCTCTCTCAATGTCATCGAGCAGGCGGACTGCCTCTGAAAGCTCCAGCTTTTTTCCTCCCCGGCGGATGGTGAGCTCCAGGTACTCCGGCTCCTCTCTGAGGAGCTTCAGCCACTGCTTGATATCTGCCTTGTACAGGTAGAAATTATCGGATGTCTTTAAAATATGGTATTTTTTCTTTACAATCTCTTCCACATATCCGTCCAGGTGTTCCCGCAGCAGCTCCCCGTAAAATTTCTGATCCAGCAGGCTTGTAAAAAATTTGTCCATGTTGTGAAGCATGTCCTGAAGGGTCTTGTTAAGCCTTCTGGTATTTACAAGGGCTGTGTTTAACAGGGCGATGGATGCCCGGGGATCGTTCCGGTAGGAGAAGAGGTTGGCATAAATGTTCTGGATATAGATGTCCGCCTCGTCTCCCTCCTCCCCGATCAGCCGCTCGAATGCGCCGATAAAGACCGCGGCATAGTCGGGAATGACGATATTGACCGACAGGTTGACAAAATCCTCCTGGCGGCGCAGCCACCTGGTTCTGATCAGCCAGTTGAGAATACGTGTGGCCGGCGGCTCCAGGGTATCTGCCTCAGCCTCCTCCTGTTCTCTCTCAATCTCCACCTGGCGCCTGGAAAAGTAATCGCCCAGCACCTGGATGCACATCTCCCTGCTCAGGAAATAGTTGCTGTACTGATACTCTTCGTTGATTTTTAAGAGGGCTTCTATATATATTTCCCTGTTTGGGGAACGGAAAAGTCCCCAGAATGAGGACGGGATTTCGTTCAGAAGTTTCATGTGGTAACTCCTTTGAATGGGGTGTAATCGAGCGTAAAGAGGGCTGCAAGGAAGAGGCCAGATTTCTGCTGGGGCACGTACGGCTCTGCAGGTGTACGGGCTTTGCCCTGCACCTGCCGGGCAGAGGGACTGGCGGAATTTTGCCCGCAGTGCGCGTTCGACTCCGCAGGTGTACGGGCTTCGCCCTGCACCTGCCGGGCAGAGGGACTGACGGAATTTTGCCCGCAGTGCGCGTTCGACTCCGCTTCGCTCCGTCTCACTCGCGGGCTTCGCCCTATGGCCAGGGAGAGGGGAACCGGCGCTTTCATGCA